>Ga0206905_10130_pt1 | contig 20928 bp, 18 predicted proteins | sample Alteio_BWOrgHeat_43_FD_152940 | JGI IMG/M metagenome (GOLD analysis project Ga0206905, IMG submission 152940) | Enriched cells from forest soil in Barre Woods Harvard Forest LTER site, Petersham, Massachusetts, United States -... | ecosystem: Environmental > Terrestrial > Soil > Temperate forest >...
ACATTTTCGGGAAAACGGAAAGGCAAATCAAATTCGGCCATGATTGAATGAATCTCAGCTTCATTTTCACCGGTCTTCCCGAGTATTTCAATGATTTTTCCTTCAGGATTTTTGTCGCCTTCCGGCCAGCGGGTTACTTCAAACAGAACTTTGTCGTTGGCTTTTGCTCCATTGATATTCTCGGGATAAACAAAGAAATCCTGATAGAGTTTTTTAAAATCAGGAACGACGAACGCGTAATTTTTGGATAGCTCAACGCGGCCCACAAAACGGTTCCGCCCTCGCTCAACGACATCAGTGACACGACCTTCCGGATTTTCACCTGAGCGCTTGCCCAGAAGTTCAACAGTAACTTTGTCTCCATGCATGGCGGGCAGAAGATCGCGGGTTTTAACGTAAATATCTTTTTGACCTTCCACACCTGTAATGATGTAAGCAAACCGCGGATTGACATGATCTACAGTTCCAGTGATTGAGTCCATTCCGCGTACCGAAGCATAACTTCCGTTGGCAAGCTGTTTGATTTTGCCGTCGTCGAGCAATGATTCCAGCGCGTTGAAAATTTCGTTGTTAGCTAATTTGTTTTTTGCGCCAGCCTTCCGGGCGATCTGTTTGAAGTCGTAAGCCTTGCCAGGATTTTCGTTAAGCAAACTGACTACGGATTTGTGAATAGAACTTTTTTGTTCTTTTTCTTTTTTCGATTTTTTTTCTTTGAATTTTTTCTTTGACATTTTTAATGATTTGATAAGCCTTACATAAGGCTGTTAATATTTTTTGTGTTTAATGCTCAGTTAGAGTGAAAGAAACTGTTTTCATGAATTAAGGGCAGCCCTTTCATTTTTAAAAACAATTGAGCAATTGCAATCACATCGCCTACACAGTATTCAGCAATTTTTTTCAAGTCTTTTTCACGATAATAGACTTCGTTTACTTTAGAGCCGTCCATGGTGCCTTTGCTTGAGGGTATATCAAACAAAGCCAGAAGTAAGTCTAGCGAAGTGTAATGTTTGTAATCCCCAAACTTCCACATCTCCATAGTATCGAGGTGAGGTATTTCCCATGATTTTTTTCCCGAAAGATTAAGCAATGAAGGAAGCGCAACTCCATTCACTAACATTCTGCGGCTGAGGTATGGAAAATCAAATTCTTTTCCATTATGAGCACAGAGTTTCGTTTTAGACGAATCAGTTTTTTCAAGAACTGACTTGAATTCTTCTAATAGTTGCTTCTCGTCATGGTTGGCAAATGACTTGGTTTTAAAAATCAATTCTCCGGTTTCATTTTCAGCAAACTTGCCAATTACAATTACTATGATTTTTCCGAACTCTGCATAGATTCCTGCGCGCTCGTAAAACAAGTCTTCATCAGTTTGACCATTTTCGCGCTTTACAAAATGAGCTTTGCGAGCCCATTGTGTTTTGAATCGCTCATTCAGCTGGCTGTATTGTTCTGTCATGCCCACGGTCTCAATATCGAGGAAAAGGATGTCACGGAGCTCGGAGGTCATGATTTTAACTTTACAAAAACGAAGATGGGAAATTCCGAAAGAAGAATCTAATTGTGGGTATTACCGATTCTTCAATTCACGCATCGCTTTACTGAAATTTTCTTTGATGGCTTTACCGGCCTGATGGTGTTGTTGCCTTACCAACCATTTTCCGTTAACGATTGTTCCCACGATTCGGCTAGAGTCGGAGGTGTAGAGCAAAGTTGCCAATCTGTTTTTCTCTGATGTTTCTGCGAGCAAGTGTGATTTTGAATTATAAACTACTGCGTCGAATGGCTTACCTATCTCAAAATTATTTTTTGAAATCGCTCCCATTGCCTTTCGGCCCGATGAAACTGATTCGTTAATTAGATAGGCGGCGGCATCGCTCTCAAAAGTATTCCGTTGGTTAGTGGCAAGGCGCTGACGATAGTCGATCATTCTAAATTCCTCCAAAGGATTTAACCCGATGTGACTGTCTGTGCCAATGCTCCAATGCCCACCCAGCTTCACAAATTCCTTCATACGAAAGATTCCATCGCCAAGATTCCCTTCTGTAGACGGGCAGAGCACTACATTAGCCTGAGAGGCTGCTAGTTTTTTTAGTTCATGATCGTCCAGATGGGTGGAGTGTACCAATTGAAACCGGTCATTCACTGGCAAATTTTCCAAGAGCCATTGCATAGGTCGCGCACCGCAGAATGCCACGGAATCACTAATTTCTTTTTTTTGCTCGGCAACATGTAAGTGGAAAGGCAAGCTTTTCGGAGCTTGATCAAATGTCGTTTTAATGTTATTGAGATCAACAGCCCGCAGTGAGTGCACACTAAATCCAAGTGATGCGTTGGAATAATTTTTCAGAGCATTTTTTGATTCAGTCAAAAGCGTAAGGTAGTCGTCAACATTTTTTGAAATGAACCTGCGTTGTCTTGGCTGTGGTTCTTGTCCAAAATTTCCTTTCTGATAGAAAACAGGAACAAGAGTTATTTTTATTCCCGCAGTTTTGGCTGCCGCTAACATCCGCTCGCCCATCTCGGCGAGATTGGAATAAGGCCTCCCATCTTTGTCGTGGTGCACATAATGAAACTCGGCTACATGTGTATATCCAACCCGAAGCATTTCAGCATAAAGCATTGCAGCAATTGCCTCAGCCTGATCCGGACTAATGGATAAAGCGCACTTGTACATTTCTTCGCGCCAAGTCCAGAAATCATCGTTGGCACCAGCTGGGTGGTTTTCGGCAAGCCCGACCATTGCGTATTGAAATGCGTGCGAATGTGCATTTTGAAATCCGGGCAAGGCCAGACCCTCAACAATTTCTACCTCTGATTGCTGTGGTCTTTGAGAGGATAAATAACGGACGATTCCATTGTCATCAACACCGACAAATGCTGGCGAAGTCCAACCTTCGTTTTGAAAAAGAGAAGTAAAATGGAAATATCTCAAGCTGTGATACATGCTGCTGTATTTTTTCTCTTGTGTTGGATTAAAACCACCTGAGCATCAAACTCACTAACTTTTTTCTGAAATTGGTGTATGGTGGATGCAAGAGATAAGGCATCGAGAACCCATTCTTTTGTTTAAGGATGGGTTTTTCATTGGAGAACGCGAGAAAGCCATAACGTCCATGCGATTTGCCTATGCCACTGTTATTCACTCCGCCGAAAGGAAGATTAGGATGAGTAAACTGCATTATGCATTCATTAATGCCTACTGAGCCTGCGGATGTTTGAGTGAGAATTTTTTCACGGAAGGATTTTTTCTTACTGAAGATGTATAAGGCCAATGGCTTGGGCTTGCTGTTGATGAGGTATGTCACCTGCTCCACTGTGTGAAATGGTACTATCGGGAGAATCGGCCCGAAGATTTCTTCTTGCAGCACCTTGGAGTTGGGCGCTACATTTGTAAGAATGACGGGATGAATGAAATTAGTTTCAGAGTTTACTGGTCCTGACAATTCTATTTTGGCTCCTTTCTCAACGGCATCGCTTAAAATTTTATTCAGCCTATCGAAGTGGCTGCGATTTACAATTCTGGCGTAATTAGGTGATGGTTCATTGATTGTTCCGTTTTGCCCAAACATTTTCAGCGTTTCTGATTTTAGCAAACCGATAAATTCTTCTTGTACCGATTCTTCTATCAAAACATAATCAGGAGCAATGCAGGTTTGGCCGTTGTTCAGGAATTTCCCAAACGCAATACGAGTAGCAGCATCATCAAGGTTGGCTGTGGCATCGATTATCGCAGGTGACTTTCCGCCCAATTCTAACGTAACGGAAGTCAGGTTTTCGGCCGCAGCTTTCATCACAATTTTTCCAATACTCGGGCTGCCGGTAAAAAATATGTGATCGAAAGGAAGACTCAGGAGTTGCTCGGAAACTGATTGACCGCCTTCCACGACTGTGACAATATCATCATCAAAAAATTCAGAAATCAGATTGGCAATCATCTGCGATGTGTATGGAGTAATCTCCGAGGGCTTGATCACCGCTGTATTTCCGGCAGCCAGACATGAAATGAGCGGGCCGATGCTTAAGTTGAACGGGAAGTTCCAAGGTGCGATAACCAAACACACGCCCTTAGGCTCATATCTTACTTCTGACCTGGTACCGAGATATGTAAGAGGAGCGTCAATTTTTTTTGGAGCAGCCCAGTCATCGAGGTTGGCTATCGTATGCCTGATTTCGGTGAGTACCGGATAAAGCTCGGAAATATCGGATTCCACGCTTGGCTTTCTAAAATCCTTAAAGACAGCCTCGCTTATCCTCTCTTTGTTTTTCAGAAGAAAATCTCCAAAAGCACTTATCCTTTTTTTGCGATCAGCCACAGACTCTGACCTTAACAAAAGACTTCTTTTCTTTTGTTTTTCAAAATTATCAAGGATTCGCTGAGTCTCAACAGCGATAACTTCAGAATGCATTTTATGGATTTTTTGAAAGTTATTCATTTTTTATGAAAGCTATTGGTCGCAGGTTTTGCGAAAAAGGCCTTGCAATTGTGTTACCTAAATGTTAATTTCAGTACACCTATTGTTAACATTAACTTAACATGCAGACGGCTTCTTTCGTATCCTTGGTTTTACTTTTTGTCTTTCCGATATCGGGAAGCGGGCAAGAAACGTCATCAAAAAGCGATCTCACGCACATTTACAATTCGGATCAAAAAAAATTTTCTTCATTTATTTCATCTTTTGAACTCAGGAAAACTGGCTCTGACATAGGTGTGCTTAAATCCTTGTTTCATAAATCACACCGGCAGTTTCTAAAAAAGTATAAACCCTACTCACAGTTAAAAGACATATTTCAAGACGGAACCTTCGATTGCCTCAGCGGTACTTATTTTTTAAGCCTTGCTCTTGATCACCTGGGCATTAAATACCGGGTTATCGAAACCAATTATCACATCTTTTTGATTGCACAGGCCAAACACAAAGAAGTGCTGCTGGAAAGCACCGACCGCTACTTTGGATTCATAACAAATGCTAAAGCTATCGAGGATAGAATTGCAAGTTACCGGCAAAAAGAATTAGTTGCACCGAATCAGCTCTACCTCTCAGGCTTGCAAATGCTTCATGAATTATTACCCAATCAACTTCCTGGTCTTCTGTACTTCAATGAAGCGGTTGAGGCATTTCATAAAAACGATTTAGTTTCTTGCTGTAAATACTTAGAGGAGGCTTGGAAAATTTATGATAACCCGCGCATCGAAGGATTTACGCCGATACTTATCCATGCCATTGCCACAAGCCGCCTTGATGAAATTCAAAAAGAAAAACTGGTAGGAATTTTAAGCGATCACCAGCTTCAAGCGATGCATTCTCTTGCCTCGAGATAAGATTAATTAGTTCTGCAGCACACGCAACTCCACTCGTCTGTTTAGTTTCCGGGCCTCTTCGGTGTTTTCTTTTGAGATTGGTTGAGTTCCGCCAAAAGCCTTTGTTTTTATTCTGCTCTTATCGGCTCCTTTTGATGCAAGATAATTTTTAACAGCGGCTACGCGATCTTCAGAAAGTTTCATATTCAACTTGGGGTCGCCTTTAATATCAGTGTGTCCTTCCAATTGAATGACCATGCTTGGATTTTCTTTCAGCATTTTGACAACCTCGTTCAATTCGCCATAGGAAGACGGTTCGATTTTAGCTGTACTTACGTTGAAGATCAGGTTATCCAACCTCATCAATTTTCCAACAGTACGTGTGATCTCAGCTTCAGTCGAAGCGCTGGACGGCAAACCAAGCTCAATATTTTTAATCACTTTACGATCAGTATTGGCCTCAGCGGGATCAATCATAAACTTAGCAGGTGCAAAACCAGGAGCTTCAACCGTAAGCGAATACTTTTCATTGTCAAACAAGGGAAAAGTGAAGCTACTGCCCGATAAGAATCCAACCACACTACCATACGGCAAACTCTTGTAGGAGATTTTTGCAACTACAGCCTCTTTGGTTGTAGCACTGGTAATACTTCCCTGAGCGTAGGTGAGAGTATCGATTGTTTGACTGTAACCAGCCAGAGAAGCGAACGAGAGAATTGGAAAAATGAGTTTTTTCATAGTCCTACATCTTTACAATTTTGAATTCCACTCTTCTATTTTTAGCGTTGCCATCTTTGGTGTTGGTAAGGTCGATAGGTTTTGTTTCGCCAAAGAACAGCACCGAAATTCTTTCTTTAGTAATACCCTTTTCAATTAGATAACTGGTCACCGATTTCGCACGTCTTTCTGACAAGCCCATGTTGTAATCTTCCGGGCCGGTCTGGTCCGTGTGCCCGGCAATCTCTACCTGCATGCCCGTTTTTTCGTTCATCATCGTCACAATGCGATTCAATTCAGGAAACGATTCACTCTTTAATGCGGATTTATCAAAATCAAAGAAAATATTGTTGAGTGTGATGGTCACGTTTTCCTGAATAGGCGCAACCTGAATCGGCTGAAGTTTCACATCATCATTGAAAGTGCCGGGTTTCTTAAAATCCCTTAAGTCAAGATTTTGATTTTCAGAAATATGATCCTTCGCTTCGGCGCGGAAGCCATACAAGTAACCGCCTGGCAATTGGATTTCATATTCACCAGTCTCAGGATTGGAGTGAGTTACACCCACCTCTTTACCTTCGGGCAGCTTTTCGTAAATAATTTTTGCGCCGAGAGGTTTACCTGTTTTAGCGTCGATAAGTTTTCCTTTCACGATAATGATCGGCTCAGGACTTTTGAACATCGGAGTTTTTACTCTATAGATGTCAAAATTATCTGGCGTGACGGCTCGTGAGAAATAAGCGTAGTCGCTGATGGACGGAATATTAAAAAACATGTCATCCGTCTTAGAGTTAATTTCGGGCCCCATGTTTTGAGGATCAGACCATTTCGTCCAGGTATCATCCAACCGTTTAGAAATGTAGATGTCAGCGCCCCCATATCCGCTAAATCCATTCGATGAAAAATAAAGAGTCTTATCATCTGATGCCAGGAAAGGTGTGCTCTCATCACCGGCAGTGTTCACTACTCCGCCAAGATTTAATGGCTCAGACCAGGTGCTGTCATTTTGTGCAAAGCTTACGTAGAGATCGCGTCCGCCTTTGGTATCCTCGCGGTCTACAGACATCAGCATAACTTTTTGTGTGTTAGACAAAAAGTAGTGAGCACGGTCACTGTAATTATAATTGTTCTTGATATTGATCGTCTTTGGCGGAGACCATTTTCCACCAATATTGTTGCTAACTGAAACGCCAGCTGTCATCTTGCCATTTTCATTGTATTGGTTTCCTAAGACCAATAAAACAGCCTTACCATCTGGAGTGGAACTTACTGTGTTCACAAAGTTAGGATAGGCATTGTTTAGCGAAGAGCCAGCGTTCTTAGCCAATGTCCACTTGCCATCTTGCCCGAGTTCAGAATACCAAATGTCTTCTTTGTCTTTTACACCTCCGGCGTTTTCAGGACTGTTTTGCCTGCTGAAATACAGCGTCTTTCCATCGGGTGAAAGAAGCGCATTCAAATCATTGTATTCACTATTTACATTTTTATCAAGGCGCTCAATAATCAATCCTTTTTCCAAAAGCTCAGGCTTTATAATATCTGCGATAATAGGATAGCCCGAGTCGGAGATGGCAACGGCATCGATGGAAAAATAATCAGGCAGTGCTTTTCCATCAAATTCAAGCTTTACCGCGGCTACTTTGTACGGAGTTTTCTCCATGAAGACGTTGAGCATGCGCCCCTGTAGTGGTACAGCTTGCGGATTGAATGTATTCACTAAATATTCCTTTCCGGTTTCGTCATAAATAAAGACTTTGAAAAGCGCTCCCGGATTATAAGACTCAGCTATCGCTACCTGGCGAATTTGGATAGGGTTAGAATAACTCAGTTTAAGAAATTCAGACCGTTTGGGCTTGTCCGGAGTCCAAGCTCCAGGGTTTTGGCCGCCTGCTGGCATCACATTTGGCTTGCCCAGAGCTTGCTCGGCAGAATATTGCAATGGAGTAAGTTCGGAAGAGAACTCAACTACTTTGGAAGCCCACTGAACAGATTGGCCGCTGGCAATAAAGGTAAGAGCGGAAAGTGTCAGAGTTAGTAAAAATCTATTCATAAGAAATGGGTTCTTCACAAATTAAGGGATAAACATAGTTAAAAAATAAAAAAGCCGGAAAAAACTACATGGCTGGCCTACACCTCGATTCATCAAAACACCCTTTGGGAGCTTAGAGAATGGTTTTATTCTAACGAAGTCTTATTAAATAACAAGAAACCTACATGAAGCAACACTGATAGCTGTCTATTGGGGTCGTCATAATAATTTACACTCAGGCTGATTGGCCCCACTGTGCTGTGCATTACCAGATCGGCCATTCCGGCAAAATATAACTGCTGAATCTGCTGTTCAATTTTAGCATGTTGCGTGTCGTCTTGCGCTATAGAAGCCAGAGGTTTGAAGGCATATGCCTCAAGACGAAAATCCAAATTTTTTCGAATCGTGAAAACATTGCGCCAGCCTCCGGCAACGTAATTAAATGCTCTAAAATTTTGAAGCAACAAAGTACGGCTGTCTTGAAGTGGATTGAATGCAGGTGCATTGATGATAGTACCGAAATAATTAGAGAAGGTAGGCTGGTTAGAAAAAACACCTTCTAAGAGGTAACCTGAACTGTAGAACCCTCTCCTAAAATATTGTTCAATTGAAACCTTGGCCTGTAGCCAACTTCTGTTAGCTCGGATTGGAAGTCTATTGACAGAAGTATTGCCGGGCTTATATTCTTCCAGAAGTGAAAAATAATTACCTGTTATATAAAAGGATTTTCCCTGTGATGGATACTGCTTTCGGTTGAGTGTGTTGTAGAGAACCCCAGCGCCCAATCGCACACCGGATAATTCTAATTGATCCAGCGTGTCAGTAGAGACAAGAACGTTTCGATCGATGTATTGGTCATTGTTTACAAAGTAGGCACCCTGTAAATACGTTTTGATTTGACGCCCAATCGGGAGTCCGATTTTTGCTCCGTATTTCCGATCTACACGATCAAGCACCGTTGGTGAATACTTTTTTGCAAAAATGTCGCTGCCTTGAAAAAAATTCCAAGTGTTGAACGTAGCCTCTGGCTCTACATAGAATTGTCCAAGATTAGGAAAATCAAATCGGGCTTTAGCTTGAGCAGATTTATAAAAGTCACCCGTTGCAAAATTCAGTTGAGCGTGAGTAAGGATACTCCGAAACGAATAATAATTTAATCCGAGGTAGATATTGCTCACATTGCGCGTTGCTATCACTCCTCCAAAGTCTACCTGAAAATTGCTTGGCTGCCTTCGCGCGAGTTTAAAATTATAATCCTTCGTTGCATCGTTGTAAAGAAAGCTTGGATAGACGTTGTTGAAATAATCTTCAGAGACAAGTTTGTAGTAGCCTTCCTTGATATCGTGAAAGTACAGAGGGCGTTTACCGCTTTTGAAAAAACGATTGAGGTATTTCTGCTGGCTTTTGCTGAAACCATCAAATGTAATGTTGCTGACTTTGATCGGCACTGATTTGTTATTGAATTTATTGCGAGCTTCCGCTACAGCCTCACAAGTTCTTCGGGCCGCAATTTTTGACTTGATCTCTGGCATCTGCCTCATGGTTTGTATATAGCCACTGTCAATCATCGCTTTTGCCTTTGCAAAATCAAATGCCGAATAAGTTTTGAGATCGGGCTGGATGTAAATACCGTTCGTCGGAACCTTGGAAGGATCTGATTTATCGAGCAACATATAAAGCAGTGAACGCGAGATCAGTTTTTCATCTTCACCATACGGATATTTGTCATACACTTTTGATGAAACATTGCTGCCGATGATAACGTCGGGCTGAAAGGTTTTTTGTGCTACGTCCACCGGAAAGTTATTGTAAACTCCACCATCAAAAAGATACTTGCCATCAACGCGGATAGGGTTGTAAAAGAAAGGCGCAGTTTGGGTGGCGCGGAGTGCATCATTCAACACCCCTTTACTTAATACTACTTGGGTTTGTGTAAAAATATCGGCTGTAACGATTCGTAATGGAATAAATAAACTGTCGAAGTTGCCTTTGGAAATAGCTGATGGCTGTGCCATTTTTTCAGCAAGAGCGAAATTGAGGGAAAGGTCATTGGCAATGCTCGTATTCAACAGAACGTTAAATGTAGAGTCGAGAGATAAATTCAATTTTAAAAATGATGGCTCGTCTTCTTTCTTATAGTAAAAATATTTATTGCCATCTTCAATGCGCCCATTCACCCAATCCAAAAACGCTTTGGATGTCATGATCTCTTCGATCTGTTCAGGACTGATGCCTGCAGCATAGCATCCACCCACAATACCGCCCATCGAGGTGCCAGCTACGTAATCTATAGGGATTTCATTTTCTTCCAGTGCCTTGAGTACACCGATGTGTGCAAGGCCTTTAGCCGCACCCCCACTCAGAACCAGACCTACTTTTTGCTGCGCAAAGGTTACAACTGACAAAAGAATTAAGAAGACACTTAAACTGAGCTTCACAAGGCTAATCTTTCTCACAGAACATAACTATAATTAACGAAGATACTATACCGAACAGAACCAAACTCTACCGAGCCGCGATGATTGGAGATCCATTTTCAAATGGGATGGCTTGCAGTTTTAATGTTGTTAACGCCATCACTTCATCAAATTGTTTCCAATTTTTTCTCTCCATAGGTTTTGAAGGTGGTAACTCCACACGCAGTGCATCTACCTGCACACCGTTGCGCCAAAATCTATAACACAAATGAGGACCGGTAGCGAGACCTGTGCTTCCAACATACCCAATTGTTTGCCCCTGTCTTACATGAGTGCCAGCCACAACACCTGCGGCAATCTTTGACATGTGCAGATAGCCTGTAGTGTACGTTCCGTTATGCCTGATTTTGACATAGTTGCCGTTGTTGGCTGTGTATTGCGCCTCCAACACGGTGCCGTCGCCAACTGTACGGATTGGTGTGCCGGTAGCAGCTGCGAAATCAGTGCCGAGGTGTGCCCGAAAAACTTTTACAACAGGATGAAACCGGCTCAGTGAATAGCGCGAACTAATGCGCGTGAACTCAATGGGATATTTCAGCAAAGCTTTTCGCAGGCTGTTGCCTTCTTCATCAAAATAGTCTACCCCATTCCCCTGATCAAATGGAAATGCATAATACGAATGGCCGGCGTGTTCAAAATAAATTCCCAGTATCCGGCCGACCCCAAAAGGGATGCTATCAACAGAATGCTCCTCAAATATTAATTTGAAACGGTCACCTTTTTGCAAATGCTGAAAGTCTACCTGCCAGCCAAAAACATCTACAAATTTATTGGTGAGCTCATGCGAGATATTTAAAGCATCAATAGTTTCATATAATGACGATGTTATCGTGCCTGCTACTGTTTTTTGTTCTGTTTTCACCTCGCGCTCGCAAGATTCAACAAGCAAAGTATCTTTTAGGTGAAAAATCACATACTCCACCGGACTGGGTTCATAAACTAAGGCAACCGCAGTTTTAAGTGAATCATTTTCAGAGATAAGAGTATATTTTTTCGATGAGACAACTCGTTTGAAATCGAAAATCTTCCGCGGCAGCAGACTTAATTGCTTTGAAACTTCGGTAGTAACAAAACTCCCTTCAAGTAAATCATCGAATAACTGATTCCGTTTTACAAGGCCTTCTTTTACTTCGCGTCCATTTACCAGCATACCATATTTAAAAACAGGCTTTTCCGAGTTTACAAGTCGCAATGAATCTATTGCGGACTCATAATCGGCCGGGCGCACAAAAAAAGACGAATCACGATTAAGAAGAAAAAAAGACAGGATTAGCAGTGAAACTGCGCTTGTTGTAAGGTAAATTTTCTTCTGCGAAGCCAACGGATTGATTCAAATCAACAGCAAGTTTAACTCAAAAAATTTTGGTTAAAAAACCACCTCAAACTTCTTCTTCCCCTCATCCAAAAACCTGACAAAATTTTCGACACTCAAATCGTATGGTTTGGGCGAAACCAGCACACGTTCATCATTGCCCAACAGTACATAAAATGGCTGCGCGTTGTTATTAAGATTGGCTATCTGCAAATCAGAATTCTGCTTGCCAATTGTCTTTTTGATTTTACTATCATATTTGGAAGTGTACCATTCACTTTCGGGCAACTCGGTTTTATCGTCAACGTAAAGAGCCACCACCACAAAATTTTCCTTCAGTCTTTTCAATACTTGAGGATCGCTCCACACACGAGCCTCCATCTCACGGCAGTTTGTACAACCGTGGCCGGTAAAGTCAATAAATAAAGGCTTGTGCTGTTGTCTTGCGCACGCCAGCGCCTGTTTGTAATCGAAATATCCGTTGAGGCCATGAGGTAAGTGGAGAAAGTCAGAATACTTTGGAATGTCACAAATTTCATTGGGCTTGTCCTTTCTGTTTGCCGCGAGCAAATCAAAGTCGTGCGTGGACATTGGAGGTAAGTAACCAGCCAATGCTTTGAGCGGAGCACCCCACATGCCAGGAACTAAATAAATCAAGAATGTGAACGTAATGATTGCCAGAGCAACCCTGAGCACACTTACAGTTTTGTCTTCGGCATCTTTGCCACTATCTCCAGGCAGGCGAAATCCTTTCATCAAATAAATACCGATCAGTGCTGTGATCACAATCCAAATAGCAAGATTGATTTCGCGATCAAGAATATGCCAATGGAATGCCTGATCGGCTATACTTAGAAATTTAAATGCTAATGCAATTTCGATAAACCCTAAAACCACTTTTACGGTGTTAAGCCATCCACCTGATTTGGGTAGTGACTTTAGCCAATTGGGAAAAAAGGCAAAGAGTGTAAATGGAATGGCGAAAGCCAAAGCGAATGCAAACATGCCGACAATTGGTTTCAAGAATTCTCCGCCTGCCGACGAAACTAAAATGCTTCCTACCAACGGGCCCGTGCAAGAGAATGAAACTAGAACCAGCGTAAAAGCCATGAAGAATACGCCGGTGAGTCCGCCTTTCTCAGCCTGTTGATCAACTTTATTGATGAAAGTTCCTGGCAGAGTGATTTCAAACAATCCTAGAAATGACAATCCGAAAACTATGAACACCGAAAAGAAAATCAAATTAGGAATCCACTCGGTAGAAAGGTGATTGGCTGTTTCGGGACCCATCAACGGTGCAAGCACTGCACCAATCAAGGTGTAGATAATTACAATTGAAAGCCCGTACATCAGTGCTTGAAATTTTGTACCACGACCGGTAAAAAAACTTACCGTCATCGGGATCATTGGGAAAACGCAGGGTGTAAGCAACGCGGCAAGCCCCGCTAAAAATGCAAGAAGGAAAAAACCTAAGAATGAATTGCTTTTGGTGTCTTCATGAACCAACGACGGATCAAGTTGTGGACCAAGAACAGTTGTTAGTTGTTGTTTGTTACTTGTTGATGAAGGTGTTTTTGATTTGGTCGTATCAAGTGCAGTAGGAACTGGTTTTTCAATTGAAGCTTGCGGTTTGGAGCTTGCGGCTGCTCCGCTAACTTTAATTTTATCAAATAGAAATTCGCCTTCGCCTGGCACACATTGATTGGTAAGGTCTGTGCAGATTTGATATTCATAACTGCCGGAAATTTTTAATGGTGATGACAGAACCTTTATCTTTTGACGGAACTCTGCCTTTCCTTTAAATATTTTCAAATCACATTCAAAGACCTTGTCATGCTTGTCGATCGGGTTGATGGCCACAATGCCACCAATCTTTTCATAACTTTTGTCGGGCAGAAAAATGAATTCTGTTTTAATTGGCCCATCTTCACAATCAAACTCTGAAGAATATAGATACCAGTTGTTATCAATTGCAGCGTGGAATATCAATGTGATTTCATCGCCGGCCTTTACTTCTTTCGCAGAAACTTCAGTAGACCATTTGGCAGGTTTCAATATCTGTGCATTCAGCGTAGATAATCCAACGAAGAAAAGAAGTGCTTTTAAGAGAATGAAAGGACGCATGGTCAGGGTTTTGAATGTGCTAAAATAACGAAGCGAAGTGAAAATAAGTTGAGCAAAGCTAAGCTCTCGTCTTACACGCGACAATAATTAATGGAATTTACCACGTTGTGGATTTGTTAATGAATAGCCAACGGGCGAGTTTGGAGTGGACTTTTTGATAATTTGGATAATATTTGTCTATGGAATTACTATACAAACCATGGCCTTGGTATCTCGCTGGGCCTGTCATTGGACTAACCGTGCCCTTGCTTTTGTGGATGGGCAACAAGCGATTAGGGATATCGTCAACGTTGCGTCATGTTTGTGCAGCCTGCTTGCCTGCAAAAATTCCCCTTTTCAATTACGACTGGAAAAAAGAAATCTGGAGTCTGCTTTTTGCCGGAGGGCTTTTTGTCGGCGGATTAATTGGTGGATGGTTCTTTGCGAACCCTGAGCCGGTAGCCATCTCATCAACGACAGCTGCTTATTTTTCTTCCTTCGGAATAATTCAGAGCAACAAATTAATGCCTGATATTTTCAGTTGGGATACTTTAGTCTCCGTCAAAGGATTTTTGTTAATGGTTTTGGGTGGCTTTCTGGTTGGCTTTGGCACTCGCTACGCTCAGGGTTGTACTTCCGGTCATGGCATTCTTGGATTGTCTGCGTTGCAATGGCCTTCGCTTGTTGCTACGGCTTCATTTTTTGCCGGCGGAATTTTATTTTCTCGTTTCATACTTCCATTCATTCTCTCATTATGAAGAACATTGGTTATCTATTTGTAGGGATTGTTTTTGGTCTGGCAATTACCAAAGGCGAAGCAATATCGTGGTACCGCATTCAGGAGATGTTCCGTTTCGAGAGCTTTCACATGTTTGGAATTTTTATGACTGCCGTGCCCGTGGGCGCAATCTCGTTGTACTTGTTAAGAAAATTTGGTGTAAAGACTATTGAAGGCGAACTGATAGAAAAGCCAAGTAAGAAATTTCATCCGGGTGTCATCATCGGAGGTATGATTTTTGGTTTTGGATGGGCATTGACGGGAGCTTGTCCCGGTCCATTGTATTCACAAATTGGCTCAGGTTCAACTGTAACGATAGTCACATTGCTATCTGCAATTTTAGGAACGTGGGTGTTTGGCCGTGTTCAGCAATTTCTTCCGAGCGGAAAAATAAATTCGTGATCCTAATTCAATTCTCGCAAATACAACTGAATCGTGTTCTCTAGTCCATAGTATAACGCGTCGCAAATAAGCGCATGTCCAATGGAGACTTCATCCAGCCAAGGCAGCGATTGTTTCAGAAATTTTAGATTAAAAAGATCAAGGTCGTGTCCGGCGTTTACTCCTAACCCAAGCTGGTGAGCAACATTTGCTGCTTCGATGTAGGGCTTAATTGCCATTACTTTATTTTGATGGAAATGTGAAGCGTAAGGTTCGGTGTAAAGTTCAATCCGGTCTGCGCTAACGTTTTTAGCGCCCTCAACCATTTTGATATTGGGATCTACAAAGACTGAAACCCGTACACCGGATTTTTTCAATTCTTTAATAACCTCGTGGAGAAATTTTTCATTTTTTATTGTATCCCAACCAGCATTGGAAGTGATAGCATCGGGTTTGTCGGGAACGAGTGTTGCTTGTGCTGGCCTTACTTCACTAATTAATTTCAAGAATCGATCATCCGGATAGCCTTCTATGTTAAACTCCGTAGTTACCATTTTTTTTAGTTCTATTACGTCGCTGTAGCGAATATGCCGCTCGTCGGGCCGGGGATGCACAGTGATTCCCTGAGCCCCAAATTGTTCACAGTCGATAGCCACCTGCAATACATTGGGGTTGTTGCTGCCACGCGCATTGCGTAGGGTGGCAATCTTGTTAATATTTACCGAAAGACGTGTCATTAATTCGCTGCTTAGATGTTATGCTTTGATTAATTTCGCGAAACAAATGTACAACACCATGAGTCTGAAACTAAAAATCGATACCGATATCAAAGCCGCCATGCTGGCCAAGAACAAAGAAGAACTGGAGGCTTTGCGAAGCATCAAATCCATGATCTTACTGGCCGAGACGGAAAAAGGTGTGAGCACCGAAATTTCTTCGGAAGCCGAAAATAAATTGCTGATGAAAGCCGCCAAGCAGCGCAAAGAGTCGGCTGAGATTTTTCAAAAGGAAAACCGCGATGATCTTGCTAAACGAGAATTGGTTCAGTTGGAAATCATTAACCGGTATTTGCCAAAGCAACTTTCGGGTGAGGAGGTTGAGTCAATTGTAAAAAATATTATCGTACAAGTAGGCGCCAAAGGCCCTCAAGACATGGGTAAAGTTATGGGTGTGGCCACCAAGCAATTGGCGGGGCAAGCCGATGGCAAACTCATTTCTGAATTGGTTAAGAAACTTCTGGCGCCTTGAGCAAAATTGATATTGTTATTACGCTTCTGCTTGTACTTGGAGCGTACTTTGGCTACAAACGCGGATTTCTCGCTGAACTTTTTTTTCTGGCAGCTTTAATCCTGGGTGTGTTTATTGGATTTAAGCTTACCGGTTGGGGAGTGGAGTATCTGCACAAGCATTTCAATGCGGATACAGCTTTTCTTCCTTACTTATCATTCCTCATTATTTTTATTGGTGTAGTTGTGCTTGTAATTTTTATCGGCGGCCGGATCAAACATTTGATGGATCAGTCATTCTTAGGAAAAGTAGATTCAATTGCGGGAGCAATTTTGGGTGTGATGAAATATGCCTTTTGCGCCAGCGTTATTTTTTGGCTTACTGAAAAAGTGAATTACACACTACCTAACAGTTGGGTGCAAGGTTCTTGGCTCTATCCAAAAACGGTTGGGTTTGCCAAATCGGTGTCAGAATTTTTTGGAGGATTTTTACCTTTTTTCAAAGAAATTTTCAGGCAGTTCTAAGGTTCGGTTTTTTTTACGTACTTATCGGAAAATAGAAGGACATGGCGTTGCTTGTAAGAGAGAAAGATGGCTTTAAGTATGTTGATGAAGGCCAAGGTCAGGTCTTAATGTTGCTGCATGGACTCTTTGGTGCACTCAGTAATTGGGAAGGCGTAGTAAGTCATTATTCCAAACATCTGCGCGTGGTGATCCCGATGCTGCCGATCTACGAAATGCCCATTAAGGAAGCAGGGCTTGTCGGCTTGCGCGAATTCACTGAAAAATTTGTCGAAAACATGGCTCTTGATAACATGATTATCATGGGCAATTCATTGGGAGGCCATGTTGGTATTCTATACACGCTGAACAATCCCACGAAAGTGGCCAAGTTGGTGCTCACAGGCAGCTCGGGGCTTTTTGAAAATACCATGGGTGGTTCTTATCCACGCCGGGGCAGCTACGACTACATTCGCGAACGCGTGGCTTACACATTTTATGACCCCAAAGTGGCCTCCAAAGAACTCGTAGACGAAGTTTTTGAAACCACCAAGAGTATTCCAAAGTGTATGCGCATTGTGGCTATTGCCAAATCGGCACAGCGAAATAATTTAGCACTGGAATTACCAAATATTAAGGTTCCCACTTTACTGATTTGGGGATTAAATGATACAATCACTCCACCGATGGTAGGGCATGAATTCAATAAATTGATACCAAATTCAGAATTGAAGTTTATTGACAAGTGCTGTCACGCCCCGATGATGGAACATTCAGAAAAATTTAATGAACTGGTTGAAGATTTTTTGGTGAAGAGAAATTAGATGATTGCCGAAGAACTTATTAATCACATGATACCGCCACTCAAAGTGACGGACGATGCCCACAAGGCTATTGTGTGGATGGAAGAATTTCGCTGCAACTACCTTCCGGTGGTGAACGAAGGAGAATTGGTTGGCTTTATTTCGGAGGAAATCATTTTAGAAAATAACGACATCGACAAGGACCTGTCGGGGTTTGAACTTGTTGGCAAAGATTGTACTGTCGGTATGGACTCGCATTTTTACGACATTCTAAAGACAGCTGCTCACCATAAACTTCAAATGGTTTGTGTGGTCGATGAGAATAAAAAATATGCGGGTGTGATTACAGTGCAAGATATCATGGCCTCCTTCGCACAAACAGCTGCCGTACAAATGCCGGGAGGTATTTTGGTTTTATCGATGGATCTGATTGACTACTCGCTGGCAGAAATATGTCGGTATGTTGAGGAGAACAATGCTAAAGTGATCAGCAGTATCATGATCGAAGACCCTATGGATAAAGGGAAGATTAAGATCACTCTGAAAATAAATCAACTGGACTTGGCGCGGATTGTGGCTACGCTTGAGCGCTTCGGCTACAGAGTTATCGGGCGTTATCAGGAGACCACCACATCTTCAGGAGAGCAAGAGCGACTCGATATGTTCTTGAAGTACCTGGATATTTAACCAAGCTGGCATGCGTATCGGCATTCATGGCAAAGATTTCCAGAATAGATCATCAAGGTTTATACTGAAAATCTTAAGTGCTCTTCAAGAGCACCGCATAGAGACGTGGGTGTCGGACAAATTTCTTCGATTAGTGAAGGCACCTCATGTCAACGATTTTAAGCTGAAAATTTTTGATCACAGTTCTAACCTCCGAAATCTGGATTTTTTTCTTTCGCTGGGTGGTGACGGAACCATGTTGGAGTCGGTCACTTATATCGGCAAGGCAGAGGTTCCTATTCTTGGTATCAATACCGGACGGTTGGGTTTTTTGGCTACCAATAGCCGCGAAGATTCAGAAGCGGCAATCGAAGCATTGGCCAAAGGAAATTACGCCATTGATACACGTTCAGTACTTAAGCTGATTTCATCTCCTAAGCTTTTTTCAAATCTCAATTTTGCTCTCAATGATTTTACGATCATTAAGAAAGATACTTCGGCGATGATTACTGTGCACGTATTTGTAGACGGCCAGTTGCTTAATTCTTACTGGGCTGATGGCATTATCGTTTCTACTCCCACAGGTTCCACAGGCTATTCGCTGAGCTGCGGTGGCCCTTTGGTTTACCCAAAGTCCGAAAGCTTCATTATTACACCTGTAAGCCCGCATAATCTGGGCATTCGGCCTATTGTTTTGTCAGATAAGTCGGAGATAACGTTTCAAATTGAAGGCAGAAGCAAAAAATATCTTGTTTCGCTGGATTCGCGTTTTGAAACTATTGATGAATCGGTGAAGCTAAAGATCAAAAAAGAACGATTCCAGGTGAATTTAATTCAATTGCAGGGCCAGCATTATTTTAATACCCTGAGGCAAAAATTGAATTGGGGGCTTGATATTCGAAATTAGTTCAAGCTAAAGGGCTTACCTATTCCAATCAAAAATCATTCACTGAAAAGCAAAAATCATTGTAAATTCATACCTTTGCTTTTTAGGCTTAATCTGATAACTATGAGGAAGTTGTATTTTGTATTGCTAGCGGTGTTGTTGGGTTCTTTTGTTACACCAGATTCTTTCGGTCAATTTAATCGAAAGACCATCAAGAAAAATAACAAACGGATAGCAACGTTTACCGGAAAAAAGCACTTTGGCCGCGAGCATATTTACTCAGGTTTCGGATTTTCTGTAAATGCCCTGAACTACTACGGGGATCTTTCGCCTCTTCCAAGCAAATTCAGTACTGATATTTCGTTTACCAAGCCGGCGCTAGGCATGTCGTTTTTTCATCGCTTTGGTCCCCGCTATACATTGGTCGGCCAATTTATGTATGGTACCCTAAAAGGATCTGATGCCGAATCGGCTAAGAAGTCAGGGTCAGATCCGTACGATTTTCGTCAGGTTCGTAATCTTTCATTTCGAAACAGGATTAAAGAAATTTCACTGGTAGCAGTATTTGATTTGTTTGAAAATGATGGAACCTATATCAGTCGTGTTAAGTGGACACCATACGCATTTATTGGAATAGCCGCCTTCTTACAAAATCCACAAGCCCAGGCCCCAAAAACTTACCTCGATGGAAGCCCTGACCCTAAGGCTGGTCAATGGGTAGACTTGCAACCTCTTGGTACAGAAGGACAGCATTCTACACTGCAACCTACGGATGTGAATTATGGGATAAAACCCTACAGTTTATTACAGGTGGCAATACCATTTGGAGCCGGTGCGCGTTTTAGATTAAATGAAGTGCTAGACTTATGGGCAGACGTTGGTTTTCGATATACATTCACAGATTACCTGGATGACGTGAGCAAAAATTATGTTAACCTGAATGAAATAAAGGACCCTCTCGCTCAAGCATTGTCTTATCGTTCTAACGAAATCCCCAACCCAGGACTTCCAACACATGTTGAAACTATAACGGTTAACGGTAAACCATCTCAAGTAACAATTATCAATGGGTACGGAAGTGAATACAAAACTAACATTCGTGGCCATTCTGCTAGCAAGGATATCTACATGGTTACCTCTGTTAAGATCACTTACATCCTCGGAGCGACTTTCCATAAGGCCAAATTTAGATAGCAGATAATGTCCCGCAGTTCATTAACCATCTTACTGGCGGGAATGATTTCTTTGATATCAAAGTCATCATTTGCTCAGATGTCACAAAAATCTGAAATCGGTGGTGGATTGGGTGTGTTTAACTACACTGGCGACCTTGTCAGAACCTATGACCTTACCACTTCAAAGCCAGCTGTAACAGTTTTTTATAGGTCAAATATCAGTCATGTAATCAGTTTTCGCACGTCAATTACCGGAGGCCAGTTAGCTGCGAGCGATAAGCATAATCCAATCGACCCCTTTGCTGTAAAGCGCAATGCTTCGTTCAATATTTTCCTGCTTGAACTTGCCGGTACCTTTGAATACCATTTTTTGGATTGGCGCGATGACCGGCGCAGACTTAGATTCACACCCTATCTTTTTGCAGGCGCCGGTTTATTCGGCATCTCGGGAAATAACCAGAAAACAGCTCAGTACAGTAATGTGCAGGTAGCAATACCACTTGGAGTGGGAATGAAATACGTACTCAACCCCAAGTATTATATCGGATTCGAAATCGGTATTCGTAAAACATTCT
>Ga0206905_10133_pt1 | contig 20856 bp, 12 predicted proteins | sample Alteio_BWOrgHeat_43_FD_152940 | JGI IMG/M metagenome (GOLD analysis project Ga0206905, IMG submission 152940) | Enriched cells from forest soil in Barre Woods Harvard Forest LTER site, Petersham, Massachusetts, United States -... | ecosystem: Environmental > Terrestrial > Soil > Temperate forest >...
GCAACCCCGTCTCGTCTCCGACCTCACGCAACAGCTTGAGCCCATCGAGCCCCATCCCCTGGAAGCTGTAAGGCGAGCTCCGTGGCTTGAAGGCGCCGCCACGCAAAAATTTTCCGCCAGCGGCAGCAACCTGCTTTGCGCTGGTCAGGATCTGCTCGCGCGACTCCACCGAGCACGGCCCAGCCATCACGACAATCTCTTCTCCTCCGACTACGACGCCATTCGGAAAATTAACCTTCGTGCCCTCAGGTCGAAAATTTCTCCCGGCAAGTTTGTACGGTGAGGAGATACGGTATGCGTCATATACACCCGGCAGTACTTTAAACTCCGTCACTTCGAAATGCTCAGGAGTGCCAACGCCCGCCAGAATTGTCTGGGTCGCACCTGTCGTTCGGTGGACGTTGAAGCCTAGCTCCACCATCCGTTCAATTACCTGCTGAATATTCTCTTCTGTCGCCTGCCCATGCATCGCAACTATCATCGTTTTCGCTTCACTCTCTTGATAAGTAACTAAACTGATTACAAACCAACTAAGGGTCCCGCCGCTGCAGCGTTCGCATCACGTCGATGATGCGCTCATACACATGCAGTATTTCGGAGTCCGGCAGTGGACCTGAATTTGCCGCGCGCACTCGATCGAAGACATCCTGCTCCCGGCGTGGCTCATAGACAGGAAGATTGGCTGCTCGCTTAAGTTCTCCAATCGCACGTGCGGCTTCGGCTCGTTGGCTGATAAGCCGAACAATCTCAATATCCAGTTCGTCGATCTTCCTTCTCCAGTCGGAGATATCCATCCAGTCTCCTTACCACCGCGCGGGGCGCCTTTAGGTGCCACGCTCGAAAATAGTACGTCTGCTAATGATAAATGTCGCTTTCTCCCGCAACATTCGCCCACAGCTTCTGTAAATCTCATGCTCGCAGTCCCGCAATAAACCTTCCAACCTCATGCGCAGCTTCTGTCGGCGGTGTCTTCTCGATCAATGCCACCAGCGCACTACCGATAATCGCTGCGTCCGCAAACTCGCCGACAGCCTTCACATGCTCTGCGTTCGAAATGCCAAAACCCACCGCAATCGGTAAGGTCGTGAACCGACGCAGACGCGCAACCAACGCAGCAGCATCTCCAGCGACTTTTTGCTGAGTTCCTGTAATCCCGACGCGAGAGATCGCATACACAAACCCCTGCGACACCGCGGCGATTGCCTTCAATCGTGCCTCGGGACTTGTTGGAGCGGCCAGGAATACAGGAGCCAGCTTGTTCTCGCGCATCGCCTCAAGATATTCATCTGCCTCTTCCACAATCATGTCCGTCAGCAACACGCCATCGGCGCCAGCCTGAGCGGCTCGAGCACAAAACGTCTTCAATCCCATCCGAACCACAGGGTTTAGATAAGAAAACAACACCAACCCGGCAGCAGGTCGTGCTTTTCGTAAATCCGCAGCTAGCCCAAGAACATCAGCCAACCGCGTACCCCGTGCCACAGCTCTTTCGCTAGCCCGCTGAATTACGGGTCCATCCGCAAGAGGATCGCTGAATGGGACACCTAACTCGATCACATCGGCGCCGTTATCGATTGCCGCCAATGCAATCTCCCATGTCGTCGCTAAATCGGGATCACCTGCGGTCAAGTAAGCGACAATCCCAGGTTTTCTTTGAAACTCAATCGCCACAAATCCTCCACAATTAAATCGGCACCTTGATCCTTATCTCGCACCAGAAACTGCGGTCACTCTCAGGCACCCTTCAAGTCCAGTTCCCGCGACAAAATCCCCATATCCTTATCGCCACGACCTGACAGATTCACCATCAGTACTGCTTCCTTCGTCATCGTCGGAGCCAACCGAACCGCCTCCGCAACCGCATGAGCACTCTCCAATGCGGGCACAATTCCTTCCGTACGCGACAACGTCACAGTAGCCTTTAGCGCCGCATCATCCGAACAAGAGACATAGGTTGCCCGTCCCGAATCATGCAGCATCGCATGTTCTGGTCCCACGCTCGCGTAGTCGAGGCCTGCTGAAACAGAATGGGTCGCACTTATCTGGCCTGCATCGTCCTGCAGCACATACGAATATGTTCCTTGCAGCACACCCGGTACGCCGCCGCCAATCTTCTGGAACCGCGCCGCATGTTCGCCCAATGCGGTCCCACGGCCACCTGCCTCCACACCGATTAGTTGCACATTTTCATCCTGCAAAAACTCATAAAAGGCCCCAATTGCATTCGAGCCACCACCCACGCACGCAATCACTGCCGTAGGCAGCCGTCCTTCGCGCTCCAGCACTTGCACTCTGGCTTCGCGACTGATTACGCGATGAAAATCTCGCACCATCGTCGGATAAGGATGGGCTCCGAGCGCACTCCCCAGGATGTAATACGTCGTGCGCACATTCGTCACCCAATCCCGCATCGCCTCGTTGATCGCGTCCTTCAACGTAGCCGAGCCACCCGAGACTCCACGCACCTCGGCGCCGAGCAGACGCATGCGATAAACATTCAACTCCTGCCGCCGCATGTCCTCCTCACCCATGTAGACAACGCAATCCATCCCGAGCAACGCACAAACCGTAGCCGTCGCCACGCCATGCTGCCCTGCACCTGTCTCAGCGATAATTCTCTGTTTCCCCATGCGCCGCGCAAGTAGTCCTTGCCCCAGCGCATTGTTGATCTTGTGCGCTCCCGTATGCAAAAGATCCTCACGTTTTAGATAAATCTTCGCTCCGCCGCACTGCTCGGTCAGCCGTTTCGCAAAATAGAGCGGAGTAGGCCGTCCGCAATAATTTCGGAGCAGATCATCAAGCTCGGCCTGAAATTGCGCGTCTTCCTTTGCTTCCGAATAGGCATGCTCCAGCTCGTCGAGCGCCGCTACCAATGTCTCCGGAACATACCGTCCACCATAGACCCCAAAACGCCCTGCCACAGACTTTACCGGCCCCGCCGGATTCACCATCGCTGCTATCGTCATAATCTCTCCTCAGCAAAAATAAAAACCGCAACCTGATCAGGTTGCGGCTCGTGTGGATGTCGATTTCAACTGAAGCTTTAGCTATCTCTCAGATGAAACTACTCCGCCGATGCCGCTACCGTGCGCCAGTAGCGGTAAATAAAGGTAATTCGGCTGGAGCAAAGATTCATCCTGCCTTTCAAGATACATCGATCGCCGTCCTTCGGCAAGTAACTCAGCTAAAGTGAATAAGCCGTTGCCTTCGGAGAGGGCCCCCACATGAACCGATTCACCCGCCGCCGCTTCCTCGAATCAACCTCGGCCCTGCTCGGAAAATTTTCTCTGCCCAATCCACTCGCCAGAGCTCTCGAGCAGCCAGCTTCTCCCAACGATCTCACTCTCTGGTACGACATACCTGCGTCGCAATGGATCGATGCGCTCCCGATCGGAAACGGACGTCTCGGCGCGATGGTGTTTGGAGGTGGCGAAGATGGATCGTTCAACAAGGAATGCCTTCAATTCAATGAGGATACTCTATGGTCTGGTCAGCCGCGCGAGGGCAATAACCCCGACGCTAAGAATCACCTTGCCGACATTCGCAACGCCGTGCTTGAAAAGCATGACTACCATCTTGCCGACCAGCTCTGCCATAAGATGCAGGGCCTCTTTGCTGAGGCCTACCAGCCACTCGGCAACCTCAGACTTGAATTGAATCATCCAGGGCCATCGAAAAACTATCGTCGCCAGCTTGATCTCGATACCGCTTGCGCCTCCAATTCGTACGAAGTTGAAGGTGTGCAATTCAAGCGAGAGGCCTTCGTCTCGGCACCTGATCAGGTGCTCATCCTTCACGTCACCGCAAGCAAGCCCAACCAGCTCAGTGGGGTCCTCACCTTCGATGGCCTGCTTCAGAAGTCCGTGACAACACTTCCCGATAACCGAATCCAACTAACCGGTAAAGCCGCAGCCCACATCGCAGGCGCAGGCCACCCGAACAGCGAACAACCCATCACCCATTCGGAAGAACCTGGCGCAGGAATGTACTTCGCCTCAATTCTCGAGCTTCAATTGGACGGCGGCATCGCAACAGCAAAGTCCACTGGCATCGCTATCGCTAACGCAACCTCCTTTACCATTCTCCTCACTGCTGCAACCGGCTATCGGGGCTTTCAACTTAAGCCGGACGCTCCACTTGACGAGATTGTCGCCAATGCCAAGCGTCAACTCGACAGTGCAGCAGAGAAATCTTTTGCAACGCTGCGCTCAAAACACATCACTGACCACCAGCGACTCTTCCATCGCGTATCGCTCAACCTAGGCACAACGAACACAGCAACTCCCACCGACCGGCGTGTCAAAGACTTCGCCAATTCACCCGATCCATCTTTGTTGGCACTCTACTTCCAATATGGACGTTATTTGCTGATCAGTAGCTCGCGGCCCGGGTCGCAACCCGCCAACCTGCAGGGCATCTGGAATTATCAGGTGACACCACCCTGGAGCTCCAACTGGACGGCCAACATCAACGTTCAGATGAACTACTGGCCTGCTGAAACGTGCAATCTCAGTGAATGCGCTGGCCCGCTCTTCGATCTCATCGACGGCTTGAGCAAGACCGGATCCGTCACCGCAAAAGAAACATACGGACTTCCCGGCTGGTGCTCGCACCACAACATCGACGTCTGGCGAGCCTCAAACCCCGTTGGCGAGGGCGTTGGTTCCCCCACCTGGGCTAACTGGGGCATGAGCGGGCCCTGGCTCTGCGCTCATCTTTACGAACACTATCTCTTCACCGGCAACCGCGACTTCCTCCGTAACCGTGCCTACCCCTTGATGAAAGGCGCCGCCGAATTTTGTCTCGCATGGCTCATCGAAGACGGCACAGGTCGCCTCACCACTTGCCCTTCCGAATCCACCGAGAACAACTTCCTCGCCCCCGACGGCAAGCCTGCTTTCACCAGCACTGGCTGCACCATGGACATGGCTCTGATTCGCGAACTCTTCGGAAACTGCACCGCAGCAGCGAAGGAGTTGCATATCGACACCGATTTCGCCGCAAAACTCGACGCCGCCATACCGCGCCTGATTCCCTACCAGATCGGCCGCTACGGTCAGCTACAGGAGTGGTCCGTTGATTTTGAAGAAGCTACACCGGGCCAACGTCACATGTCGCATATGTACCCGTTGTATCCGGGCAATCAGATCACGCCGCATCGCACCCCCGAACTAGCTCTTGCCGCACGTGTCTCCCTCGAACGGCGCCTCGCCAACGGCGGCGCCTATACGGGATGGAGTCGCGCATGGGCCATCGCCTTCTGGACCCGCCTCCTCGATGGCGACAAGGCATGGGAATCGCTTTCCATGCTCATGCAACACAGCACGAACATCAATCTGTTCGATACCCACCCCTCGGGCAAAACCTCCATCTTTCAGATCGACGGAAACTTCGGCACCACTGCCGCTATCGCTGAACTCCTCTTGCAAAGTCACGAAGGAACCGTCGACCTCCTGCCTGCCCTGCCCACCCCATGGCCCGAAGGATACGTCAAGGGTCTGCGTGCAAGAGGCGGTCTGGAGATCGACCTTCGTTGGGCAGCGAATAAGTTAGTAGGCTGCACCGTCCGTTCGGAGGTATCTGGCAATCAAATTTTGCGCGTCCCCAAAGGCCAAGCTATCTCCGCGATCAAAAATGGTACGAAGGCGGTCTCATTCACCCACCAATCCGATGGAACCTATCTCACACAATTTGAATCTGGCCGCAGCTACCGACTCAGCTTTTCGTGAGGCTGGACCTACTCTACGGGCGACGACCTGCCCCAGTTGAAGTGTCGCCCGAGAATTCCCTTCACAATCAAATGGTCCGTCCCCGCCGTCGCCCCCACCCCGACGCCGAAATTAATCTCCCACTTCGGCGATACATTCAAATCTGTGACGGCGAATACCTGCTGTTGTTGATCGCGCAGCGAATCAAACGCTCCAATCCGCCCATAGTCCGCGTAGTATTCCACTCCGCCGCTGATTACCTTGGTAAAGTCGTATCCAACTTTCACCGCAGGCGAAAACCCAAGGCCCTGCTTCACGTCCGGCCCATGCCAGGTCCGCTCCAACGCAGGGTTCACTGCGAAATACCACCGACCCACTGCTTTATCAATGATAGGTCTGATCTCCCACGTCCAGGTATCCGGCGAATATACCGCGCGTTGATACCCAACCTCTGTCGAAAGACTTACTCCCACCGGCCAATGCCATGAATCCGGCACCCGCACCCGCGGTCGAATGTGGTCCCCCACCCACTGCACGCCATGCCCATCCTGCCAGCTTGTAAAGATATAGAACCCAACCTCCGACCAACTTGTCAGGCCCTGCGTGATCTCAAGCGTTTCATGCAGCTGATGATCGGTGGGATACACTCCATCGATGGTCGCGCGTTGCCCCTGCGCCGTAAAGTTTGAATGCAGCTCCACCATCGTGCTCTTCGGCGGAATCGTGTCCGATCCATAGACCTGAATCTCATAGTTCCCCTGTGCGAGTGCGGGCACAGAGTAGACGAAAAGAGAGCAGCAAAAAACTAACCAAGATCGAAAGGGAACCCGCAAATCCGGAAATAACTCACGCATAGCGAAAAAGCATCATGAATCCATTGTCCATATGATCCTGCTGATGGCAATGGAACAGCGTCAGCCCCGGATGATTTGCCACGAACTCAACGTCAACCTCCGTCCCTGCAGGCACCAGAACCGTATCCTTCAAAATCCCGCTTGTCTCCTTGCCTGCCATCTGCCGCAGTTCAAATGTGTGGCGGTGCAAATGAACCGGATGATCCTCCTTGCTCCTGTTTTTAAAAGCCAGCCGGTATCGTCGCCCCTCGGTCAAAATCTCAGTCTTCGTATCGGGAAACGACTTACCATTGATCAACCATCGGTCCATTGCACCATGTCCCGCGAACTTTGACTCAAACACCAGAGGAATCTCAGTTACTTCGTCCTTAACTCCCGGCGCCGCGCCAAATTGCAGGTAATCCCACACCAAATCCTGCGGCTGAACCCACTGCGGCTTACCGCTTGCGCTCGCGTACTCAACCACAATCCCCATCCCGGCAGCCATCACATGCTTGCGCACTTCGCCCATAACCCACGTTCCCGGATTTTTCATCTCGACAATCGCCGACACTCTCTCTGCTGGAGCAAGACGCAGCATCGACACTTTTTTCGAGTGCCCTACCGGATTGCCGTCGAGTGCGATCACTTCAAACTGATGCCCAGCCATCGCAATCCAGTGCGCCTCGGTCGGACTCGAATTGAGCAAATGTATCAATACACGTTCGCCTTGCTTGACACGCAGCGGCTCGCCAAAACCCATCTTCTTCCCATTGATCGTCGAAATCTCATACGATGGATTCATCGACCCATCATCGCTCGCGGCAAGCACTCCATCCCAATCATGCAGTCCAAGAGAGATCTCTCTGTCATACCGCGCAGGGTTGTCTCTTGGTTCTATCAGCAGAAACCCATGCTGGCCCGTATATCCGCCCTTCTTGAGATCATGCCCCGCAAATGTATGCGTGTGATACCACCGAAATCCGGCAGGCTCCGGTGTAAACGTATAGCGCACGCGACCATTGCGCGGGGCATGCGGCGTCCCCTCCTCCATAGCACCATCTGTATCCGGCGGCAGAAACAGCCCATGCCAGTGAACCATCTCATCATTCTCGCTGCGATTCACAACATCCACTGTCACGGGAACGCCTTCCTTCAATCGCAGCAACGGCCCGGGCACCTGCTGGTTATATGCAATCGTCTTGATGAATCGCCCCGGTCCCACCTCAAGCGAATAGGGCGCAATATCAATCGTATGATCCGCAACGGCCAGTGAAGACACGCTCCGCGGCCACATAGCCGAACCTATCGCCGCTCCAGCAGCCTGAAGAATCCGCCGTCGACTGATCAACCCCGAACCCCGGACACGCCGCCTACTCTCCGTACCGATACCAGACTAAATCTTCTGCACCCGCTGCACGTCCCGTACTCCAGGAACCTTCCGCAGATTCTGCACCAGCTTATTCAAGTGGCGTACATCCACTGTCTCGACAACAAAATCCACTACCATCGTCCCTTCGGGTGTCGGCTTCGTGTCAACACTGCGAATGTTTGTCCCATCGTCCGAGATGATCGCCGTAAACTCCTTCAATAATCCGGCCCGGTCATCGCAAATCACAGTCAGCTTCACCGGATAGGTCTGCTGTTTCGCCGTTCCCGGCTCTGCCGGCACGGGAGCCCACTCCACCTGAATCCTCCGGTCCGACTCGTACAACAGATTCTGCACATTGGGACAACTTCGCGCGTGCACCGCCACCCCTTTGCCCCTGGTCACATATCCCACGATCTCTTCGCCGCGGATCGGGTTACAACAGCGTGCCCGATATACCAGCAGATCGTCCTGGCCCTCCACTTGCAGCGACTCCGAGCCCTTCCCAAAGAAGACTCGCTTCACCGCATCCGACATCTGCCCAACAACATTGCCGACGCCGGCTTCCAGCGGGGCGGGCTCAGCCGTCATAGTCGATCCCGGCTCCAACTTGTTCAGAACCTGTCGTGCCGAAAACTTCCCAAATCCCACGCCGGAAAGCAGCTCCGCCTGGGTGCCTAACCCGTACTCGCTCGCGACCTTGTCGTAATCAGCTTCGGTGAATCTCGTCAGCGACAACTTGTACTTCCTCGCCTCTCGATCCAGCAGCTTTCTGCCAATCTCAATCGCTCGCTCGCGCTGATGCTCATTCAGCCAGTGTTTAATCTTGTTCCGCGCCCGCGAGCTCTTCGTAAAACTCAGCCAGTCGCGGCTTGGAGCATGTCCAGCCTGTGTCGTAATTTCAACGATGTCACCGTTGCGCAACTTCGTTCGTAGCGGAACAATCCTTCCATTTACCTTCGCCCCAACTGTCGTATTCCCAACTTCGGTATGAATCGTATAGGCAAAATCAATTGGACTCGCATCCTTGGGCAGCACCACAACCTTGCCCTTCGGGGTGAAGGTATAAACCTCTTCTGGATACAGATCGATCTTCAGCGTTGACATGAATTCATTGGGATCAGTCATCTCCCGCTGCCACTCCATCAACTGCCGAACCCACGCCAGTCTTTGCTCATCTTTGGCACTCACATTGTCTGAGGCTTTGTACTTCCAGTGAGCCGCAATTCCCTCCTCAGCGACGCGATGCATATCCTCGGTTCGAATCTGCACCTCAAACTGATGCCCACCCTCAGCAATCAGCGTCGTATGCAGCGATTGGTAAAGATTTGGCCGCGGCATGGCAATAAAATCTTTGATTCGCCCCGGCACTGGCCGCCAGATCGAATGCAGCAGCCCCAGCAGCGCGTAACAATCTTGCACCGAATTACAAATCACCCGAATCGCCAGCAGGTCGTAGACCTGGTCCACCGGAATCTTCTGATCCTGCAGCTTCTGCTGAATCGAATACAGCCGTTTGATCCGCGACTCCACCCGACCCTGAATCTTGAATTCCTTCAGCTTCGCCTCAAGCTGCTTCACAATCTTGTCGAGAAATTTCTCGCCCGCCCCACGCAGCGCATCCACCTCGTTCGATACCTGCTCATAGGCATAAGGATCGGTATATCGAAACGCAAGGTCCTCTAACTCGCCGCGCAGCTTGCCCATCCCCAACCGATGTGCCAGCGGAGCATAGATATCCAGTGTCTCCCGTGCAATTTTTTGTTGCTTCTCCGGCTTCAAATGCTCGAGCGTGCGCATATTGTGCAGCCGGTCAGCCAGTTTGATGATAACCACCCGGACATCAGTGACCATCGCCAACAGCATCTTGCGAATGTTCTCCGCCTGATGATCCTCACGATTCGCAAACTTGATCTTTTCAAGCTTGGTAACGCCTTCGACGATGTGTGCCACCTGATCGCCGAACCGCTTCGCAATCTCCGCCGACGTCACATCCGTGTCTTCCACCGCATCATGCAGCAATCCTGCGGCAATCGCGGTCGAGTCCATCTTTAGCTCAGCCAGCACCTGCCCCACTTCGAGCGGATGAATAATATACGGCTCCCCGCTCGCCCGCTTTTGGCCCTCATGTTGTTGCAGACAGAACGCCCACGCCTTGCGAATAATATCCAGATCATCGGCGGGCCGATTTTCATGGACAGTGTCCAGGAGCCTCTGAAACTTCGCATCGACCCATTTAATATCTCGTGCCGAACTTCCGGCCAAGTGGCTGGCCGAAGATTCCGATACCTCATCCACACCCGCAATCACCAGCGGCGCAGACTCCGCTCCCCCGCCGCTTTGGCTCTTTTTTCCACGCGGGATCGTATCCGACACCACCGGCGAAGCCGCGACAGGAGAAGCCGTTTCCGGCTCCGTCCCCGCGTTGTCCTGTTTCTCCGTTTGGCTCTTCGGCTTTTTGTGTGACTCAGGCTGCGAACCAGCCTCCGAAGAGGACGGGTGAGCGATTGCCATAGGACATTATAGGCTGCGGTTTCGGCGCACGCTCTCCATTACACCGAGAACCATGCGGATACCCCACTCAAACAATTGTCTTTATATAGGGCCGAAACAGTCCGATATCCAGGCAAGTTTCATCGTGGCTGCATCGTCGCGTTCATCCTGGTCTGCGCTATTGCTTCAATGCAACTCCAATAACAATATCAATACTTGCAGGCAGCTCAACGTCTTGATTCTTTGACATCATAATGCCCGAGTTGTGATCATCTGCCACTGCGGAAAGAGCAACTCCCGGAATACCGCTGACGACCTGTACTGGTGCCCCAGCCGCTGATTGCATTCCAGAAACCTTGCCATCCTTATCAAGATTTTGGCGCAACAAGGCAGTATTCATGTCGCTTCCAGCGCCTCCGCGTATGCCTCCGGCTGCATCGGTTCGTTGCGCCAGCATATTGCTCTCCGAAAGGAGAATCTTGAAGATGCTGGCTCGAATATTCAGCGCGTCACCCTTCTTCAGTTTCGCCTGATCGAAGAGGATTGAGATCGATCCGTCGGGAGTCTCCTTGCTATGTTTGGTGACGTCCACTACATGGCCCATAAGCACAGTTCCTCGCGGTAAGGTAGTTCCGCCGATCGTTACCGGTTTCTCCGTGGTTGCAGTAATGGGTTGCCCTACTTTGGCATCCTTGGAACCTACTCTGTTCTTTAGCGTTGCGTCCACGCTTACCAGTCCCGCAAAGGCTCCGGAAGGAGCATCCTGTGCCACAGCACAAACACAAACCAGCACAATCGAAACGGAAAGCAATCTCAACTTGATACTCATGGGTCTCTCCTCCAAGTCACACTTATGAACTGCGGCTTCACGATGGAGCCTACAGCACTCTCATGCTACCCGACAAGCTTCTTTGCGCGATGCCAAGTCCAGACTTAAAGTCTCTTCTTCGAAGACCTTGGCACGTTGAATACCTTGGCGGCTGCCCCAAAAAAGAGCAGCCGATGGTCTCCAGCTAAGACTAAGCCGAAGCCGGACTCCTCTCCGCCAATTGCCGCAGAACGTACTGCAGAATCCCGCCGTGCTGGTAATAGAGAATCTCCTGCGGAGTATCGATCCGCACGGTCGCGGAAAACTCAGTCGTTTTTCCAAGGTCCGACTCGGCAACCACCGTAGTGATCTTTCCATTAGCGAACTTGCTATCGAGCATCGACTTCAATTGCCCCGGTGTATCGCCAATTGCAAAGATCTCCTCGCCCGTCAGCCCAAGCGATTCGACATTCTGGCCGGGCATAAACTGCAGCGGCAAAATTCCCATTCCTACCAGGTTGGACCGGTGAATTCGCTCATAGCTCTCCGCGATTACAAACCGGATCCCCAGCAAGCGCGGACCTTTCGCCGCCCAGTCACGACTCGAACCCGATCCGTACTCCTTGCCGGCCAGAATCGTCAGTGGCACTCTACGCTTCGCGTACTCAACGCTCGCGTCGTAGATCGACATCGGCAGATCGTCTGGCAGCAACCGAGTCACACCTCCCTCAGTCCCCGGAGCCAGTTTGTTCCGCAACCGAACGTTGGCAAACGTCCCGCGCACCATCACCTCATGGTTGCCGCGACGCGACCCGTAGCTGTTGAAGTCCGAAGCCTTCACTCCATGCTCGGTCAGGTATTTTCCAGCAGGACCGTTCAGTTTGATCGATCCCGCCGGCGAGATATGGTCCGTCGTCACAGAATCTCCCAACACTGCCAGCACCCGTGCGCCGTGAATATCCTCAACCGGAGCAGGCACAGCTGGCATTCCGTCAAAGTAGGGAGCCTTACGAATATAAGTCGAATCTGGCTCCCACCCATAGGTCTTTCCATCCGGAAACTTCAGGTTCTGCCAGTTGTTGTCGCCATCGGTCACCGTACGGTACTGCCTGGTGAACATCTCAGAATCGATTACGTTCACCGCTGCAGCAACTTCCTCCTGCGATGGCCAGATGTCCTTCAGAAATACCGGACTTCCATTGCTTCCTTTGCCCAGCGGCTCGGTCTCAAAGTTGTGCCCGATATGCCCGGCCAGCGCATACGCAACCACCAGAGGAGGACTCATCAAATAATTCGCCCTCACCTCCGGTGAAATTCTTCCTTCAAAGTTCCTGTTTCCCGACAACACCGAGACCGCAACCAGCCCATTATCCTCAATCGACTTCGAAACATCCGTCGGCAACGGCCCGGAGTTCCCTATGCACGTCGTACATCCATAACCAACCACCTGAAACCGTAACTTATCCAGATAAGGCATCAGCCCCGCCTTAACGTAGTAGTCCGTTACCACGCGCGATCCCGGAGCCAGTGAAGTCTTCACCCATGGCGGGGTAGTCAAACCCTTCTCTACTGCCTTCTTCGCCAACAATCCCGCCGCCATCATTACAGACGGATTGGAGGTATTCGTGCACGAGGTAATCGCCGCGATAACAATCGAGCCATGGTCAAGATACTTGTCCGGATCGATTCCAAACCGGCTTCGAATCGATACATGGGGAGCCTCGAGTTGCGGCACTCGTTCATCTTCAATCGTGATGATAGGAACCGTCGGTTGCTCCACTACGGGCGATGCAACCCCCACGCTGCTGGTCACATCCCCAGAGGCCGAAGCCGTTCCACCCTCACCCTCCCAGCGAACCATCTGCCGCGCAACATTTTTATTCCCATTCGGTCCCAGCAGGGTGGGTAACTGCTCCTTGAAACTCGTGCCAGTCTGCGACAGTTTGACCCGATCTTGCGGTCGTTTCGGCCCTGCCACGCTTGGCTCCACGGTCGCCAGATCCAGCGAAATCGTCGCCGAGTACACGGCCTCCTTGGCATCCTTCGTATGAAACATTCCCTGCTCGCGATAGTAGGTTTCCACCAACGCAATCTGCTCGTCGCTACGACCCGTCAGCCGCAGATACCGCAGTGTCTCAGCATCGACAGGAAAAATTCCGCAAGTGGCTCCATACTCCGGCGCCATATTCGCAATCGTCGCGCGATCCGCCAGCGGCAACTCAGAGATGCCCGGTCCATAAAACTCGACGAACTTTCCTACCACTCCAAGCTTCCGCAACATCTCTGTCACTGTCAGCACGAGATCAGTCGCAGTCGTCCCCTCTTTCAGCTTGCCCGTCAGCTTGAACCCAACCACCTGGGGCACCAGCATGCTCACAGGTTGCCCCAGCATCGCCGCCTCGGCTTCAATTCCACCAACACCCCAACCAAGCACACCCAGCCCGTTCACCATTGTCGTGTGCGAATCAGTCCCGACCAGAGTGTCGGGATACGCAGACGCATAACTCTCTTCCACGCTTGCTTTGTGTCCCGCAACGGCTACGGCATCGAGATTTCGCTTCGGCGAAGTCGTAAAAACGACGCGCGCGAGATACTCCAAATTCACCTGATGGCAGATTCCCATCCCAGGTGGCACTGCCGAAAAATTATGGAACGCCGTCTGTCCCCACTTCAGGAATGCATACCGTTCCCGATTCCGCTGAAACTCCAGCGCCGCATTCAAGTCATAGGCTCGCTGCATCCCAAACTCATCTACTTGCACTGAGTGGTCGATCACCAACTCGGCAGGCTGCAGCGGATTGATCTTCTCTGGATTGCCTCCTAGTGCCTTCATCGCATCGCGCATTGCCGCCAGGTCGACGACCGCAGGCACGCCCGTGAAGTCCTGCATCAACACGCGTGCAGGCATAAAGGCAATCTCGCGCGAAGGCTCGGCAATCGGGTCCCAGCAGGCAAGAAATTGAATATCATCGGCCGTTACTGTGCGTCCGTCTTCATGCCGCAGCAGGTTCTCCAACAGGACACGCAGCGAAAATGGCAATCGGGTCAGGTCGACGCCTTGATCCTCAAGCGCCTTAAGGCGAAAAATGTTGTAGGTCTGTGAACCTGAGCGAAGAGTCGATAGGCTCTTGAACGAATCAGGGTGCGATTGGGTCGGCATGGTGTCATCTCCGTAGCGCATCATCAAAGCGCGAAGTCTAAGGCCGTAGTCGCAACTTCGAACCGCAAAAATACACGGCTGAAGTCGAAAATTTTTCGATGGGGAATAGTACTAGCCGCGCCCGCGGTCCGGGCGACCGTGGCGGAAGCGCTTCAGGTTGGGAAGACTGCCGACCATCGACCTCATTTTACTGCCATCCTCCGCCCAAAGAAACAGGCGGCCTAAGGTTAAGACGTATGGAACCGCATGCCTCATTGACTAAATTCAATGTCATTACTCAAAAGAAATTCTTTAGCGGTCTTGGGCAATCTAAGCCATTTATTTTCACTGCCAAACGGCAACAAGCGGCTAACCCGCATCTCATCCCTTAGGTTTGGGTTTATAAACCCAGCCAGTACGAGGAGACAGGCGGCATGCAGAAGTTCGGTCCCAGGTTTTTTCTAAGTTTCTTGCTAGGTATCTTCACAACGATCGGTATCGCAGCTTGCCACAGAGTAGATCCCGACGCAGTTCCCATTGCCGACAACTCAGGCTCCGATCCAGCCGACGTTAATGTGGCTTCGGTCGATAACACTCAACTCCAACAAGCCACCGCACCTGTTGCTACACCTCCTCAAGGCAGGGTTCTAGCAGCCCGCGCGCAAGCCCAGCCCGTGCAGGCTGCGGAACAATATCCCCAACAACCGACTTCTGATCAGACGGCTCCCCCGCCAGCATCCGCTCAAGATCAGGCCTACCAGGACACCCAGACCCTCGACCAGCTCGACGCTGAAGGCCAGGCTCAGCCGGTTGAATATGCCGATCAACCGCCTCCACCGCTCCCAGAATACGATCAACCCGAGGCTCCGGGGCCAAACTACATCTGGACCCCTGGCTACTGGTACTGGGCACCCGCAGGCTACTACTGGATTCCCGGCGCCTGGTGTTTTCCGCCTTACTTCGGGGCTCTGTGGACCCCTGGCTACTGGGGTTGGTACCACGGCCATTGGGGATTCTTCCGTGGCTACTGGGGTACTCATATCGGCTTCTATGGAGGGATCAACTATGGCTTCGGTTACACCGGATATGGCTATCACGGCGGTTACTGGAACGGAAACAACTTCTACTACAACCGATCGGTCAATCGAGTGAACACCAACATCACTCACGTTTATAACCGCACCGTGGTCGTCAACAATACCCGCGTAGCCTACAACGGAGGTCGTGGCGGCATCGCAGTTCGTCCGCAGCCTGCCGAAATTCAAGCCTTCCGCGGTCCCCGTACGCCGCCCATGAGCACACAGATCCAGCATCAGCGTGCGGCCGCGGAAAACCGCCAGCAGTTCTATAACGTCAATCGTGGTCGTCCTGCGATGGTCGCCGCCCCCAGACCAATCGCAGCGCAACCCGGCATCGCTCGACCTAATCCAACCGGCAGACCAGAGAACAACCGCTTCGTACAGCCCACCCCGAGACCTGGAGAAGGAAATCGTCCAAGTCAACCAGAGGTTCGCCCGGAACAGCCTGGAAATAGACCCGGCCAGCCGGACAATCGTCCGCAAATTCAGCCCGCGCGACCCATCCAACCCGAACCCAATCGACCCGACGTAAAACCAGCACAACCTGGAGTCCGTCCGACCCAACCCGGCGCTCGGTCCGAAGACTTCAACCGACCCAACCAACCTCAGGTGCGGCAACCACCTGAAAACAAGCCCGTATTTTCTCAGCCTCGACCAGATCAGGGACGCCCGCAACGACAGCCCGAGGTTCGGCCTACCGAGCCACGCCCTCAGCCCACTCCACAACCACGGCCACGGCCACAACCTGAGATCAGGTCTGTGCAGCCTCAGCCTCAATCCCGCCCGATGCCTCAACCCGAGTCAAGACCATCTCCGCAACCACAATCGAGGCCATCTCCTCCTCCTCAATCCAGGCCTGCACCGCAACCTCAATCCAGACCTACACCGCAATCCCAATCAAGACCGCAGCCGCATGAGTCTTCACATCAACATAAATAGCTCACATCTCCACCAAGCCAAAGACCCGCCATTGGCGGGTCTTTGGCTATCTTCATTCATTGCACAAACCTAATCCTGCGAAACAGGTTCCTCAAGCCAGGTATGCCCGCATCCATCGCAAAGCCATTGGTTCACAGGATCTACCGACTCCAACACGATCTCCTCCCCACCGCACGCCGGACAACGCGGCACATCATACTCTCCTGGAGATTCCTCGGCCGCACCAGTGAGCGTCTCGCTCGAAGGTGCGGATAGAATCTCAGCGGCCCGCTTCGCATCCATTGGCTTTACCACGACTCGCGGCCCGCAATTGTCAAACTTTGCCTTGTTCTGCGAAACAACAATCGCCTCGATTCCCTGTCCCGTCAGCGCATAGTACGCAGCCGACGCCTCACGCTCGCTCTCAAAATCAAAAATGCATTCTTCCGGAGCCAACTCGGCATAGCTTCGCATGTCTGCCAGATCGTCGTCAGTCAGAACCAGGGTCTCCCTTTTCTTTTCTACAGCTGCAATCTTTAACCCACGCCTCGCCAACTCACTCCTTAAAACCTCCTGTGCCATCTCCGTCAAATCACTGCTATTGCGGCTAAGCGCGATCAATTCCTCATCACCATAGCCGCGATACAAAGCAACCAGCTCCTGATACGCTGCCGCATCGCCAATCATTGCTCTCTCCGGTTTACCAAGGCCTACTGCTGGATCGACCTCTCGGATTGATTCAACTTCTTCGAAACATCCGCTGGCGTCGGCAGTTGTGATCGGTCCCAACCTCCGCCCAAAGCTTCAATCAACTGAACCGAAGCAGTCATCTCCTGCACATGCAGGTTTGCCAGCGTCTGCTGATTTCCCAGAAGCGTCGTCTGCGCTGTCACAACGTCAAGATAGGGATCAAGCCCAGTCTGGTAGCGATATTGCTCCAGTTGCAGAACCTCCTCCGAGGACTTCACCGCCTGCTCCTGTTTCAGGATCTGCTGCGAAAGGATGCGGACCGACGACAGCGAATCCTCAACCTGCTGAAAACCGGTCAGTACCGTTTGCCTGTAACTGGCTACGTCCGCGTTATAGGTAGTGATGAACTGGTTCACTGTCGCACGCCGTAGTCCACCATCGTAGATGGTCTCGCTCATCGTCGGGCCTACCGACCAGAATCGACTCGGCGAATCGAAGAAGTGGCTGAAGTTCGTACTCTCATAACCATAACTCGCGCTCAAACTCAGCGACGGATAGTACGCTGCATACGCAATGCCGATTTGCGCATTCGCTGCAGCCATTCTTCGCTCCGCCGCGGCAATGTCCGGTCGCCGTTCCAGCAACGCCGAAGACAGCCCCACCGGAATCGCTGGCGGGTTCGTCAACAGCGGTTTCACCGGAATCGAAAACTGCGATGCATTCACTCCCACCAACACGGCAATTGCATGTTCGAACTGGGCCCTCGCCACTCCGAGATTAGTCGCCTGTGACTGAACATTCGCCAGCGTTGCTTCAGCCTCGGCAACCGAGATCCTCATATCCACGCCGGTCTCGTACCTTGCCCGAGCTAACTCAAGCGCCTTCTTGTCGGCTTCCACTGTCTCATCCAGCAGTTTCTGCAGCGCATCCTGCCCACGTATCTCGAAGAAAAACTCCGCCAGGCTTGCCTGTTCGGTCAGTTTCTCGTTCTCAAGATCCGCCGCGCTCAGCTGCGCGTTGTACTGCTGTTCGTGAATCGTGTTTCGAATCTTCCCCCAAAGATCAGGCTCCCACGATAGGTCAAAAGGCAACGACCCGATCGAGGATACTCGGCCGGGGTTCGCCGAAGGAGAGTTCGACAGGTTGGTCGACGTACGCGCAGCCGAATACGATAGGCTAACCCCCACCGTTGGATAAAGCTGTGACCTCGCTTGCGCCACCAGCGTCCGCGCCTCCAGAAAATTCTCAAAGAACTGCCTGATGTTTTGGTTGTCGATATTCAATTTCTCTTCGAGTGCGTTCAACTCGGGATCGTTATAAATCTCCCACCACTTGCCATGGAGCATCGCATCCTGCGGCTGCGCCACCTTCCAGCCGTCCGCGTCTTGAAACTGGGTCGTCGATTCTTTATAGGCCGCAGGCGGGGCTGTGGCCGTTGCGGGCGGAACGTGATATTTCGGTCCAACCATGCATCCCGAGAGCAGAAGCATCGTCACCGCGGAGCCAGAAATCAGTCTCAATCGAGAGTTCTTCATAAAATTAGACATCCGAAATTTAGTCTCCACCAGCAGCCACAGAATCGAGCGGTTGGAACGTATCGCGTTCCTTTCTCATCACACGCAACCGCAGACGGTCGAGCGCAAGATAAACAACCGGAGTTGTATAAAGTGTAAGCATTTGGCTTACGATCAAGCCACCGACGATCGTGATACCAAGCGGCCGGCGCAACTCGGAACCGGTACCGTGCCCAAAGGCGAGTGGCAATGCGCCAAACAATGCTGCCATTGTCGTCATCAAGATTGGCCGAAAACGCAGCATACACGCCCGAAAAATCGCGTCTTCCGTCTCCATGCCCTCTTCGCGCTCTGACTGCAACGCGAAGTCAATCATCATAATCGCGTTCTTCTTCACGATACCGATCAGCAGTACAATCCCGATAATCGAAATAACATTCAAGTCTTCCTTGAATAGCATCAGCGCCATCATCGCGCCTACGCTCGCCGAAGGCAGCGTCGAAAGAATCGTGATCGGGTGCACCAGGCTCTCGTATAAGACGCCAAGAACGATAAAAACCGCCAGAATCGCAGTCACTACCAACAGCGGCTCTGTTCCCAACGACTGCTGATACGCCAGCAGCGTTCCAGCGAAGAATCCATGCACCGTCGAAGGCGTCCCCAATTTCTGCTGCATCTGTGCAATTTCCAGGGTCGCATCGCTTAGCGATACTCCTGGAGCAAGGTTGAACGACACGGTCACCGAGGGAAATAGCACGGTATGGTTCAGTGCAAGCGGTGTCGTGTTGGTTCGGTTACTCGCCATTGTAGCCAGCGGCACATTTCCACTTGGGGTCACACTGCTCGTGCCAGCCGGATGGAAATAGATACTCTTCAATCCATCGGGGGTCTGCCAGTACTCAGGCGCCACCTCAAGCACCACGTAGTACTGATTCAATTGAGTGTAAATAATCGAGACCTCAGATTGACCAAACGCGCTGTAGAGTGACTGATCGAGCGACTGCGCGGTCTGTCCCAACCTTGCTGCCGCCACGCGATCATAATGCAGCAACTCGTCCAGGCCACCATTTTGTTGATCCGAACTCACATCCTGAAATCCTGGCAGATGCGTCATCGCCTCCAGCAGCTTTGGCCCCCACGCTGCCAGGTCCGCAAGAGTATCCGCCTGAATTGTGTACTGATATAGCGCATTGCTTCCGCGCCCGCCAATCCGAAGATCCTGCGATGCCTGCAGGAAAGAAGACGCCCCTGTAATCCTGCTCAACTTTGGCCGCAGCCGGTTGATCACGTCCGAAGCACTAACGTTACCTCGTTCGGCTAGTGGCTTGAGCGCCACAAACATGTTCGCCGTATTCGACGCGCCACCGCCGCCGGTAAACGTGGACGAATTCTGCACTGCAGGATCGCTCTTGATAATTCGCAAGATATCCTGAATGGCTTTATTCATCGAGTAAAAGGATGCATCCTGAGGCCCACGCACCGCACCGCCCAGAGAGCCTGTATCCTGCAGCGGGAAAAATCCCTTGGGTATCTTGACGACGATGGCAACATTCAATGCAATTGTTAGCGCCAAAACTACCAAAATTAGTACAGGATTATCCAAAGCCCAGTGCAGACTCCGTCGGTAAATCGAAAGTATCCAATCGAAGCCTCGGTCAAAGGCTTTGTATAAAGCCCCATGTTTTTCTTTGTGGGGGTTTTTCAGGATGTACGCGCACATCATCGGCGTCGTCGACAGAGAAATCACCATCGACACCAAGATCGCCGTCGAAAGCGTCACCGCAAACTCACGGAACAGCCGCCCTACAATTCCACCCATCAGCAGCAGAGGAATAAAGACCGCAATCAGCGACATGCTTATCGTAAACACCGTAAACCCGATCTCTTTGGCTCCCTTCAGCGCCGCAGAAAAAGGTTCCATGCCATCTTCGATATGACGGGTGACGTTCTCCATCACCACAATCGCATCATCCACAACAAATCCGGTAGAAATCGTCAGCGCCATCAGCGACAGGTTGTCCAGGCTGTATCCACATAGATACATCACAGCAAACGTGCCAATCAGCGATACCGGAACCGCAACCGCGGGTATCAGCGTTGCACGTGGACTGCGCAAAAAGATGAAGACGACAATGATCACCAATAGAATGGAAAGTGAAAGTGTGCTCTCAACGTTTTTGACAGAAGCCCGAATCGTAGTTGTCCGATCCAGAACAATGGTTATGTCGATTCCTTTGGGGATCGATGCCTCCACCGAAGGCATCGCCGCGCGAATCCGGTCTACCGTATCGATAATGTTCGCGCC
>Ga0206905_10134_pt1 | contig 20801 bp, 17 predicted proteins | sample Alteio_BWOrgHeat_43_FD_152940 | JGI IMG/M metagenome (GOLD analysis project Ga0206905, IMG submission 152940) | Enriched cells from forest soil in Barre Woods Harvard Forest LTER site, Petersham, Massachusetts, United States -... | ecosystem: Environmental > Terrestrial > Soil > Temperate forest >...
GTAAAATAAAAAACAAATGACTAAAGTAAGTCCAAAATTTTTCAAGACTTGAAAAGCACCGAAAGGGCGGACCTTGGAGAAGAGTCGAAATGCGAGTATCAGTAGAACAATTGAAATGCCAAAAAAACGGAGTGAAATACCTATCTGGGAAAAAAAAATCTTCTTTTGCTCCAAAATGATTTCGCAAACCGAAGAGAAGAAAAGAAATAAAGATTCCAAGGGTCGTTGCCCGAACGGCTTGCAACTTCAATTCTTTTTCTCTTATAAGAAAACTTGCAACGAGAGCCAGTCCGAAGAGGCTCATCAGGGGCGCCGGCGTTCCAAGGTATTTCTCAAATCTCGTCCAAAAATCAAAAAAATCGCTCGCCATTTGGGAGAGAGTTCTTGTGTCCGGGGCTGCCAACAAATGATCGGGAAGACTTTCGCGGGTCAAAAAAAGCAGCGAAGAGCGGTTGAGTATTAAAAAAATACCGAAGACGGCGAAAGCTGCCCTCGCCAGTGGTTTCAGTCGAAGACTTTCGGTTCTCCAACCTAAAAGTAGATTGAAAACAAAGGCCAATCCCACGAGAGCAAGGGCAAAGTATTGCACGTTTATAAAGAGACAGCTCAGTAAGACAAAGGGCCATCGAAATTGACCTTGGTCATAAAGCACAAAATAGCAGATCCAGAGTACAGATAAGAGCGACACGAAAGAATAGTGCCGGGCTTCCGCAGAAAAATAGACTTCACTAGGGTTGTAGACACAGCAGAGAGAGATAAGTGCGGTTGCAAGAATCGCGTAAAGAGAAAGACCTTTAGGTTTAGATAGTTGCCGAAATGAAAAAAGAGCAACGATGACTGGTGTTACTAAACTGTAAAAGAAATTTGGTATCCTGAGGCCGAACTCCTGATGGCCGAAGAGAGGGAACCAAAAATATTTGCGGATGGCATAGTCCAAAATCGGCTGAATCTGCCAAGAGATATTTTGTTGAAGGGACCGAAAACTTGTCGAATCTAAGATGGGCAGGGCGTGAGAAGCTTCGTCCAGCCAAATGGGTCTCGTGAAACTTTCTATACGAGCAAGATAGGAAAGGGCGAGAAGAGCGCATAGTCCCCCCAAACCTCCGACCAATAAAAGCCCTCTTTTCGTCACAGCTTCAAGAATCAGGTATCGATTGAGATGACGTCAAGTTCATAATAGGATTTACTCAGCGTGATGGAACATCTAACTCACAAAATGAGAATATACTCGGCGTCGCTGATCCCAAAAAAGCTCGGCCTCTGGTCGTATTCTCAAGTGCTGTCGGTGCTGGTTCTCGTGGTGAAAAAGCGACTTGGAAAATCGGCTCACTTATGGGCTCGTAACAGTTTTTTGACCGATCATTTCACGCCCGGATTGAGTGATTTGGATCTCACCCTTTATATTGACGGTGATTTTGAACCACTCAAATTAAAGAGCTTTTTAAAAAATCTCGAGGACTTGCGCTGGGTTTTTCCAATTTTAGGCGAGGTCAATGTTTACAGCAGCTCTTGGACTCCTCATTTTATCGATTGTGTGAATTATTATGAACTGGAGAGAGATCCCCAATTACAAAAAAAAATAGGTGAGGGATTGAAGCCAAATAAGTTTCAGGCCTCTATCTATCTTGCTCGGATGCTGGAATCTGACCTAAAAAATTTAAGCCTTTATCCTGCTCTGAGAAGAGGCAAATGGATGAGACATTTTTCGAAAGTCAAAATGTCAGCAGGAGATATCACGATCCGAGGAATCGCTGAGAAAGTTGTAGAAGGCGCGGGTTTGGATTTTTCGTCAGTGAATACATTAATGGCTTACCTCAAAGAGTATTCTCCAGGAAAGTTCGCCCATGAAATCACTCACACGAAAGAGGTTTGGCTCTTCTTTCCGAATCGCATCGCCTATTTCCACGAGAGATTTCCTGAACTGACTGAAAACGAGGCCCAAATTTTTAAATGCGCCATCGAGTGGGAAGTATGGGGATTGATGTCGCAAATATTTTCTGATCGCCTTGGTGACCTGCAGGGACATCTTGAGAATATTCTTAAATGCGTGAAGCGTGCTCAAGAGACTCAAAAGAATGTATCTTTTGAGTCTCTTGCAAAATCGATTGAAGATTTTAAGGAGATGTCTTCCAAATTCCGGTGATCGAAGTCACTTTCGCGTCTTCCAATCCGAAAGTTCCCAACCCAAACTCATCTTCAACTGTTCGAAGTAAGTTGTAATGGTTGTAAGAAGAAGTGATCAATGTGCCCGGCACAATACTTGGGCTGCACATCAAAGTGTAAATGGTGTTGGCGTCACTGCCGCTGTCTTCGTCAAAGGTAATAACAAAGAGTGTGTCAGCCATAAATGCTGGGTCTGCGAGATAGGCGCTAAAAGTTTTCTTCACCCATGCATCGGCAAAGTTAACGTCCGTGTCGTGTCCATCGTCGTCGAGATTGGGTGAATAAAAAGAATAAGCTGGCAGAGTACCGGCTTTTGCATCCACATCAAATTGCGTGGACGGAACAATTTTTGCGCACTCGGCGGGACTGCTTTGCACGTTGGTATAACTGATAAACGGAGAATGTTTTCGCACGTATCCACTTTTGTCGTTTTTAAAACATTTGCCGGGATAATCTTCAGCGTAAGACTTCCAATCAAGTCCTTTGGCTTCGAGAAGATTGCCGATGTGTTGAACTTTGAGATCCACACTTCCATCGTCACTCACTCCTTGAGTGCTCCCTGAAGTCATGGCGATATAATTTCCTTGAGAAGGATGGCCTTCTCCGTGGAAGTTTGAAAATCCCGCACATTGTTTGGAGAGAACTCCTCCCATGTAAGCCGTTTTCATCGCGTCGGTGTAGTCGGTGTTTTCTAAAACCACTGTGATGACTTTTTTGAAGTGTGAAGTGGTCGTTGGGTCAGCTGACATGGCTTGGTTGGACATTCCCACCAAACCTAAGATTGTAAATAGCATTGTCGTTTTCATTGTATCCTCCTGACTTTTTAGGCTAGAGGAGAGCCCAAAGTAGGAGAATTCAAAACCAAAGTGACACTGATATTCTGAACCTATGCCCAGTGCCGTGTTGGCGGGGAGAAGTATGGTGATTCTGAATTTATTTTGTCACTGGACGAAGTGTTGGGTCTTTCGATAAGCGAGTGCTTATCGAAAGTACCGAGAGTTTATTTTTTAGGATTCTGAAGGTTTAGGCGGAGGCTGCTGATTTTGCTGCTGCTGTTGTTGTTGTTGGTCGGGATGCTGTTGTTGATCCTGCTGTGGTTGCTGTTGATATTGTTGATCAGGCTGTTGTTGATATTGCTGTTGTGGGCACGCACTTGTCTGACAGATTTGCCCACCGTTCATTCCATAATATCCGTATGAGTAAGGGCCGCTGTTGTACCCATAGTAAGGCGCGTATGGAACAGTGTATCCGCCGTAGTAGTAGGTAGGAACATAGGGATAATAAGTTGGGTAATAATAATAGTGAGGATAGTAATAGGTTGGATAAACATAGTGAGGAGGAGAAACGTAGATTGGCTGCGAAGGATGAGCAGGATAAATCGGTTGAGAAGGATGGCCCGGATAAATCGGCTGTGAAGGGTGCCCTCCCGATGGGTTCGAGGGAAGTTGACTTGGACGACCAGCCATGGTGAAAGCCCAGCTACTCACCGAACCATCTCGATCCAATTCCTTTGCCGGTTTTTGATTGGCGGAAACTGTTTTAAACTCACTTTTTTCAATTCGCGCCATTGAGCTCGCATCAGGAGGTAATGCTTCATTCAGATGCAAAACTTCAACCTCGTTCGTCGAACGATTGATTCGAACCACAAGTGTTTTGGGCAACTCTTTCGCCAAGACCTTCTGGTTGATGACAATTTTCTCATTATCCAATTCTTGAGCTTGGGCATTTGAATATCCCAAAATCAAAACTGAAAGAACTAACACAATATTTTTCATAGATTTTCTTCTCCAATTAAAGTTCGTAGCAGCCAGGTTTGCACAAGGTATGCCACAGCGGGTCATGTGATCAACCCCCAAGATAAACGATCTGTCCGAAAACATGGGGCAAGATGACTCAAACGCCATCAGCAAAAAATGAGATCTCAGTTAGCTTTCCAGTAAGTTTTTCGCAACAAGCCCAAACACCAATGACCCGATTATTTGATAATCGGGCTAGAAATTGACCCGAATAATGATATATAATCAGGTCATGTTTAGACCTGATTAGGAGGTGTAAATGGGTCACACCAAATACGTGTGGGAACGCCCAGACTGGCCAAAATTAAAATGGAACAGCGAGGAGCTTCTCGGTATCCTCGGACAAGCACGAAAGGCCCAAGGCCAGATTATTGCCCAAGCTGCCTTCATCGGGCTTGAGGAGCAGGCCAAGATTTTAGTCGAAGAGGCCTTCACCACCTCTGCCATTGAGGGTGAAAAATTAGATCAAAAATCAATTGGCTCTTCGGTTGCTAGACGCTTAGGTTTACCAACGGCCGGTCTTCCACCAACGCAGAGACATATAGATGGACTTATTGAAATGCTAATAGACGCAACAAAAAGCTATAAAAACTCGGTGACAGAAAAAAGACTCTTTGGTTGGCATGCAGCTTTGTTCCCCACAGGATACTCGCAATTGAAAGAAATTGCGGTTGCTCAGTGGCGAAAAGGTGAAGAGCCAATGCAGGTCGTTTCTGGCGGCTTCGAAAAAATAAAAATACATTTCGAGGCGCCTCCCTCAAAGATTGTGAAACAAGAAATGAAGCAATTTCTAGAATGGTGGAATAATCCACCAGCCGGATTGGATGGCCTCATTCGCGCCGGCATAGCACATTTTTGGTTTGTTACGATCCACCCATTTGACGATGGTAATGGTCGAATGACCCGTGCTCTCACTGATATGGCACTGGCACAGGACGAAAAAACAGGCCGTAGACTCTATAGCCTCTCCTCTCAAATCAATCGAGAAAGAGATGCCTATTATCAAATCTTAGAAAAGACTCAAAAAGGTGGCTGCGATATCACCGATTGGCTCTGTTGGTTTTTAGAGCTCTTCACTCGCGCTATTGCTAGTTCTCAAGAAATTATCAACAAGGCACTTTCGATTGCAAAATTTTGGCAAACCCATAGCCAGTCGGACCTTAACTCACGGCAAGTAAAAGCGGTGAATCGGCTTTTGGAAGCTGGTCCCCAAGGTTTTGAAGGTGGACTGACAAATAGAAAGTATGTGAGCCTCAACAAAGTCAGCCCCGAGACAGCGAAGCGAGATCTTTCAGAGCTTGAAGATCGCGGCATCCTAAAGCGTAACAAGGGAGGGGGGAGATCCGTTAGTTATTCCTTGCGGATGTCTGATCGGCGCTGAGCATTTCCGATCATTTGCCACGAATAACATGCTTTCCCAGCATGATCCCATTTTTCGGTGATCTGTTCTTGCACACATCACCTGGCGAAGAACGCCAGGTTTTTGAGTGAAATCGGACCATCAAAAAAGAGTCAGTGAAATAGAATTATGGGAAAGATACTTTACTTTTTCTTGGATTCTGTGTGTTTCAGTTTAGCAAAGTCGTCTTTAGTCATTTCAACTGACAGAGGTTGATCGGCGACGAGATCAGACTGTTTCACATACTTTCGTGGAACTATCCAGAGGGTACTTCCCGATAAAACCTCAACTTCCTTATCAGAAAAGGATTTTACTGAACCCTCAACTGCGCGGGGTAGCAAAAGGGTAGCAAAATTAACTTTCCGATTGCAGTTATGAAGTAGCACCAAAATAGTTGCGATCACGGACAATTTGCATAAATTCAGGACCGAAGAGCTTTCCTAGCTCATCAATTTTTCTACGGGATGGAATAAATCCCCGTTCAATTTTTCCAAGTAATTGACGAGACACTTTTATTTTTGTTTCTACTTCAGAGTAATCCAGCCCGAGACTAGCTCTGCAAAGTCTCGTCAGCATCTCTAGTTTAATGTCGTTCACATTCGGAAGCCTCAAGAGTGACATATATGTTTTTGCCTCGGAATCAATTTTGATTGTCGCTTTATCAATCACGATAAAGTTCGTTCCAGGAATTTCGATGGGTTGTTGGACCTTTGAAGCCATATCTATGTAATCGGAGGTTTTTAGAACTAATCTACCGAAACGGTAGAAACTTACCCAAAGGTCGGGTATAAATATACCGTTTTGGTAGATTTTACTTGGAGCCTTGGCATGCAGAGTGCTACTTATTATAGAGAGTTGGGTTTTTTTCCGATTAGTGTTAAAAGTGCCGACGAAGGCTGGTTAAAGCCGAAAGGATAAAATGTCGGAAGATTCAAATCTTGAAAAGACATCTCAAAACGAAACAGTAGAGGCTGAAAAAAGTCTCTGGACTGTTTCTTTTGCTCAAGTATCAAGAATACTCGGGCCTCTAGATTCTTCTCAAGAAATTTTGAATGCCATTCAAGAATCCCAACCCGTTGGATCTCGAACTTTGGAAGACAGAACAAATCTTGAAGAACGACTCAAACCTTTCAGACCAGCTCATTTCGCTAGCGCTAGATCTTTAAAGCCAGTATTTTAGTCGCGAATGCCTACTCCTAAATTTAGATTTTATGCCTTTGAGCAAGATGCGTTTTTAGAAGAATATGAAGCGTTGCATAGATCGAATGTGCAATACTTCCGTCAATATTTAATAGACTCTTCTGCGAGCTTGGTTATTGAAGAAACCCATTACTTTGATCGTGATTTCTTAAGTGAGTTTTCAGCATTTTACTCAGTTAGTGCCAAAACTATTCCCAACTTTTGTAAGAGACTCCACTTGTTTAAATCGGCTGTATCGGAAGAAACGTTTTGGCAGGCGGTAAGCGGTAAGAAAAATGAGATCGATATTTTACAATCTAATTACCTCGGCTTCATTGTCTTAAGACCGTTAGAGCGAGCGCCTTTCGGAAGAACAGTTTTGAAGTGGTATGATGTCAATAAAGACAATAGAAATACAGAATGTTCGAGACCTTATCGTGCCCATATCGCCGGAATCAAACTGACAGTAACGGGATTGGCCTGGCAGCAGCAAGATGAGTGTGTTTCAACGTGCGCGACTGTCTCTTTGTGGTCGTTGTTACATTCTTCCGCCTTTGATGACTTTCATCAAGTACCAACAACTGCTCAAATTACTCAATTTGCCCATTCAGCTATTCCTAACGGAAGAATGACTTTTCCCAGCGGTGGATTAACGATGGAGCAAATTGGTGAAGCTATAAAATCTTATGGACTGTCTCCTTGCATATTGACTGGTGACTTAGATGACTCCCTTCTGAGAAGTCAAACAACGTTCTCTAAAGAAAAGCTTGCGAACAATCTAGCTAGTTTTTTGAGGTCGGGTTATCCGGTGCTTTTGTTTGGATTTCAAACTGAAAAAGATAGTATCGGAAATAGAGACTCTCCTATGCACGCCGTTTGTGCGGTAGGTTTCAGAGATGGAATAGTTTTAAAACAGGAAACTGAAGAGCGTTGGGTTTGGCAGGATTCTGAGTTGAAAACAATTTATATTCACGATGACAACCTTGGCCCTAGTGTTCGTTTTGAAATTATCGAGGAAGAAGACAGTGAAGATGGATGTTCTTATATAAAGCCAGTCCCACCAAAGTATTCAACTGGCCCGGATATTTTCTCAAATATAGGAAGGTTTTATCCTTCTTACTTAGTAGCAGCAGTCCATCAAGAGCTTAGATCAAAACCAGAAACAATTATCAGGACCGGTAGTGAAATTGTTGATGAACTCTGTAATTTTCTCGAGGTCGAATTGTCCGAAGAAAGTTCTAATAGTGAGTTAGTGAACAAGTTAAAATTTATTCTGGACCGTAAGTTAGTTTTATCTACAAGATTTATCAAATTAACACGTTTTTTAGGAAGAGAATTGGGACGCTTTTTTGATGGGACGGATAACGAATTGTTGGGTATTGTGCGCAAAAGACTTATAGAGGGAGTTGATCCAATGAGTCTCTATCTCGGCGTGATTCGGATAGGTATTGGGAACACACCTATCATAGACATTCTCTGTGACACGACAGATCCACGCCTTAAACCGTTCTGTCATATGGTCTACCATCCCTTCGTAAGTGCTTTAACCGAGAAGTATTGTGAGACCTACAGTCGTGACTTGGGCCCTTTAGTTCAGGCGAACAGAAATCTTTAAGTTCAAGACCTGACTGTGAGCTCGCTCATCGTAATTCCACTCACAAAAAGGCAGGTGATCTTAGATTTTAGGCATAGCTCGGCCTTGAACTCGTCTTCACGAGCTCTGAAATTTTCGTAAAATTTTTGAAATCAAAAAAACCTGGGTTTTGCGGCCAGAAGAGCCACTAAAAATGGCTCAGGCGGAGAGATTCGAACTCCCGACACGGTGGTTAACAGCCACCTGCTCTACCAACTGAGCTACGCCTGAACGGAAGCTAACAGAATCGCTATGAAGCAATATTCTGGCTTCCTTGTCAAGAATTCGAAAGCCCAGAAGCTTAAATCTTGTTGTCTTTCTGACTCTTATTCCCTAGGTTCTCGACACGGAGGCTCTATGATTCAGATTTACGGTTCGCCAAAGTCCAGCAGTGGTCGTTGTTTTTGGGCTCTTGAAGAAGTTGGGGCTAAATACGAACGAGTTCCCCTCAATTTTCAAACCAAAGAACACAAAAGTGAAAAATATTTGAAACTCAACCCTAACGGGAAAGTTCCAACCCTTGTTGATGGGGATTTCAAGATTTTTGAATCCGTGGCCATCAATAATTATCTGGCTGAAAAACATATGCCGGCTCTTCTCGGTTCGAATCTTCAGGAGCGAGCTTTGGTTCAACAGTGGACGGCCTGGGCGCTTTCGGAATTGCAACCGCCCATGGTTCGGATGTTGATCCAGGTTTTTTTCGTACCCGCGGACAAACGAGATGCCTCAGTTATGGAAAAAGGAAAAGAAGAAGCGGTGCCGCTTTTTAAAATCCTCGATCAACATTTGGCGAATCACAAATACATGGTAGGAGATGAATTCACACTGGCTGACATCAATGTGGCCAGTGTCGTGCACATTTACGCCATGATCCAATTGGATATTTCGGAGTGCAAAAATATTCTTCGCTGGCTTGACCTTCTGAAGGAACGACCTGCTTTTAAACGGGTTGCGGCTTTGGATCATTAGCCCCAAAAATTAGGTAACAGTTCCCTTTTTCGGATGCAGCGTTACGAAAAAAGAGGAGATGAAGCCTAGGAGAGTATTTTCCCTTTTTCGTAACGCTGCATCCGAAAAAGGGAACTGTTACCTAATTTACTTCTAGTTAGATTTCGCTTCGGTCCAGAGTTGGTCCCACATTTCGGTGCCAGCTCCGAGATCTTCTAGAAATTCGAGGTGAGAAACTTTGGCCTGCATTTTTGCCAAATAACTTGGCCTTAAGTCTTCAGCCACTTTCTTCTCGAGACTGTTGTTGGGCGAGCTGTAGAGAAGCTGTTCCGTGATTTCTTTGGCGGCTGGGGTATCTAAAATCATATTGATAAAAGCGTGGGCCAAGTCCACGTTCTTTGCACCCTTTGGAATAGCGAGAGTGTCGATCCAGACCACAGCTCCTTCTTTAGGGGTGATGTATTTCACTTCGGGATTTGTTTTCATAACTTGGTGAGCATCGCCACTGTACATGTGAGCGATCCAAACGTCTCCTGATAACAGATGTTGTTTGGCATCGCTCGCGAAGACTCTCACCGAAGGTTTAAGGCTCACCAAAAGTTTTTTGGCTTGAATGAGCTGATCCTTACTGGTCGTGTTGATCGAAAAACCAAGTTTATAGAGCATGGCACCCAGAACTTCCCGTTCGTCGTCAAGTAGAGAAATGTGACCTTTGTACTTTGGATCAAACAAAACATTCCAGGAGTCGACTGTTCCGGTCACATGTTTAGAATTGTAGGCAAGACCTGTTGTGCCCCAAGTGTATGGGACTGAGTAGTGGTTGCCGCTGTCGAAAGGTGCGGTGACAAAGCCGCCCGAGAGATTATTCAGATGGCTGAGCTTGGTCTTATCGAGTTCCAACAACAGATTGCTTTTGATCAAGGCTCTAACCATATAGTCAGAAGGCACAATCACGTCATAACCGACAGCCCCAGCTTGCAACTTTGCTAGAAGCTCTTCGTTGCTCGAGAAATTGTCATATCTGACTTCGCAATTATTTTTTTCCTCAAAATCTTTAATCACTTGATCAGGAAAGTAATCGCTCATGGCGTAAAGATGAAGGACTTGCTTTTTCGCTTCCGCCTGGGTTCCCCCAACATCTACCTTGCGGCTTCGTAAACCAAGAGCGAGACCCAAAAGTAAAATCGGAATAAGGACATATAAAAGTTTTTTCAACTTTCCTCCACTGTTTTTCGCCAAGTATGATTTTGATTCCAAAAAGCAAGAGTCACAAGCAAGAGACTCGTGCAAAGAATAAGAGCACTGAGGGCATTGACTTCAGGGCTGACTCCGAATTTTAGCATCGAATAAATTTTGAGGGGAAGAGTGGTTGCACCAACTCCTGCTGTAAAAAACGCGACGCTGAAATCATCAAAGCTCAAAGTGAAAACCATCAGCATCCCTGATATCACGGCCGGCCAGAGTTGAGGAAGCGTGATTTTAAAAAATATTTTTGACTGCTTGGCGCCGAGATCCGCCGCGGCCTCTTCCAAAAGTGGATCCATAGCAACGAGTCTTGCCCGAACCAGAGTTGCCACGTAGGCCGTTCCAAAAGCGGTGTGGGCTATGACCACCGAAGTTTCACCTAGCGGAAGTGAAAGCCAAACAAAAAAGCAGAGCAAAGAAAGGCCTTGAACGATCTCGGGTAAAACAATCGGAAGAGTGGCGAGCTTTCCGAGAAATTGTCGCTGCACTCCATGAGTTCGAACAACGGCGACACCGAGACAGAGCCCGAACACGGCGCTGAGTGCCGTTGCTTGAAGAGCAATTTCCAGAGAGCGACTTAAGGCTTCGATAATGGCGTCATTTTGAAAGAGTTTAGAATACCAGATGAATGTAAAACCCTTCCAGGCTGAACCGCGAGGAGCAGAATTGAAAGAAAGGGCGACCAGAACGGCCATCGGCAAAAAAAGAAAAATATAAATCGCTGCGACGCCGATGCGGGATAAAAGTTTCACGCGATAAGATCCTCGCCCTTGCCTTTTGTGACCTTTTCGAAAAGATACAAGCAAAGGCCAATCATCAGAATCAGAATCACGCTGAGGGCGGCCCCGAACGGCCAATTTCTTACGGTGAGAAATTCTTGAGCCAACAAATTTCCGACAAATAGACTTGTTCCACCTCCTAAGATGTCGGGGATCACAAATTCGCCGAGGGCCGGAATGAATACCATAATGCTGCCGGCAATCAATCCAGGGATTGAAAGTGGCAGAGTCACCTTGAAAAATCTTTTTAAGGGCCCGGCACCGAGATCGGCCGCTGCTTCGAGCAAATGCACATCGAGTTTTTCGACACTGACGTAGAGACTCATCGCCATGTAGGGCAGGTAGTTGTAAAACATACCGATGAGAACAGCTTTGGGGGTGAAAAGCCAGTGGAGAAATTCTGGTCCTAAGCCAAAACTTTCTAATACGGAGTTCAACCATCCGTTATCGGACAAAATAACAACCCAAGCGTAAGTTCGGATCAAAAAATTGGTCCAAAAAGGAATGATCAACAAGAAGAACAGCGCATTTCTCGCCCGGCCCGCTTTGAAGACCAAAAAAAGCGCAAGAGGAAAGCCAACGAGGATACATAAAACGGTACTTAGAAAAGCCAGCCACACAGATCGGCCCAAAGTCATAAGGATGGTGCCGCTCAAGTAGGGATCCGCGAGTCTCGTGTAGTTTTCAAGAGTCAAGACCGGTTCGATTCCCCCGTAAGTGCCACGTTTCAAAAAACTGATCGCAATCACATAAAAAAGCGGCGCGATAACAAGAAAGCTCGCCCAGAGCCATGCCAAGGACGCAAATGTCGCGACTCGAAATGTCTGTGGATTTCTCGTCATGACAAACTTGAATCTGCAAAGAAATGAGATTGATTGGTTTGCCAGGCCAGAAAAATTTTGTCGGCGACGTGATAGGCTTTTTTTGCTAATTTTTGAGTGTTTTGTTGAAAGACGTTAAGGATTTTTCCATTTTTCAGACAGATTTCAAACTGGGTGTGAGTTCCCAGGTAGCTCTGGGCTTTGATGACTCCCTCCAAAACATTATCACTGCTCGGCCGACGCGAAAAAATTGTCAGTTTCTCGGGACGAATGCAGAGTCCTCCTTGGACTCCATTCGTCCTACTTTCTCCTGCTTCCATAAAAAATGAACCGAGACTTTCGACATCGCAAATACATCTGCCGGCATCGTCAACTCGCAATTTTCCGTCAAGTCGGTTGATGCCTCCTACAAAACTTGCCACGAAATAAGTTTTTGGGAATTCGTAGATTTCGTTGGGTGTTCCCAATTGCTCGATCACAGAATTATTCATGACCGCCACGCGGTCGCTCATGTTTAAGGCTTCTTGCTGATCGTGGGTCACAAAGACAAATGTGGTTTTAACCCTTTTCTGGATCGCCACCAGTTCGTGCTGAAGTTGAAGGCGGAGTTTGAGATCAAGAGCTCCCAAAGGTTCATCCAAAAGTAAAAGACTTGGGGTGTTCACGAGAGCTCGAATGAGCGCGACCCTTTGTTGTTCTCCACCGCTGAGTGTTGAGATCGCCCGGTGGCCCTGTCCTTTGAGGTTCGCTAATTCAAGTCCATCACAAACCTTCTTTTTGATTTCGATCTCATCCATTTTTTTGCAGCGAAGTCCAAAAGCGATATTGTCGAAAACGGTCATGTGGGGGAAAAGTGCATAGCGTTGAAAAACGGTGTGCACGTTTCTCTTGTGAGCTGAAAGGTGAGTGATATCGTGACCATTGAGGTGGAGTTTTCCGCTATTGGGATGCTCAAGTCCTGCGATCAGTCGAAGGAGAGTTGTCTTACCGCAACCGCTGGGGCCCAAAATGGACAGAAATTCTCCGTCGGCAACCTTGAGGTCAATATTGCTGACAGCCGTTTTTCCAGAAAAATATTTTGTGACGCCGGTAACTTCTAGCACGGCGCACTTTTCTCAAAAATGTGGCCGAGATTCAACAACATTATTGAACTTGCGAAGTTAGGCTTTCAGCGGCTATATTCTCAGCCCATGATGGACTGGGTAGAAATCCTATTCTTCGGAATTGCCACTGTGATGACAGGGATCGTAGCTGTCGTATTTTTCAATGTCATAAAATCGTTTAAAAATGAGAATAAATAAAAATATTGTCTCAGTGTGAGACCGTCTATGAAGTTTTTGTGACTTATGTCCGATAGTGATCCATGGCATGTTTCTTAGCCGGCTCTCGTTCTCGTCAATCAGGATCCCTTGTTATTGAGGGGCTTATCGGAGTTCTTATTCTTGGAGCTGCCGTTTTGGTTGTGACTCAGATGATACCGTCGATGGTACGTCGGGACCCTGCCGGAAATTCCTATACAACTTCGACCAGCGATTTGATGTCGAGAAAAAGCAGAACAACTTCGGCGGCTGCTTCGATCGTGAGTTCTTTAAGATCCGCGGACAACCAACTATTTGTTCGCAACTGGTTACCTGCAACTCCGCAGGAAACCAAATTTGATATAAATGCCGCCGCCTATAGATTAAGCCCTTCGGATCCTAATGCGGATATCACCTGTAATGGTGGACGAAACTTGATGTGTGACACAGTTCCTCAACTTGACACGGTTGGGGGATATCTCGTTCGAGGGCCGACAAAATTTACGGGAATTTATTTAGGTCAGAATCTTCGAAGTGCTACGACCTGGGCTCTCTCTTTTTACAATGCCTACCATACAGCGGCTAGTTTTTGTACCTCTGGCAAAGATCTGACTCCCGCACAGCTTTTGAATTCTATGCCCGATCCACAATTCGCTCTCGATGCGCCGGTGGGCAATGTCAATATCAAGGTTACTCCCTCCTCGGGTTGCACCGGAGCCGGCACTCTGAAAGTGATGCCGGGAGATGGCACAGTTTTTAGAGTTGACGTGACGGTCACTTCAACTGACGGAACTCAATCCCTCGCAAGCTTTACGACAAGCTATGGCTTTAAGAATTTGGCGAACGGCATGCCTCATTTTGTAGCCTTCAATTCAGCGGTCGGGCGATGGGTGGACCCCACCAAAACTCCTTACATCGATGCCATCGCGGTTTATCATGAAAACTGCGACATGTACTTCGCGGCAAAACAGAATACAGACGCGAACGCGAAAGATCCGGTGACGGGATTACCTAAACCTGGTCCCTGCGCGAATTATAGCATTAGCGACGCGAAATCAAATCCGGCCATCTCCCGTATTTGTTGTCGACAACCAGTTATTTCTAACAACACATCTCAGGTGTATTTGGGCGGATCCATTGTTATGGAAGCCACAGCTGATCGTCCGGGCGGCACTTTTATCTGTCGAACGGATGGAGATGCCTTGCCTATTGTGAACGATTCAACTCTGTATACAAAATTTAAATCTTGCTCGAACGTCAACTTTTCAAATTTAGATTTCTGTCTCTTGAATACGAAAGATCCATCGACGACATTGAGAGCTTGTAATCCTGCGAACTTCGATCCAAAAACGAGGGAACAATGGACCTGGACCGTGGATGCGGTTCCAACAACCCACACCATTCAGATCGCTGTTCTTGATATGTTCGGAGATGCTTCGATTCCACAGAGCTATACATTCAATGCCGGTGGTACTTCTTGCACGGGTCCATGTGACTGTGGTGGTCCACCTTGTATCGTGGGCGTCCCTCCTCCTCCTCCCCCTCCCCCTCCTCCCGCTTGTACTCCGGGTCCAGGATGTCATGCAGGGTGTATGTTCAACGGAGAGTTAAAAGCGACAGGAACCTATCCTTTTGATCCTCTAAACATTGGTCCGGATCCCGGGGGTGAACAGCTTTATCCTACTGATTGTTGCGCCTCAACTTGTGGTTTTCAGGGCGCCTTTCGAGGGGAAAATTGTTACGCTGACCCATCAACCCATGCCTATCTTTTTGGTGCAACGGTGGAGCACACCTGCATCGATGACTGTTGCAATCAACCGATGCCTCCTCCCCCTCCGCCTGTTCCTCCTGGTCCTCCAGTCAAACCTCCTTCTGGGCCTAATGGCGGCGGTTTCGGTTACGGATGTTATCTCGATGAAGACTGTGTTGGTATCCCACTGGATCAGACGGGTCCCAACTGTGGTGGCGGTTACTGTGATCAAAGAGCTGTGACTTGCAATCTTTCGACTCACCAATGTCAAGACGCCGGGGCTTGTCCTGTATGTGCCCAACCTGTGGCTCCAATCATTGTTCCCGCTCCAGCTCCCGCCGCTCCCGTCAATGGATGTACTCCGTCGACAGCGATGGTTGATTGCGGGTTCCAGGTCGGTGCTTGCAATCCAAATGGTGTGTCCGGTGTGGACTGTGACAAACCAGCCACGGAATGTGTTCTCACTCAGGATGGCTCTTACCAATGTGCCAGACGAGGGGTCTGCCGATGTGCTTTCCCTGGACCAAGTGGCCCAAGCGATCAAGAGCCCTACCAAAATTGATTTTTAAAATCCTGTGAATATATAGATGACACCCGCGGTGAAAAACACGATGGAGGCCAATTTTTTCATGGCGGGATTGTTGATATATTTCTTTGCCTCTCGCCCAGAAAATATAGCCATAGCGGCGACAAGCCAAAGTGCAAGGGTAGAAGCGATAAGAATAGGGATAGGGGTGTTGAATTTGGCTGCGAGAGCCATTGTTGAGAGCTGAGTAAAGTCTCCCAGTTCGGCAATAAATATTGTCACAAAAGAAATCGAAATGACTTTAAGAGAAGAGACATCGGGAATATTTTTTGGTTCCTCCGAGTCCTTTTTGAACCACATGAGAATGCCGAAAAGAACAAAAAGAGCGCCAATTCCGAGATGAAGAATTTTTTGGGGAAGTTCACTGAGTAGGTAGCCGAAGGTGACGGCGATCACTCCTTGGGCTAAAAAAGCCGCCGCTGCTCCAATGAATACAGGCCAAGGCTTGAAGCGTGAGCCGAGAACCACGCAGGCCAAGGCTGTTTTATCTGGAAGTTCTGCGATAAATATCAGTCCAAAGACGTAACTCAAAAGTTGCCAATCCATAGAAAAATAATAAAGCGATTTTGGTAAATTAAATACTTTAAAATACCTGGACTTATATCCAGTTTGAGATGTGAAGAACTTTGTTTGCGGCGTTCGGAAATCCCGGCTAGGGTCTCAAAATGTCTAAAAATAATTTGGAGATTTCATTCGCAACTCCTTTTAAAGTTGCTCCCACGTTTGAGCACACGGAAGAGCCAAATTGAAAAAAGTCTTATTCTTTCTATTGCTTCTTCTTTTGATTTTGTTTTTTGTGGTCTCAGTTTATGTGCCATCTCTTCTCAAGGACAAAATTGTGAAAGCGGTGGAAGGCAGATGTGCTCTCTGTGAACTCCGGATAAGTGATCTTGAATTAAATCCACTGAATTTGATGCTTATCGGACGGGACCTATCTTTTCGTAACAGTCCCAAGAGTCACACGAGGCTTCGAATTCAAAGTCACAAAATTGCAGTGGGGGTCGATTGGTCGAGTCTTTTTCGCCCCCCTCTTTCAATATCTCTCGTTGAGGTGGATGGGTTCAAAATAGAGATAGAAGAGAATCATCATCCCAAACAAAAGGTGTCCCAGAAAGTTCTCACAGTCCTCGAAGGAAGTTATGGTGGAAGGTGGATGGAGGATTTTCCCGAAATTGTCGTGCAAAACTTGAGAGTTCGAAACTCTCAGCTAACTTATATCCTTGATATTTTCAAAAAAAAGGCCGTGATTGGTTTGAGCGACATCAGCGCGGATCTGTCGAAAGTTGCGACTCGAAAAGAGCTGGCTCCGAGATTTGCAAATATGAGTGCCACCGGTCGTCTGCAAGAGTCGGGTCATTTCAAGATCGAAATAGTAGCTGATCTTTTTTCGGTGGTGAATGAAGACAAAATAAAAATTGAAGTCAGAGATCAGAAGATGTCTGAACTTGATAGTTTTTTTGCGATCGAAGACGGCATTCGCTTTGGGGGCCTGATTGAAGAGGCTCGTGCTGATCTCGGTTTGCAGCAGGGAATTTTGCGCGGAAATCTCATGGCCAGTTATCGAGATCTAAGTTTTCGTTTTTCTTCCACCCCTGAGACCAGTGCCTTTGGAGCAATGATCAGTGGAATTGTGGAGAAGTTAAAGATAGAAAAAACAAAACCTGAAGCCGGTCAGCCGCAGCCGGCGGTTTGGGTTGATTATCGCCGCCGGCCTGAAGAGAGTTTGATTCAGTTTCTTCTCGCCGGCCTCAAAAGTGCTGCATTCAAGCTGATATCGAAGCAATGAGAGATTGACCCCTTAGTCACGGCAGGGTTTAAATAGCGACCATGAAAAGTGAATATCCTTTCGGCTATATCAAGGTGGAATATCCCGATCCTCACAAGCTGAGGAATCGAGAGATCCTTGTGAAATATCCAGAAGTGAAACAACTTTTTGGTCCAACTCCATCAACTTTATTTTTCTGTGTTCTTTGCGTGTCCCTTCAGCTTTGGTTGGCCATCATGTTGAGGGATTTACCTTTGTGGGAAATTTTTTTACTTTCCTATTTGGTCGGAGCCGTATTCAATCATGCTTTTTTTGTGCTCAATCACGAATGCACTCACAATCTGGTTTTTAGAAGTACAACTTTGAATAAGCTTTTGGGTATTTTTGTTAATCTTCCAATTGTTGTTCCCATGGCCATTTCTTTTCGCAAGTATCATCTTCTTCATCACAAACATCAGGGGGAGCTTAACTTTGATGCGGATTTGCCGACCTTGACCGAAGCAACTTTGGTGCACAACAGACCCTATCGAAAGATTCTCTGGCTTTTGGTTTTCACTTTGATCGAAGGAATTGTAAGGCCTCGCGCACTCAAGAGCGTGAGGCTCTTTGACAGGTGGACATTTTTTAATATCTTTGTTCAAACCCTTTTTCTGATTTCACTGGTGTATTTTTTTGGTTGGAATCCTCTTTTCTATCTCACTCTTTCTACTTTTTTCTCGGTGGGCTTACATCCATTAGGAGCGAGATGGATTCAGGAACATTTTGTGGTGAAGGCGAATCAGGAGACCTATTCTTACTACGGCCCGCTCAACAACGTGGCTTTCAATGTCGGTTATCACAACGAACATCACGATTTTATGTTGGTGCCTTGGTCAAAACTTCCAAAGGTCAGGCGACTAGCTCCAGAATTTTACGACCGTTTGTATTTTCATAAGTCATGGACTGGTCTGTTCTTTACCTTCCTTTTTAAAAGGAATATCAGTCTTTTCAGTCGTGTTGTTCGAGACTGAGACAAAATAAAATATTCGGCGCTGTTCATTTGAATCAAACTCTGGTACACGTCCTCTAGCTATTTTTAATAGCTTGTTCGTCGCCAGAGTCTAAGGGCCCAGCCAAAGCTAATCGCTCACGCTGACAAGTGCCCATTATTCTCTATGCGGCTCTTACGCCTAATGGAGGATATCATGACTGATCCAGTGAATTCTATTGCTTCGGAACCAACGACAACTTCACAAGAAAAACCAGCGCCACAGGCCACCGGTTTTCAAGAAATGAAATTGCCACAGCAAATTCGTCAGGCTCTGACGGACATGCATTTTCATACTCCGACTCCGATTCAAGCCGAAGCCATCCCTTTGGTGCTTGCGAGAAAAGATCTGATCGGTTGTGCTCAGACTGGTACCGGCAAAACGGCAGCCTTCTGCATTCCTATGGTGACAAGGCTTTTGGAGCTTCCTCAAAAGACGGCTCTGATTTTGGTTCCCACCCGCGAGCTTGCTGTTCAAATTCAAGAGGTCTTGAGAAAACTAATTCTCGGGGCTCCTTATTTGAGATCAGCCTGTCTTATTGGTGGTGCTGACATGGGCGCGCAGGTTCGCGCGTTGACCAGCAAGCCTCGAATCATCGTGGCGACTCCCGGTCGACTTATGGATCATCTTCGAAGGGGCCGCCTTTCTCTTCGAGAAGTGGACATGCTTGTTCTCGATGAAGGCGATCGAATGCTCGACATGGGTTTTGCCCAACAACTTGGCGAGATCCTAAGATTTTTACCAACAGCAAGACAGACACTTCTTTTCTCCGCAACGTTGGATGATAAGACTTTAGCTCTTGCAAAAAAATATTTGAAAGATCCAGTGCGTGTCACGATCGGAAAAGAATTTAAGGCGGTTGAAAAAATAAACCAGGCTTCGATTCAAATCACTCCTGCTAATAAAAATGACACTTTGTTAAATGAACTCAATGCTCGAAAAGGTTCCATTTTAATTTTTACGCGAACAAAACATCGCACCGATAAAGTTGCTCAGTATTTGAATGACTACGGTTACGAAGTGACTCGCATTCATGGTGGTCGAAGCCAAGGTCAACGAAATGCGGCCATCAACGGCTTTCGCTCAGGTAAATATAGAATTTTAGTGGCCACTGACATTGCTGCCCGAGGATTGGATATTCCTCAAATTGCCCACGTGATTAACTATGATTTGCCCATGGCCGCTGAAGATTACATCCATCGCATTGGTCGAACAGCTCGAGCCGGAGCGGAGGGGGAGTCGCTTTCGCTTCTGCTTCCCGAAGATAAAGGACAGTGGTATCGCATTTCAAAGTTGTTAGGAAACAAGGTTCAAGGGCCACCACCTCCTGAAACCGTGAGACCGGGGCAAAGAAATGCCAAGGGATCTGGAGGAAAACCAAACGGTGGTCGAAGTTTTGGTGGCGGAGGATGGCAGAAGAAAAAATCCGGCCCTCCCCGCGGCCGCCCGAGCGCTAGACCGCAGGCTTAGTAAAACGAGGAATCGGTAAGGTCGAACTTCTCCAAATTTCATAATGCTACCGCAGACTGTCTCATTCGAGACGATCTCTGGTATTTTCAATAGTGATTCAGTAGCATTTAGTTATTTAATTTTTGAAGCAGGGTTAGAAATCATTATTTGATAATCTGAGCTCCGCGGAGCTTCAAAAGCTAAATCTGGATTGTAAATCGAAGGGATTTCGTTGTGGCTTCTACAGAGTCAATTCATCGGTGCACCTGAGCCCTTAAATGAATTATGGGCTCGGCAGAGTAATTGAAGGTTGTGGGCAGCATTGGATCCCCCCTTCGAAAAAGCCCGCACATGATCGACCTGAATCCCATGTTTGGACTCACATTTTCTCTTTGTCAGGGGATCAACGTACTGGCACTTTCCCTTATCTCGACTCCAAACAATTCTTCTCACCTGGATTGGAATAAACCTCGATTCGTCTCGTGGTATTTGAATCTGTCCGGTTTTGACAGCTTCGGTTTTATTTGACGCTTTTGGCTTTTCGAACTCTACCTCGTTCGCACCATGAGGCGGCTTGTCATAGCGAAGACCCTCCGGCGAGCTTGAGAAAGTTTTCTTTTCAATCTGCCCGAGTGCCATATCGGCGATAATCTCAATGAGTTCGCCAAGATCTCCAGTGCGGTTTTTATGGGCCAAAAGATTTTTTAGTTTCTCTAATTTTTCGACAAGCTGGTGAGAAGCTACAAATTCAATTTTCGATTTATCTTCCGTGATGGGTTTAATCTTATCTTTTATGACCGAAACTTCAGGAAATATTTCTGCAAGAATTTTTTGTGACTCTCTTACAGACTTATTCTCAAATTTCTCAATGAGCGTGATTTTTTTCTTTAATATTTAAAGGAGGTAAACTCTCAGATCTCCGACGAATTTCTTCTTTTCTCACGGAAGATTGAATTCCAGCC
>Ga0206905_10136_pt1 | contig 20598 bp, 19 predicted proteins | sample Alteio_BWOrgHeat_43_FD_152940 | JGI IMG/M metagenome (GOLD analysis project Ga0206905, IMG submission 152940) | Enriched cells from forest soil in Barre Woods Harvard Forest LTER site, Petersham, Massachusetts, United States -... | ecosystem: Environmental > Terrestrial > Soil > Temperate forest >...
AGATCAGGTTAAACAATGAGCTTAGCAGTTGAAACCAAAAGACCAAAACTTAAAATCAAATTAGGTGCCTCGGTTGAAGTGATCACTGGCGCTGACAAAGGCAAAAAAGGTTCGGTTCTAGAAATCAATAGCCGAACTCTTCAAATCAAAGTTCAGGGCGTTCGCGTTCAAACTCACTATGATCGCAAAGACGGGATTCTTAAAAAAGAAGGCTTTATCGATTATTCCAATGTGAAACTTCTCGAGCAGGCTAAAGAAAAAGCAAAACCTGCTAAGAAAAAAGCCGCTGCGAAAAAATAGTTTCGGATTTAATTCTAGCGAGAAAAGGGATTTTTAAATCCCTTTTTTTTTGCGAGTAACTAGTGCCCGGCGCCGACATCGGCTCCCGGGTTGGGCCTAACGTCCGATAGAAAATGACAATAACATTCATTCTTTTTAGTGCAGGAGGAGTTTGTTGCTCCCAATCGCTGACATTCCCGGTAAATACTTTCGCGTTCCTTATTGCATTCATCGAAGCTATCGAAAGTTTTAATTTTCGTTTCCTTTATATTTGCCTCAGATTCGCGGTGATAGGCGATGCAAACTTTTGCATTTTTAGATTCAGTGGGGGCCTTATTTCCCGCGCACCAGTTAGCGCAAAGAGTGGAGAACCTTGGATGGAGCAGAGGAGTATCGAGATAACGAAGAGTTTTGTCATACTCTTACGCTAGCATGATCTTGGGAGGGAATGGCAACGAGTGAAGGCAGATTTAGTTGGTGTCAACGGTCAGGTTCGTAAGTGGTAACCTGACTGTGAATTGAACCGAAGTGTTTATCTTCGGAAAACTTTTACTTCGGCTGACGAATCTCCTTGGTATCCCCAGCTGTCACCGATAACGACTATTGTGCTAAGGTCGTCAGTCGTTAAGATTGAAGGGTTCGCGGAATTGTAGCAGCCGCCGCCGCAAATCTCTCCAGGATAAAGCGGAAACTTTTGGTACAAAGCATCCCGTGCGTAATAGCTGTTTTCCCATTCCACATCTCCAGTCTGGAGATTTAATAGCCGTAGATAATTGGTCGTATAGTAAATTAGGAATTTCAAATCTTTTGAAACTTGAATCGCCATACCGGTATGAAAATCGAATTTATCTTTTCCTCCAAGCCAACCCATGGACGACATTTCCCCCTTCGCGCTGATTCTTATAAATTGATCGCCTGCAGCCGCGATAAATCCTCCTCTTGGGTCTACTGTAAGAGCATATCTTCGCGAGCTACCAGGATAGATTGTCTTGGTTATCGGTTTGGATCCCGGAGTATTCAAATCCAAAGTTAAGATCTGAGTTTCAACGTACTTCTTTTTTTGATCCGCGTATCTCATGAGGTAAGCGAAAACTCCGTCGTTCACAGCAATTATTCCTGGATGCCCGCTGCCTCCTCCAAGACTCGGAAAGTCTCCATCCCGATCGTCCCCATCCGACATTCCAATGACAAATCCAAGATCGTGGGATTGTGTTTCGCCATCGACGAGATTGCCTTGGTAGAGAAACTGGCCGTAAACAACAAGGAACTTGTTGTCATTCATCCAATAGACGTAATACGGAGGATATCCGCCAGTCTCGATGTAAGGAATTTCAACGGTGGTTGTTTGAAGAATTTGACCTGTTGTCAGATCACGAAGCGATAGTTGCACCCGATAAGATTGAGCATCGCTGGCGCAAAGCAATTTGTCCTTACCAACCATTTTCGGAAAAAAGCATGGAAATGCGTAAGTTTTTTCTTTCTGAGGAAAATCTCCCGAGATATCCCAAACGTTATAGGTGCTTGTATCTCCATTGTCGTGAGGAACAAAACCAGAAAGTTTTTTTCCTGAATCATCGAGAAGAAAGTGTCTTGTGACAAAGAAAAACGAATTCTGATAATGCGGCCATTCAGAGGTAACCAGGTCGAATCGTTCGGCCAAAGTATAACTAGAAATGCCAAAAGCGAGGCCAGATATCCAAGGAAATGTGAAAACAAGGATACTCAAAAACGCAGATCTCAACTTCATGATTGTCTCCAGAAAAGGTTTTTATTTCAGGCAATTCTTAGATGAGGGTGAGCTCTTTGTCTACTAAGGTGAACTTAGATGGCCTGACGCATCCAACGAAGCCGAGGCAGTAAATGGCCCTATATTCCATGATTCAAAAGTAATCGATCAAACAAGGCCAGAGATGTGCCAGTAAATTGGGACAGGGCTCCGGATGCCTTCTTTTACAAATTGTCATAACTACTACTGAATCACACGGGGTGACAGCCATTGCACGCAGAGCTGAAACATACTCTGTCCCAGACTCGTCCTCGATGAGGTATTTATTTTCGTTCGAGCTTTGATTCTTCGGCCGATACTTTTGATCACTGCGTGATCAAAAGTCCTTTTAAATCCAAACACAAGAACGGAAGTAGGTCGGGAAGAACGATGGTTGGCTCCGTTTTTTTGCTAAAATTTTTAATATCATCAGGTTACCGTCACTATATAACCTATGATTATCAAACCATTGAGTGTCTACCTACGCCGATTCAAGTTGACAAAATTAGAAGGAGACAGTAGCTTGTTGACATGAAGGGAGGTAACTAACTTGAAACGAAATCCAAAGAACAAGAAGCCAAAACAACTGGAACTTAAGATTAAATCTTGGGGTGGAAAGCGTAAGGGCGCTGGAAGACCTAATAAAAGCGGTGGAATTAACCATCATAAAAGAGAAAACATCACCGAAAAGACACCTCTTCATATCACTCAAAAGGTAAAACTTCCGATTCACTTAAGGACAAAAGAAATTTTGAAAATTTTTAGAGAATCCATCGGTATGGCCAAAGATCATGGGCTCAATGTCATTCATTTTTCAATTCAAGGGAACCACCTTCACTTTATAGGAGAATCTAAGTCAAATAAGAGCTTAGCCGACGGAATGAAGAGCCTTGGCGGACGCTTTGCGAAACTTCTTCGGGCAAAGTTTGGTGGGAATGGTTCAGTTTTTAAAGGACGATATCATCTTCACGTTCTGAAAACCCCGACCGAAATGAAGCGAGCGTTGGAATATGTGCTTCTGAACTCAGCCAAACATAAAGATGTGATCGAACATATCGATCCTTATTCCTCGGGCTCGGTATTTAGGGATTGGAAAAAACTTGTGAGTGTTAGGCTCTCTGGACTTCTCGAAGAAGATGTCTATTTCTTTTCCGAACTAAGAAAAGAAGTCTTTCCGGAGTTGAGTCCGCCTCGCTCTTGGCTTGGGACCATCGGGTGGCAGCGAGCTTCATAGGCCAGTTATCGCAGCATTACAGAAACTAGTTCGCTCCGGTCGTGACGGCTATGCCAGTTCTAGGACGAGCTTTTTTTGCGGGAGTTTTATGTCGGCGCAATGTTGGATAGGGCGGCCAAACTTTTTCGGCATTTAGGACTTCCACAAGATTTGTAGCGATTCTTTCAATTTGTGGGTCAAGGTAGAGAGAAACGTGAATATGAGTGTCATGACCATCAAGCGGAAGAAATTCAACTGGAGGATCGCCCCGGTTTTTCCGTTCCCGTATGATCGAAAGTAAGGTGGGATCCTTAGGTAACGTCATATCTTTATAAAAAACCTTTTTGACTTGTTTATCTCGCAGCAGGTGAAAAATGAGGTCATGGTTCATTTTTCTATCTTCTTTGCTGCTTCGGCTTGCCGTTGTTTTTTCATCGCCTGGGAGAGGGCGAATGTCAAATCCATAACCCGAGAAGTGTTCGCAGTGTCCATCTGTGTCGTGATCCGTGTTAGTGGTGAGTGCAGTCATCGTCAGAGGTAAACCATAAGTATTCATTGTGTAGTTGGATAAATCTTGAATGAAATTTAGCGTGGTTTGGCTAGCGAAAAGTTCGTGTTTATCATTTTGGGTTTCATCTTCTTCTGCGGGGTGCACAGTTTCTGGTGAGTCAGAATTTACCTGGCCCTCATATTGATCTGTCGTTTCGGCGATGGCCGGCGAAACTTCATAACCACCGATAACATTATTTTTTTCCATATTTTCTAAGAACCGAATTTGGGTAGAATAGTAATTGAGCTGCTGGAATTTGAGGTCGGGATCACCGAACAGGCTCGAATTTTCGAGAAATCGCGCTATGCTATGCATTTGTTCAACTCGAGGATGTCCACAGTATCTGTGATAGCCCGATAGCCGCCCTGCCTCGACAATTTGACGTTTAGCTAGAGCTAGCGCTACAGAGGCTTCTGGATCCAGATGTACTTCTTTTGAGTTGGCAAAAAGAGGTATCGAGTAAATAAGGGTTAAAGTGAGGAGAATGACGGCGCTTCTCATTCCTTATCACTAGAGCAAAAGCTATACCCGAGGGCCAAGAATAAGGTGGTCAACTGCCTAAAAAAACTGGCTAAAACTCAAACAAATAGGTGCCATTTTTGGGTGCCGTGGTATTTATCCAACATGGATATTTTAAAGGTCGCAGTTTGCGAGATGACTTCAACCGATGATTGGCAAAAGAATCAGACTGATGTTTTGGCCAAACTTAGAGCGCTTCCCGATGGTACCCAGTTCGTTTCTTTTCCTGAAAACTCCCTTTATATGAGGCTCAAGGAGGGAGCAAAGATTCCCCCGGTTGAACTCCAGGATCCGATTTTTAAACCCTTATCAGCAGTCGCTTTGGATAAAAAACTTTGGATTCACCTTGGGTCCGTTCCTCTTATACTGAATGGGCGCACTCAAAACGCTACAGTCATGATCGATCCTTCCGGAAAACTGACAAGCCCCTATCAAAAGCTGCATCTTTTTGATGTGGAAATTTCCGGTCACAAAAGCTACCGAGAATCCGACCAGTTTTTGCATGGAACAAAACCTTCAATCATCGATGTGAATGGTTGGAAGTTGGGACTCACCATTTGCTACGACCTAAGGTTTGCTGAACTTTACAACTACTATGCTCAAAACGAAGTGGACATGATTTTGGTGCCGAGCGCCTTCACTGTTCCCACGGGGCTCGCTCATTGGGAGATTTTACTTCGCGCTCGCGCCATTGAAAGTCAGTGTTATGTTTTGGCGGCTGCCCAGGGCGGCCAGCATAGTCCTGGACGTGAGACCTATGGTCACTCCGTGATTATAGACCCATGGGGTAAGATTTTAGCTGAAGCGACAGTGGAACATAAGGTCATCAGCTCGACCTTGAACTTATCTGAGATTAAAAAAGTGCGGACTCAGATTCCCATGAAACATCATCGAAAAAACCCATCGATTTACTCCTAAAATTGAGCAATAATTGATCCTTATGAAAATACTTTGGATTGTTCTATTTCTTCTTTCTTTACCTCTGCATGCGGCAACCAATTCTGAAGATGTCATCATGGAAAAGGCGAGGGCCAGGGCCTATGACGGCGGGGTCGACGAGCAACCGATCACTGTGCAAGCTCGTCTAAACGAACCAAAAACCGATGGGACTGAGCAATCGATCTTAAAAAAATATCAGACGACCATCGAGGCTCCTCCAGAAGAAGAACCGTCCGATGAAACAAGCAGTGGGTTCTAGATGAGCGACAATCTGCCTGAGGGTGTGACCAGAGAAGTGATGGAAGTTGACGTTCTCATTGTCGGAGGGGGCGCCGCGGGTTTGTCGGCCGCGATTCACCTTCAAAATTTAGTTAAAAAAAATAATTTGCCTGAGAAAATGATCGTGGTTCTAGAGAAGGCTTCAGAAATTGGCGCCCATAGTATGTCGGGTGCGGTTTTGAACCCAGTCGCCCTTCAAGAGCTTATTCCCGATTTCAAAGAAAAGGGATGCCCACTTGAGGCCGAAGTGAATCACGATGCCGTTTACTATTTGGGTAAGAAATTTAAGTTTAGGCTGCCGATAGTCCCTCCGCCTTTTCACAACAAAGGCAAATTTATTATCTCTCTTTCAAAGTTCAACCGCTGGCTTGGAACTCAAGCTGAGAGTTTGGGAGTTAATATTTTTCCGGGCTTTGCCGCAAAAGAAGTTCTCTATGATGGAGACAAAGTCATTGGCGTTCGCACCGGTGATAAAGGTCGAGACAAAAACGGCAATCCAAAAAGTAATTTCGAGCCCGGCATGGATATCAAAGCCAAAATCACAATTTTTGCCGAAGGCCCGAGAGGATCTCTTTTCAGACAAGTTTCTAAAAAATTAGATTTGATGAAGGATAAAAATCCTGAAGTGTTCGAAGAGGGTGTGAAGGAAATTATTCAGATGCCGGCTGGAACAGTAAAGCCTGGCCAGGTGATTCACACCATGGGCTTTCCGCTCCATAAGAGCATCGGTGGAGTATTTATCTACACGATTCCCAATGATCAAATCATTATTGGACTCGTGACTTTCTTAGATACAAAAGATCCCCTCCTTGATCCGCACCGAGAACTTCAACGACTTAAAACCCATCCTTTTATTTTAAACATGCTCAAAGGTGGAAAAGTTATCGCTTACGGAGGTAAAACTCTTCCAGCGGGTGGTTGGTATTCGATGCCAAAACTTTATCACGACGGAATGATGGTCGTGGGTGATTCAGCTTCCATGGTGGACGTTCAAAAACTCAAAGGTATTCACCTTGGAATGAAGTCAGGGATTTGCGCTGCCGAAACGGCTCTTGAAGCTATGAAAAAAGAAGACTACTCTTCTGCGACTCTTAAAAATTATGGAGAGAAAGTTCAACAAAGTTTTATAAAGAAGCAACTCTACCGGGTGAGAAACTTTCATCAAACGCTCAGCATGGGTCTTTTTAAATCCATGCCTTTTATTGCCCTTCAAGAAATCACTGGAGGCCGAGGACTTCACGACGGAATGACCGTCGAGGTTGATTCGAAAACCACAAAGCCTCTGGCAGAAGTTTGGGGAGTTGATGGAAAAACTCTGCCTGAAAACCAACTTCCAAAACCTGACGGTGTTTTATTTTTCGATAAACTCTCAAGCGTTTATCTGACCGGAACCAAACACGACGAAGATTCTCCCAATCATTTGCTCTTACAAAATAAAAATATTTGCCGAGATGTTTGTGCCCCGAAATACAAGTCGCCTTGCAACCACTTTTGCCCTGCTAGCGTTTACGAGATGGTTCCCGACGATGAAAAAGCAGGCGCAGTGAAGCTCCAGATCAACAACACCAACTGCATCCATTGCAAAACCTGCGACATCAAATGCCCCTTTGACAACATCCTCTGGACCGTCCCCGAAGGCGGCGGCGGTCCTCAATACAAAGAAACTTAGAAGGTAACAGTTCCCTTTTTCGGATGCGACTTGTCAGTTTTTTAATTCGAATTTTGTTTGGCTTTTCTGATTTCCATTGTATTTAAAGCTAAGCGGTGAAAGAGCAAAAATTCGGATCTGTTCAAATTCAAAGTCTTCTCGTCATCGATGACAATCCCATCCGTAAAGAAAGTTTTAGGGACGCGGAAAAGATCATTCGAAAGATTGACCGCCTCGATGACAAAATTATTAACTTCAATAGCTCTGACCAGAGGTTGTTTAACAACTGGTTTGAAATGACTTTTAGGGACGAGAGAGAAAAAATTGAAGTCCTTCACTCGGAGTACCGTGAACTTGGTATTTTTCATAACTGGATCATAGCGACTGCGAAAATGCTCGATGTTTCTTTGCCTCATGCCTACCGACTTATGAAGGATGAAGAGAAGGCTTATGCCGCAGGTGCTCAAGAAGTAAAAAGAAGAATTGAGCGCGAACGAGAAGTTCGTGACAAGTATATTCGAGAAGAAATTGAAAGGGAATTTGGGTTTTCTGGCGACGAAGATATTTTTGGTGATCATTTTGATTCGGAACTGGAAGATGAGGAGGAGTTAACGTATCCATCTCGAAGTCCGGAACAAGAACTATTTATGGAGCGTTTCAGTGAAATGCCGGAGAAAAAAATCCACAAAATCTGTAAAGATCAAGATAGTGCCTTTGAACTTCTCGCTTTAGTTCTAGATTTGGGCCCTGGCATCGAGGTAACTAAACTCTTTCTTCGGATCTGGGATCAGGTTCCTCATAAACATCAGACCCAGTTTGCACGGGACTTTTCTCAGCAAACAAAGACATCGCTAGCGGCGTTGATTGAAGAGATGCGCAAAACTGTAGCTTTGGGTGAGATGACGGGTGACGACGGTGATGATGACGGAAATGACGACGAGATGGACGAAAGATTTTTTGATTCTTCAGAAGCTAGATTTGAGACTCCCAAGCTCAATCCCTTTGAAATTGAAAAATTGAAGCTGATTTATCGGAAACTCGTGAGGAGACTTCATCCTGATATGCAGGGGCTCGTGGGAGGAAGATTTCAAACTCGTTGGCAAAAGAAAGTTTGGGACGATGCCCAACTGGCCCATAAACGTTTAGATGTTTTTGAACTGGAGCGTCTCTATAGGTACACTTTGCTTCGTCAAAATGAGTTGCATGATCTTACCATTAGCGAGATTCGGGAAAGCCAAAACTGGCTTCAGCTTGAGATTTTAAAACTGGAGTTCGAGGCGAAAAAATTGCGAAAACTTCCGGCTTGGGGTTTTTCCCGAAAAAAAAGCTTAGTGTCGCTGACCAAGAGAATCAAGAATGGTTTTGATCGAGACTTAGATCATATTGAAGGTCAGTTGAACGAGCTAAAAGAGCAGCATATGTATTTAGAAATGAGAAGCCTTCAAACAGAACCGACTCGTCGAAAATCCAAACGCAGTCACGGTCATAAGTCAGGGTCTCCTCGCGAAGACTTCAGACAAAGGTCCTTTTTCGAAGATTGGTAAAAATGGGGTGCATGCACCCCATTTTTAATGTAAAATTGGTGTATATGTACCTCAGACTCTATAAGTATATAAAATCTCAATCGTTTTTTATTTATGGACCTCGAGGAGTGGGCAAATCCAACTGGGTTAAAAATCACTTTAACAAGGGCCCTTATATCGACTTACTAAGAGCTCAGACCTTCAATGAGCTAAGTGCTAACCCCTCGCGACTCGAAGAGCTAATTCCCCCGGGATCTGAATGGGTGGTTATTGACGAAGTACAAAAGCTTCCTTCTCTTTTAGATGAAGTTCATCGTCTTATCGAAAATAAAAAAATCAAATTTGTTTTGACTGGTTCGAGTGCACGAAAATTACGTAAACAGGGAGTTAATTTGTTGGCAGGCCGAGCTCTTACAACTTATATGCATCCGCTGACGGTCCAAGAACTTAGGTCTGATTTTAATCTTAAAAAATCTTTGACGATCGGTCATTTGCCTATGGCTTACACGTCGAAAGACCCGCAAGAATACTTGCATTCCTATGTTAAAACTTTTTTAAAAGAAGAGATTTTGCAAGAAGGAATTATCAGGAACTTAGAAGGGTTTTCTCGATTTCTTGAAGCAGCGAGTTTTTCTCAGGGCCAATATCTAAATATTTCGAAGGTTGCCGGCGATGCTCACATTGATAGAAAAGCCATTGAGGGATATTTTCGGATTTTAGAAGATCTTTTGGTTGCAGTTCGACTTCCGGTATTTCAAAAAAAAGCAAAGCGCAAAAGCACGAAACATCCCAAATTCTTTTTTTTCGACGTTGGAATTTATCGAACTCTAAGGCCTACAGGTCCATTGGACGCGCCTGAGGAAATCGCAGGGCCAGCTCTCGAAACTCTGGTGTTTCAAGAGTTGAGAGCACTCAATGATTATTTTAAATGGAAATTTGATTTCTACTGTTGGTCGGTATCGCAGGGGCCAGATGTCGATCTCGTTTTGTATGGTCCCAAAGGAATTATAGCCATTGAAATCAAACACTCTTCAAGACTTCGAGGTGGTGAACTCGATGGCCTGAGAGCTTTTAAGCAAGAATATAAAATGGCGAAGTTGCTATACATCTACGGTGGCAAAGAAAAACGCTTTATTGACGGTATCGAAGTCGTCCCTATCGAAGAATTTCTAAAATCCTCAAGTCATTATTTTTAAATATGTTCAGGTAACAGTTCCCTTTTTCGGATGCAGCGTTACGAAAAAAGAGGAAATAAAACCTAGAAAAGTATTTTCCTTTTTTCGTAACGCTGCATCCGAAAAAGGGAACTGTTACCTGAATAAGTGAAGCGCGGCCTGAACGGCTTTTGCTCGGTGGGAGATTCTGTTTTTGAAAGCGTCGCCGAGTTCAGCCAGTGTTTTGGTTTCGCCCTCGGGAATGAAAACTGGGTCGTAGCCGAAACCGGTTGTGCCTCGTGCGGCCTCGGTGATTTTGCCTGAAAGCTTTCCTTCAAAGGAAAACTCTTCGCCCTTCGGATTTCGGATCACGATACAACTTATGAATGAAGCTTCTCTTTTGGTAGGACTTCGAATTCTAAGCATTTGAAGAAGTTTCGCTGTGTTTTCAACGTCTGTTGCATTGTCGCCGGCGTATCTTGCGGAATAAATTCCCGGTTGACCTGATAGTCCATCGGCACAAATGCCTGAGTCCTCAGCCATAACCCATTGATCGGGCTTCACTGCAAAAAGAGATTTTGCTTTGATCTTGGCATTGTCCAAAAAAGTTTTGCCGGTTTCGGGCGGAGAAAAATAAGCGAGAAGTTCTTTTTGAGATTTAAGTGTGAGGCCGGTGCTTTGAAGCAACATTCGAAATTCAGCCATTTTGTGATCATTGCCGGTAGCGATCCAAAGTTCCATGATTAAGTTTTCAATGGGAGAAATTCGCCGATGATTTGGCTCTGAAGTTTGAAGAGTTCCAAACAGCCATTTTTTGCAAGACCAATCATAGACTGAAGATCATCATCTGAAAAAGAGCCCTGTTCGGCCGTGCCTTGAATTTCGATAAACTGGTTTTGGCTGTTGATCACAAAGTTCATATCGATATCGGCCGCCGAATCTTCTTCGTAGCAGAGATCAATCATAGCGACTTTGTTTTCGATTCCGACACTCACTGCTGCCACATAGTTGAGAAGTCCGGTAGATTTTATCGTTCCCATACTTTTCATGCGATTGAGCGCAAGTGCAAGGGCCACGAACCCACCCGTGATAGACGCGGTCCTTGTGCCGCCATCAGCTTGAAGGACGTCGCAGTCGACGGTGATTTGATTTTCGCCAAGACAAGACATGTCGACAACCGAACGTAAACCTCGGCCGATCAATCTTGAAATTTCTTGGGTTCTTCCGGCTGTTGCTACTTTTTCTCGGCGATTTCGCGTTGAAGTCGCGCGGGGAAGCATTCCATATTCCGCTGTCACCCAGCCTTTGCCGGAACCCTGCAACCATTTTGGAATAGTCGGTTCGATCGAAGCTGTGCATAAAACTTTGGTGTGTCCAAACTCCACCATGGCGCTACCTTCGGAGTAGAGATTAACATTGGGAGTGATTTTGATTTGTCTTAGGTCTGAGTTTTTTCGTCCATCAATTCGCATTGAAAATCTATAACCGCAGGCCCTGTCTCAGTCAATGACTATACCACTTGGCCTGATATTTCACGAGAGCCTGATAGAGCACGTGGGCAAGGTGTTTTTGCGTCGCGGGTTCCGCAAGCCAGGGCCCTTCTATGGGATTGCTGAGAAAGCCTAACTCCACCAGCACTGATGGCATCGTCACTTCAGACAAAACGTGAAAGGGAGCTTGCCTAATGTGCAAGCCGGTATTGGGTTTTGGCCATACGTTATAAATTGATTTTGCGAGCTCGAAACTCATCAACAGATGGTGGCTATGAACTAAATCATCAACGATGTTGTCAACTTCACCGCCCGATTTTTTCTTTTGAGATTTCACGCCCTCGTTTTCGCGACTTGCGAGATAAAGATCTTCTTGGTCGGCGGTGATTTGATTTTGAAAATAGATCTCGGTTCCTTTGGCTTTTTCGACAGGATTACTATTCACATGAATGCTGAGAAAAAGATCGGCTTTCACTTCGGATGCCATTTTTGAACGTTCATCGAGGCCGACCAATTTATCTTTCCATCTGGTTTGCGTGACTTTAAATTTTGGATTGGATTTTAAGAGCTCCGTCAGTTGACTTGCGACCCCCAAAACAATCTTGCTCTCTCGAAGATCGCCTCTCGTTGCACCAGTGTCTGAGCCACCGTGTCCGGGGTCGACAATGATGTGGCAAACCTTGGCAAAACTTTCTCCACTAGTGAAGACGATGGTGAAAAGTGCACTGAAAAAGATGGCAAGAAGTTCGCGAGACCCGAAGAGCCTATGCATAGAGTTTATTTTACGCGCTTAGGGCTTCGCCCCATAGGTCCTGCGAAGTGATCTCTCACTTCGCTCGGGGAAGTTTCTTCCACATGACCTTCGTCTATGGGACATCCGCGACATAATATCCCACCGGGCGAGTATTGGAGTCCCATAAACTCGGCCTTATCGTTGGAGAGGGCAGGCATGGCATGTGCAATCCAAGATGTTAGACCCAAACCCTTTGTACATCGGAGACTATTTTATGAAACGAATTGGTTCATTTTTTCTACTCATGACTATTGCTGTTGCCTGCAGTTCCACTCCACCGGTGAATGAACTGGCCCTCACAACAGATCCAAGTAAAGAAATGGCAAGAGTTGATGGAAATTTGAAGGAAGCGGCTTCTCAACAAGTCGATGTTCTTTCTCCAAAAAACTACGAAGCATCCCGTGAGTATTTGAACAAAGCTGTTCAAGCACGAGACAAAAATAAAGATCTTAAGGAAATCCTCCACGACCTCGCGGTGTCTCAGGCTTACCTTGATCGAGCCAATGATGCGGCAAAGGTCTCCAATCAAGTTTTAAACGGAGTCGGAGCTGAAAGACAAAACGCCATCAACGCTGAAGCTCCCAAATATCTTTCAGCTGAATTCTCAGCGACCGATAACGACTTAAAAAAAGTCACAAGAGATGTTGAAGGGAATAGTCTTGCAGCCGCAGAAAAAGCGCGAGGCGGTCTTGCGGCTCGTTACAGCGATCTTGAACTACAGGCAATAAGGCATGCGAAATTGGGAGAGGCGAGGGCCAACGAAGCACAGGCAATCAAAGAGGGAGCGGCGAAATTATCTCCAGATACTTTAGCTTGGGCACAAAAGAAAATAAATGATGACGACGGAATCATCATCAAGAATCGTCATGCGACGGATGAAGTCAATCAAGCCGCCGCCGATGCGACTGCAACTTCAAATCGGCTTTTAAAAATTGTTCGACTTGCTAAAAATTCTAAGAATGAAAGTCCTGAACAGTTGGCGAGACGCATCGACGCTGAACAGAACGCAAAGCTTGATACCGAAAAAAAGCTTAACCTATCTAAGTCGGAACTTGCCGACAAAGAAAACGACAACCAAGCTTTGGCAAAAGAAAATGACAGCCTTCAGGCCATGAATGCTCTTGAGAAAAAATATGAGTTCGCTAAAAAGCAATTTTCTCCAAGTGAAGCTGAAGTCTATAAGCAGGGAGACAAATTGCTTCTGAGATTGAAAGGTCTTTCTTTTCCTAAAGATCAAGCGGTTATCACAACTAACAATTACCCCCTCTTAACTAAAGTTCAAAATGTGATCAAAGCTTCGGATCCACAGAGCATAGTGGTTGAAGGACACACAGATTCGAGAGGAACTCAGGCCTTAAATACGAAGTTATCCGATGAACGTGCGAAAGCCGTTGAAGGTTATCTCAAGGCTAACAACTTCATAAAGGACGACCAAATCAGTGCGAAAGGTTATGGTTATACCAAACCGATCGCAACGAATAAAACCGCTAAAGGTCGCGCACAAAATCGCCGAGTCGATATCATTATTTCTTCGGAACCTCAGGCCAACGCTGCCACCGAGCCTGACTACAGCAAATCAGCCCAGTAGTTTGATTCAGAAAATTCTAAATCGCGAGTGTCACCATTCGCGATTTTTTTTTGCTTAAGCTTCGGCGTCGGTGCCGCTGACATCGGCCCCTGTAGAGAAGTAGGTCGCCTGAGGATGGTGAAAGACAATGGCGCTGACACTGGCTTCGGGATCCATCATAAAGCCGTCGGTCAGTTCGATTCCAATTTCAGAAGGATTTAGTAAATCAAAAAGAACTTTTTGAGCTGAGAGATCGGGGCAGGCCGGATAACCAAAAGAGTAGCGCTTGCCTCGATATTTCGCCTGAAACCTCTCCATCATCTTGATATCGGCAGGATCTGGGAAGCCCCAAGCTGTGCGAAGTTGGCCATGAAGGAGTTCAGCCAGAGCCTCGGCGCTTTCCATAGCGAGAACCTGCAGGATGATACTTTTCAAATATTCACCGCTGTTCTTTAGCGTTTCTGCGATAGACCTAATGTTTTCACCGACGGTCACCGCGAAAAAAGCCATATTATCGATGCGAGCACTATCCAAAGGCTCGACATAATCAGACAAGCAAAGTCCACCCACCTTTTTTTGTCTTGGAAACTCTAAAGTGAGTTTTTCAGAGAGGCTCACAGAATCATAGAGGTGAATCTTATTTCCGACCGATCTTGAGTTAAAAAATTGGTAGACCGCTTTTGGAACAAGAGCACTTTTGTAGTTTTCTTTGACCTGATTCACAGCCTCAAAAACTCTGAGAGCTTTTGTGCCTTCGGGAGTTTTGAGTAAACCCCGTTCGCCTTCACTCATCCAGATCTTGAGATCTTTGGTTTTAATTCCTAAATGACGGACATAGAGCATAAGCGGATTGATGTATCGCCAGATCACTTCGATCGGAATATTTCGAATGACATGTTTATCGTAATCAGGAGGCTCAGGGATGAGGGGTGCTCGTTGGATGAGGTGGCTTCGGTCTTCGAATTTTTCAGTTACCACCTGTTTTACAACTTCAATTTTTTTGTTTCCTGATCTTCGATCGATCACAGAGATTTTGTGCTGTTCAAACTCGTTATTGCTCACGAGTTTTTTTGCAAGATCAAGTCCGTGCATAGCATCTGAGGCGTAGTCAACGAAGCCACCGTAGGATGGAGAGATTTGGTTATCGACAAAATTTCGCGAGAGAGCGGCTCCGCCAACGAGCATGGGAAGGTGAATCCCAGCTTCAGTTAAATCTTTAGCCGTGATCACCATTTGCTGGGCCGACTTCACAAGAAGACCTGAAAGGCCTATAAATTGAGGCTTGTGTTCACGAGCCGCTTTGATAAGGGTTTCAGGTAAAACTTTGATACCCAAGTTGATCACGCGAAAACCATTATTTGACAAAATAATATCCACCAGATTTTTGCCGATGTCGTGGACATCGCCTTTGACGGTCGCGAGAAGTAAAGTTCCACGCTGAGAGTCGGCATTTTTTTCCATAAAAGGTTCGAGATAGGCGACCGCCGCTTTCATGCTCTCTGCACTTTGTAGAACTTCAGCCACAATAAGTTGGTTGGCATTGAAGAGACGGCCAACTTCGTCCATGCCTTTCATAAGCGGACCATTGATGGTTTCAAGGGGTGACATTTTTTTAAGAACTTCTTTTAGGTCGTCAACCAAACCATCTTTTGTTCCTTCGATAATGTAATTGGCCAAACGAGTTTCAAGAGGGATCGAATCTTTAGGAGGTTTTACTTTGACAGCGCGATTTCTAAAATGAGCAGCGAATGCTGCGACCGGATCCGCGCCTCGATTGTGAATCAAATCTTCGGCAAGCTTTCTCTCTTCTTCTGGAATTTGTGGATAGCGGGTGAGTTTTTCGGAATTCACGATGGCCATATCGAGGCCGGCCACAACACAATGATAAAGAAAAACCGAATTTAAAACTTCTCGTCCCGCGGCCGGAAGACCAAATGACACATTTGAAATACCTAAAATAGTTTTGGTGTTGGGATATTTTTCTTTGATGACGCGAATACCTTCAATGGTCTGAGCGCCCGAGCCCACGTACTGCTGATCTCCTGTCCCGCATGGAAAGACAAGGGCATCCCAGTAAATATCTTCTTCAGGAATTCCATATTTTTTGGTGAGAAGTTCGTAACTGCGTTCAGCAACCTCAAGTTTTCGCTCTTTTGAAATGGCCATTCCTTGATTGGGGTCATCATCAATGCAACCAACCACGAGAGCCGCACCGAATTTTTTCGCCATTGGCACAACTTGCTCAAAGCGCTCTTCGCCATCTTCGAGATTGATGGAGTTGATAATCGCTTTACCCTGAGAGTAGGTGAGTGCCATCTCGATAACTTTTGAGTCGGTGGAGTCGATCATGAGTGGAACTTTCACTTTGTGAATCACGGACTCCATAAACTTTTTAACATCTTGAAATTCGTCGCGATCGGGATTGGCAAGGCAGATATCGATCACGTGGGCGCCATTTTTAACCTGAAGTTTTGCAAGTTCAGCAGCTTCGTCAAATTTGTCGGCGACGATCAGTTCCTTAAATTTTTTGCTGCCAATGACATTGGTTCTTTCGCCAACAAGTAAAGGTCTTTTGTCATCGGTGACTTCCAGCCTTTCAAGGCCCGAAAGAAGTGAGCCCTTCAGTTTTGTCACTTGATGAGGAGGAAATTCTTCGGCGACGTCGGCCAGAGCTCGAATATGTTCTGGGGTCGTTCCGCAACAGCCGCCGACAAGATTGAGCCAACCCTCTTTTGCGAAATTTCGAACCACAGCGCTAAGAGACTCAGGAGTTTCTAAATATTTTCCGAACTCATCGGGAAGACCAGCATTGGGAACACAAGCGACTCTGAATCCGCTTTCTGAAGCCAGGGCGCGTATGTGATCGGTCATAAACTCTGGGCCAGTTGCGCAGTTGAGTCCCAAGTACAGAAGATCGAGGTGTCCGAGAGCGGTTGCGAGAGCATCGACCGTTTGTCCTGCGAGCATGGTACCCATGGGCTCGATGGTTCCGCTGACTGCGATTGGTATTTTTACTTTCGATTCTTCAAACAATTTTTCAATCCCAAGCAAAGCGGCCTTGATATTTCTCGTGTCCTGGCAGGTTTCGAGCAAGAAATAATCCACATCACCTTCAAAAAGAGCCTTCGCTTGAAAATAATAATTCTCGATGAGCTCTTCGAAAGTCACTCCACCTGTGACCGAAATGGCCTTGGTGGTCGGCCCGAGACTTCCGGCAACAAAGCGCGGTTTCTCAGGAGTCGAGTATTCGTCGGCTAGGTGTCTTGCCATCTGAGCGGCCTTGAAATTGAGATCGTAGGCTTTATCCGAGAGCTCGTATTCAGCGAGAACTAAGGGAGTCGCTCCAAAGGTATTTGTTTCGACAATGTCGGCACCGACGTCGAAGTACTGGCGGATAATATCGGAGATGACGTCGGGTCTCGTGATGGTTAAATATTCGTTGCAGCCTTCATATTGAGCTCCACCAAAGTCATTGGCGGTCAGGTCTCGATTTTGGATGGCAGTGCCCATGGCGCCGTCGAGCACCAGAATGCGACTGTCAAGAGCCGCTTTCAGCATTTGAATTCGTTGGGTTCGCTCCACTTTGATTTTCCTTCAGGTATGGTAATAAACGTTAATCTCGCCGGAGAGGCAAGTTTTTCCTGTGGATTTCCGACTACCAAAACCCTCAGAACTATGCCAAAAAAACGAAATGGCAAAATATTATGCGCTCACGGCTCGGGGGCTGGGGCAGGTCCTTGAAAATGAGCTCCGAAGTTTGGGTTTTCACAACACGGAACACTTTCAAGGCGGTGTGTTATTTGAGGCCGATTGGCCCGGTTGTTACTCTGCTAACTTAAAGCTTCGCACGGCCAGTCGCATTTTGCTTCCGGTTTTAAGATTTAAGGCGATGACCAATGAAGTCCTCTACAAAAACATACTTTCTTATGATTGGACTCAGCATATATCCGAGACCCAAACCTTGGCGGTTGAAGCTTCTGTTCGTAATAGTGAATTCAAAGACCAGCGTTTCGTGGCTCTCAAGGTGAAGGACGCTGTCGTCGATCAGTTTCGCGAGAAGTTCGGCGTGAGGCCTGACGTCGACTCGAAACATCCCGATCTCAAGATTTGGGTTCGGGTTATCGAAAATGAAGTGATTGTTGCCATTGATACTTCCGGTGAACCGCTTTTCAAAAGAAAATATCGGGTGGAGGATGTACCAGCGCCCATCAAAGAACATGTGGCAGCAGCACTTCTCCAAATGACGGATTGGGACCGAAACTCACCTCTCATCGACCCCATGTGTGGCTCCGGAACTTTTTTAATTGAGGCGGCGATGATGGCTCTTCGGGCGGCTCCGGGTTTGCAAAAAAAATATTTCGGTTTTCAGAAGCTCTCGAATTACGACTCCGCTCAATGGAGTCACATCGTGGATCTCGCCCTTGAAGAAGAAAAAACTGAACTCCCTTTTAAGTTTTATGGCTATGACATCTCTCGAACAGCGGTGGGTGCAGCGAAAAAAAATGTGGAGGCCGCAGGCCTTACCGATTGGATTGATGTTACGAGATCGGGAGTTTCGGTGATGGAGCCCCCCTGTGAAAAGGGGATGATTGTTGTGAATCCCCCCTATGGTGAGCGAATCGGGACGGATGAAGCCCTATTAAGAGACTCTTACTTAGATCTGGGCTTCGCACTTAAAAGCAAATTTAGAGGTTGGACGGCCTGGGTTCTCTCTCCCAAGAGAGAACTTACAAATCTATTGGGCTTTAAACCCTCGAGACGCTTTCATGTATGGAATGGGCCTATCGAGTGCGAGTTTATTAAATACGAAATTTTCAAAAACCCATAATCATGTTATGACTTCTTCATGTCTTCGAATTTTCTAAAAAAACAGCTGGAACTGGTGCGTTTTGAAAAAACCATCGATTATGTCACCGCCAGTGCCGGAGGTCGGAAGCACCTCAATTCCAGCGAGCTTGCTCACATCAATTCGATGTTGACTCTGACTCCCACCGAGGTGTGGAGATCGGAGCCTGTCACTGTGAAGCTCCCTTTCGGCGACAAAAATTTTTCAATGATTACGAATTATCAGATCCAAGCCCAAGAGATCATTTCGAAAGCTCGAGATGAGGCGAACAATGGAGATTTGGCCCAGGCCGCCGCAAAAATTTATGCGGACTTGGTGCTCAATCATTTGTTTATCGATGCAAATCGAAGAACAGCAGTGGCCGCGGCTTCTTGGATTTTGATGGAGCACGGAGTGACGATCCAGGCGATGGGACTTCTGGAGTTGGGTGCTGGAGATTTGAGCGAGCCCAAACAATTTCAGGCTTTGAAACAGGTCATTCAGTACAGCATTGATGTCTCTCGGAGCCGCGATGACTGATCGGTTGCACATCCCTTTGAAGGTGAACAAAGCTTATCGCGAAGCCCGGAATGCCCGTAAGAAAGCCTATGCTCCTTACTCTAAGTTCAAAGTGGGGGCGGCGGTGATTGGAAGAAAAATTTTTTCTGGATGCAATATTGAAAACGCAAGCTTTGGTGCGACCTATTGTGCTGAACGCACAGCGATCGTAAAGGCAGTGAGTTCTGGTGAGAAGAGTTTTTCAGATATTGTGATTGTGACGAACAAGGCTTCGACTCCACCCTGCGGTCTTTGCCTCCAAAGCATGGCCGAATTCTGTCGTGGAGATAGCCGCATTTGGCTTGGAAACGAAAAAAAGATCACTCGGGCCTACCTCCTCTCTGAACTATTGACCCATCCCTTTGGTCCGAACCAACTTCTCAAGTGAGCGAGCCTTTACGAAATAAAATATCTGAATTTTACCAGAAGCACTTTTCGAAAATGCCGGTGTTATTTTTTATCGCAGGCTTTACTTTCGATGCTTTTATGGTCGGCCCCATTGACCATCCTCTCGGAATGCTGCAACAGGTGGCATATCTGGCTCTTATTGGTTATTTCATAACTTTAGAAATTGTTGAGATGACAAGGCCTCTTCAGATACCAAAATGGCTGCAAAAGTTTTGGCACTATCGAGAGGAGCTGGTTCATTTTCAGTTGGGCACTTTACTCAATGTTTACACTTTATTTTATATCAAGAGCTCCTCGATTTTCTCTTCTTTTATTTTTATGGCAGTCATCGCCGGAATGCTGGTCGCCAACGAACATCCGAGATTTAAAAAGTTTGGCGTGATCACGCGTTTTTCGATCTTCAGCCTCTGCGTCGTTTCGTTTTTTGCCTGTACTGTACCCGTCTTTCTCAAGTTTATGGGCATTGTTCCCTTTGTGATATCCATTGTTTTGTCGGCGATGGTTTTGGGTCTCTTTTACTGGATTTTGGAGAAAAAGAATATTGATGGGATGATTCTTCGTCGAAACATTGTTGAACCTGGTTGTGCCGTGATCTTGCTCTTTGTCTTTTTGTATTGGGCTCAATTGATTCCTCCCGTACCTCTAGCCGTGAAGTCCATTGGGATCTATTTTGATGTTGAAAAAGAAAAGGGCAGTTACAAGCTTTCCTATGTTCGACCCGGCTGGAAGTTTTGGCAAAAAGGCGCACAGAGTTTTACCTATCGAAGCGGCGACAAAATTGTCTGCTTCGTCAGTATCTTTTCGCCCACCCATTTCAAGGACCAGATTTTCCTAAGATGGATGTTTAAGGATCCAAGATTTGGTTGGCAGAACATGGACAGAATCCCGATGCTGATTGCGGGAGGTCGCGAAGAGGGGTTCCGAGGCTATGTCGCCAAGACCAATTACCAAGGAGGCGATTGGAAAATTCTCGTCGAAACCACCGACGGCCGAGAAGTAGGTCGCATTTATTTTACAGCGACTCCCGACGACAACCCCACCGCCTCACGCGAATTTAAGTTCGACCTTCTTTAGATTTCTCCCCAAGA
>Ga0206905_10138_pt1 | contig 20593 bp, 14 predicted proteins | sample Alteio_BWOrgHeat_43_FD_152940 | JGI IMG/M metagenome (GOLD analysis project Ga0206905, IMG submission 152940) | Enriched cells from forest soil in Barre Woods Harvard Forest LTER site, Petersham, Massachusetts, United States -... | ecosystem: Environmental > Terrestrial > Soil > Temperate forest >...
CACATATACGATGACACCAAAGCGGGTGTCGCCTACAACTAACGGGGGTTGTACCGAAGCGTAGCTTCGACATTATTATTTCTTTCACTTTTGGTTCTTCTACCTCAGTGCGAGGGCTTGCGTTGGCAACGAATGTAATCGATGGGGACATGCCTTTTGCCTCCGTCAATGCGAAACACTTCTTTCGTCTGCGGTCATGCAGTAGAACAAGCTGGTTTCGGTAAACTAACTCATGGCCATTGCGATTGAGGTTCTTACTGTCTTGCTGACGCTGGCGGGATTGGGGTATTTACTGTTGGCGCTGTGGTGCGCGCTCGACTTCAATCACTTCTGGCGTAGGCGTGGTCGGGATGCCATGTTTGCGCCGGATGTGTCGATCCTTAAGCCACTCAAAGGCGTGGACGAGAGAATGTATGCGGGCTTGGTAAGCCACTGCCAACAGACCTATCCTGGACAGTTCGAGATTATTTTTGGAGTGAGCAGCCGGGAGGATCCGGCGATAGTGGAGATCGAACGGCTGCAGATGGAGTTTCCTGAATGTTCGATACGGCTCGTGGAATGCGTCGAACGGCTGGGGACAAGCGGCAAGGTGAGTAACCTGGTACAGATGCTGCCGGAGGCCCGCTTCGGACATGTACTGATCAACGACAGTGATATTCATGTTTCTCCGCACTATCTATCTCGAATCATGACGTGCTTTTCAGATCCGCGAGTGGGGCTGATAACGGCGCCCTATATCGGACGGACAGCGGAGGGCGGAGTCGGAAGGACGCTGTGGTCACGGCTGGAAGCGCTCGGCATTTCAACAGACTTTCTGCCCGGAGTGTTGACGGCACGGAAGCTAGAGAGCGGGATACGATTTGGGTTGGGGTCGACGCTGGCAATGAGCAGGAAAGCGCTTGAGAAGGCCGGCGGGTTGGAGCCACTGGTGGAGTGCCTGGCGGACGACTTCGAGATTGGAGCGCGGATTGCAAACGCGGGATACACGGTCGAGTTGTGCAGCGAGGTTGTAGAGACGGCGGTACCAGCGTATGGTCTTCGTGATTTTTGGGAGCATCAACTGCGGTGGGCCAGGTCGACGCGGGATTCACGAAAGCTTGGATATATCGGACAGGGAGTTACCTACGTTCTGCCCTGGGCAGTGATGACGTGCGTGGCAAGCGGTTTTGAGTCATGGAGCTTTACCCTGCTTAGTGTGGTACTGCTCGCCCGAGTGGCAGTGGCGCTGGCGGTTGGAGTCGGTGTATTGCGGGATCGACAGGTGCTGCGAGATCTGTGGCTGCTGCCAATGCGGGATTTCTTTGGTCTGCTGTTCTGGATCTGGAGCTTCGCGGGAAATACAGTGGTTTGGCGGGGAACGCTGTTCCGACTAAAGGACGGGAACATTACGCTGGTGGTGAGAGCTAATGAAAACTAGGTTGGTTACTGAGGATTTCCTTCCCGCCGCTTTTTGCGATGAGATATGCGTTGCCGGCAAGCATCGGGACATGTTCGGGCTCGGTCCAAAGAAAGATGCGCCGCGGGCCTGACCACTTCATACCGAGGGTACCAGCGTCTTCGAAGATAGGTGGGGCATCGGCAAAGAATGAGCCGTACCAGAGATTGGAACTGCGGCCGTCGAGAATGTGCAGGTCGTCGCGGCGAAGGTAGAAGCCGAGGGTGCTAGCGGATTCGTACTCGCCGTGGATGACGATGACGTCGTCTGGCTTGAGTTCGGTGGCTATCGCGTTGACTAGACCCTGTGAGGTGAGGACTGGGGAGAAAATCTGCAGACCGAGGTGGGTGGCGACAAGAAAGGCAAAGGTGGCAGCAGCGAGGCAGATATTGGCGGCGTGAGGCCTATGGATGCGGCGAAGTTGCCAATTGGCGAGGGACCCAGTGAACAGAGCCAAGGCGGTGATCAAGAGGGGAGTGCGGAACGCCCCCATAGCCTGAACGTTGAGGTCGAGGAAGTGGCCAAAGGAGAGGGCATAGTCTCCGGGATTCTGCTTGAGGAGAGTGGAGAGATCAGTGGTCGGGCTTGGTAATTGCGTGTGCAGGATGAGAAAGCCTGCAGCAAACGCGGCGATGAAGCTCAGAACAAGAATGACAACAGAGATGCGCTGTCCGGTGGCGACTAGCGAGTCCGGTCCGGTCCGGGCTTCGGCGGCTTCCCGTGTAAGCCATGCGGCGATTAGGAGTATGAGCGCAGGTAGAGAGGGTAGGACGTAGTACTCCTGACGCGTAGACAGACTGAAAAAAAGCATGGGGACGGCGGCCCAAATACCGAAGAGTAGAAGCGTGCTTTGGTTGGGCGTGAGGGGTACCGTTTGGTCATCTCGCCGCAGACGGGAGATAACGGCGCGCCACGGGATTTGGTCTAGAGCGTTCAGAAGGAAGGCTGACCAAGGCATGAGCCAGACCAGTAGGAGACCCCAGAACAGACCGAGGGGAACGGTGTCGTAGTCACGCGGGACACGGAGATTGAGATAGCGGAGGAGATGCTCGTTAACGAAGTAGAACCAGAACCAACCGTGGACGTTCCCCTGGTTCGGTTCTGGAACTGTCCAGTGGCCGTGAGTGAAGCTCAGGCTTCCTGGATGGCCCTGGGTTGGGTTGGCGAGGCCGATGAGGATGTGCCAAGGCCCGGCAATGGCGAAGAAGATGAGCAAGCTGACGATGGGATGGAATTGGCGAACACGTTGGATGGTCGCGCGTAAGCCTCGTGTGAGAAGTAGGTGTGAAATGGCGATCGCGACAGGGAAAACGATACCAATGAGTCCTTTGGTGAGGGAGCCTAAAGCGCAGCAGGCGACGAAGCCATAACAGAGTGACGGGTTCGGTTCAGTTTGAGAGTCCGTTAGCCAATAGCAAAAAATGGCGAGTGTGAGCCAGAGACAGACCATCGCATCGGGAATGGTGATGCGAGTGAAGATGAAGATGCCGAAGCTGGAGAGCAGGATGACGGAGGCGTAGAATCCCGTGTCGGTGCAGCGAAAGGCGCGACGCGCAAAGCTGTCCATGACGAGTGCGAGGGCAAGGACGGTGAAAGCGAGGGGAAGGCGCGCCGCGAAGGTGTGGACACCAAAGAGCCTCATGCTCGCCGCCATGCTCCAGTAGAGGAAGGGGGCTTTCTCGAGGTAGCGGATGCCGTTGGCGTAAAGTGTGGTCCAATCGTGGCGAAGAAGCATCTCGCGGGCTACTTCGGCGTGGACTGAATCCGCGTCATCGAGCAGCGCCGGCGTGAAGAGAGCGAAGCTCGCGTAGAAGACAAACCAAAGGCCGATCAGGACGAGGCGGTTTCTGGTTAAGACTTTTGTGGGGGAAAGAGTCGGGGACACAGATTCAGTTTATGGGCATTGCCACTCTAATGTGTGGATTTGAAGTTAGGCACCGGGCTTTTCATATTGTTGGCTGGCTGCATGGTGAATGATCTGACCCAATTTAGTGCTGTTGTTGCAGCTCTCGGACGCGGCATCCGCGCCATAGATGCCCTCTTCAGCCAAGCATTCTCTCGTTGGAAGCGACAACTTGCAGTAATCAGCATACAGGGTCTTTAAGCCTTCCCGAAGGGAGATCTTTGCCCCCCAGCCTAACTGATACATGCGCGAAACATCGAGAAGTTTACGTGGCGTTCCATCCGGCTTGGAATGGTCGAAAGCAAGTTGGCCTTGAAATCCAACCACTTCACGAATTAGTTCTGCTAATTCTCGAACGGTGACGTCTGTTCCATAGCCCACGTTTACTAGAGGCGGCTGTATATCTGATCGAACAATCGCCTCATATTTTTCATCAGGCAAGTTCATCAGATGCACACACGCATCAGCCATGTCATCACTGTGAAGGAACTCTCGTCGCACCGATCCGGTTCCCCAAATGGAAACCTTGGGAGCTCCAGATATTTTTGCTTCGTGCATCTTGCGCAACAACGCGGGCAACACATGCGACGTGGATAGATCGTAATTATCGTTGGGTCCGTAGAGGTTTGTTGGCATCGCCGAAATGTACTGGGTTCCATACTGCCGGTTCAGAGCCCAGCAGGTTTCAATCCCTGCGATTTTCGCGACTGCATAGGGGCGGTTCGTAGCCTCCAGACGGCCAGTAAGCATGTACTCTTCCCGCATCGGCTGCGGGCAATTTCGTGGATAGATGCAGCTGGATCCAAGAAATAAAAGGCGCTTTACTCCTGATCTCCAGGCAGCTCCGATGGTGTTTTGCTGTATCGCGAGATTCTCCTGAATGAAATCCGCCGGATAAATATTATTCGCGAGAATACCGCCAACTTTTGCGGCAGCGAGAAAAACGTAGTCTGGTCGAACATCTCTGAAGAATATATCGACGGCTCCTTGGTCCCGAAGATCAAGTTGACCTCTCGTCATGGTGATTATCGACTGACATTCGTCCCTCTGTAACCGCCGGACAATCGCCGAACCAGCGAGGCCGAGGTGGCCCGCGACATAAATCTTAGATTTGGTAAAACTGAAGTTATTAGAGATACTCATACAATTCCTACTCCTAGCAGTTGAATCTCTTTTGAAGAAATCATAAGCTTTAGCCCCCTTGATTTATTGCCACGATGCTCGAGAGTCAATTTTTCTCATCTGTTAATGGAGAAAATCTATTTGCGTCTCGTGATTGCATTATTCAGTGAGGGCTTGTCCCTATTTGTTAAATGCTTTGGAACCGGTTGTTTCAAATTGCAAATCTTATATCGATCCGACAATCGCTGGATTATTGGTGAGAGACTGATAAGGGATCGGCTGGAACAGACGCACCGTTGGCTGACTGCGCCGAAGGCCCATCCGTTCGACGATCATAACTTAGCTTGATATGGACTGGCTCAACCTCGAATGGCATCTTGTCAGCCGGCGACAGGAGTGGCTCATACGCGGCGTGCATCGTGATCACCTGGTCTGTCCAAGGATCGCGGCGTAGGAAACTCGACAAGGGCATCGCCGCCTCCTGCTTTAGGTCGTTCATATCGAGCTTTGGACTTTTGTCCATCATAGCTGCCAGCCAAAACGTCTGGTCTACATCACTCTTGATCAGGCCGTCGCCAATCACCGGTTCGTTGAGAGCTTTCAGTGATTTGACTCTTTGCTGCAGCTGCTGCAGATAAAGCCCGAAGTACTGCTGTCCCCCCTCAAGTTCCTTGACGCTGAGCAACTCGATAGCCTTCTTAGCTGCGGCGACGTTGTCCGCGTCGGTGTGGCGCATCGGAATGCGATTGAAGACTGAGATGTTGGGAAAGAGCAAGCTGTCGCTGAAAGCAAACGTAGTATCGAGACGGTGGCCCAAGATAATGTGAGCGATCTGAAAAGCAAGCAATGCATTCAAATTACCCAGCTGCTGGGTACCGTCCTGGCTGACAATTCCAGTTGTGTCGATCAAGCTCTTCGACAGAATAATTGTATTGCCTACCGCGATCGACTCTAGCGGTTCAGTGAGAAGCGTCCGGCAGTGGATTGGCCGTGTAAGCGTAATGTTGTTGTAGGCCAGGATGTTGGCGGCCAATGCTTCGAGGGTTTTGTCAAACTCGCTAGGCGCGTCGAGCAGGCCAGCCTGAAAGAGCCGCTCAACAACGTTATCCTCGGCTTGTTGGATCCACGCGCGCTGCGCGCCAAGGGGCATGACGTCCGGAGCCTCATTGCTGACATCGGTGGCACCGACCACATCGAGTGAAGTGCTTTCCGTCTCCTTCTGTGGCACCTTCAAAACATAGCCCCAAATGTGATTGATGGCCTTGAATTTCAGAGTTCGCATTACGCTCTTCTGATCGTTCTCTTCCAAGTAGAAAGAAGTTGGGAGCCAGAGGTTAGGCTGCACGTTGGTGCGCCAACTGTCGAAGTCGTAGAACTCTCGAACATCTTTTTCCGAACCAGCGAATGTACCATTAAACCGAACAATGTTGCCACCACGGGTTTCGACCCAAATATAGCCGAAGAAACGTCCTCGTGAACGTGCGCCGGAGGCGGGCTTAACGGTAAAGACTTCCGTGGATATCGTTCCGAGAAACTCGTTTCGGACAAAACCGAAGCTATAGTGCTGACGATCGAAGTCATTCGAATCCACCAGCAGCATCTGCACAAAGCCACCTTCGGTGAAGTTCAGGTGCAGGCTGGTTCCCAAGCCTGCGATAAAAGCAACCGAGGGATGCAAAAAACCAAGTTTACCGTTCGCGTTGGTTCCTTGTGAAGTTGCTTTGTTGACCGCATAGCTTTCGGCACCAATAATTTTGCCGAACTCGACGCGACCTAAGAAATGTTGATCCGAAGCGGGAACCTGGCCGAGTTGCCGATCGGGTCGCATATTCTGGATGTAGGTCTCAACTAAAGGGGCGCGCTCCTTTACCGTCTTGACTACCTCCTTTTCACGCACGATGGCCTTGTCGATCAACTGGTTTTGGCTCGTCGTAAGTTTGCGCGAGGGAAGAGTATTTTGATCCACCTTTTTCCTTGTGGTCAGTGGAAGACTGTATGAAGTAGAAGCGGAAAAAACGAGCGCTATGACAAAAGCTAGCGTCCGTATGACGACTAATCTGGGGAGGGTCATTTATGCTCCGGCGATGATTGTGGACTTCATACTCTGGAGACGTCGGTTCCGTTTTCGGATTACTAGAAGTGGCGAATCCTCGTAATTGGACCGCTAGAAAACGTAAGCTGATCCTACAGTTATGCCATACGGGGTAATACCATTGACACCAAACCCTGGCCATCTCTGGTACTCAAAGTCAAAGGCTCGAATGTTCCAATGGCGTTTTACGTTGATATCCAGCCCCCCCCCCTAAGGCATACATCTTGTGCGAGGAAGATGACGAAGTTGAGGTGACGTAGACAGGCTGAAATGTAAAGACTCCTATGCCTGCAAGAGCCTTTCCATAAGGATGGAATCTTCCTCGCGACATGGCAAAGCGGGGACCGACGAGATAAGAGTTTTCGGCGATATCGCCAGGCGTAATGACGTTGACGATATGAATAGCACCCTCAATCCCTATATGTGATGTGAAATCAAAAGTTCCATAGATGCTGTAACCCTTGATCGTCCCGGGATTATAGTCAGGCTGAAAGGCACTTAGGCCCGCTCCCACTTGAATGAAGGCGGCTCGAGTAGCTGTCGGGCTCGCTTGGGCATTAAGAACGCTATCTGCGGAAAGCGCGAGTATCAACGACGCGAAAATTTGGCGTACCACTCAACCTCCAAAATAGTAAGTGCGAGAACATCTGTGAGACAAAAACGGTCTCTGGAGCAAAGATCTGAAATGCAACTAGACCATTTTCTTCGATTTGCATACGCGAAACGTTTATGGATCATACCGTCCGCTTTCGTAATTTCTCTCTACGACTTCGGCAGTATTGCGCTACATCTTCGGGTTATTGAATAGCTGTTTGCACCTGATTGCGAGGCTACGTTTTCCGCTATGGGCGAATAGCCTAACGGCAGCTCTGATCAATTGCTGTGTTCGTGTCACATCAGGTTTCGCGGACGCTGTAAGCCTCGAAACCATGCTGTCGGACCAGAGCATCACGCTGGGCAGCCTTTAGATCGGCTTCGATCATCTCGCTGACGAGTTGATCGAAACTTGTGCGTGGGCTCCAACCGAGTTCGCGCCATGCTTTGCTTGAATCGCCGAGCAGAGTCTCGACCTCTGTGGGTCGGAAATAGCGCTGGTCGATTGCGACGATGACATTACCGTTGCCATCGATAGCCTTCTCGTCGACGCCGTATCCCTGCCATGTGAGATCTATATCAAGACGTCGCGCACATCGTCGGACGAACTCGCGAACGCTGTACTGCTGCCCCGTTGAAATGACGTAGTCCTGAGGCTTCTCTTGCTGGAGCATGAGCCATTGCATCTCGACATAGTCGCGTGCGTGCCCCCAATCACGCTCAGCGTCGAGGTTGCCAAGGAAAAGGGTATCCTGAAGACCCATTTTAATGCGTGAAAGTCCGCGGGTAATCTTACGCGTGACAAAGGTTTCGCCGCGCAGAGGGGACTCGTGATTAAACAGAATCCCATTACAGGCATAGATCCCATAAGCCTCTCGATAATTAACGCATATCCAATAGGCATATAGTTTGGCCACAGCGTAAGGAGATCGTGGATAGAAAGGCGTGGTCTCCCGTTGAGGAATTTCCTGAACAAGACCATAGAGTTCGCTGGTCGAGGCCTGATAGAACTTTGTCTTCTTTTCGAGACCCAGGATGCGAATTGCCTCAAGTAGACGTAATGGGCCAATAGCGTCCGCATCAGCTGTGTACTCGGGTTGCTCGAACGAGACCTGAACGTGAGACTGCGCACCCAGGTTATAGATCTCGTCGGGCTGTACCTTTTGAACGACTTGGATGATGGAAGAGGAATCGGTGAGATCGCCGTAGTGCAGGATGAAGTGTGGGTCGGGAATCTGAGGATCTTCGTAGATGTGGTCGATGCGATTGGTATTAAGCAGAGAGGAGCGGCGCTTGATGCCGTGAACCTCGTAACCTTTGGCGAGGAGCAGCTCGGCGAGATAAGCTCCATCTTGACCGGTAACTCCTGTGATCAGGGCTCTCTTCAAACGAGCGGCCTCCTTATAGCAGAGTGCGTGGACTGTGTGTGCTTCGTACGGAACAGTAATGAGCGAACCGTTGGCGCGAGAGCAAATTATCAGTACTTCATCTTCATGATGCTGTCGCCGCGCGTGTTCGGAAATCAGCCTAAAGTTGTATTGGTAACGGGATATCGTCCCACCATAATGGTGACAAAATTGTCTACTGCAGGGATGGGGATATCAGAATCGGGAATACTCAGCGGATAACACTTGATTCTCGGTTCGGGCTCAGGTTGGGAGCTAGGCTGCAACGCGGGATGCAGGCGGATAAACGGCTCGGCTATGCCGTGTTTTGTCTATTCGGTCTTTTGATCACCACCGCTAGATGTCAAACAACTGAGACAAGAGAGACTTCCTCCTATCAGGCTCTACTCGAAGAACCATCAAATCGGATCACCGACCGTAAGATGGCAACATCTGAATCTTCATTCAAGTCTCAGATCGAGGACAGTTCTTCGGGCTCTGCATATATTCCTACTGACAGCTGGGTTTACCCAGCTATGTTCCGCCTTTATTCGCTCGGTTATGTAGACACTACCTTTTTGAGCATGAGACCGTGGACCCGATTGAGCGTGGTTCATGCCCTGATGGCGTCTCAAGCCAGGATTATGCAAGGGCCAGACGAGGCGAAAGAGATACTTGCCAGCCTCGAGAGAGAGCTTTCTATCGAGATGCGATCGGAGGAGATGGGTAGGGGCACCGTCTATGGATTTCAGAGCCTTTACACACGGATGCTGGGAATTGGTGGAACACCGCTGCGTGACAGTTATCACCTTGGGCAAACGATTGTGAACGATTACGGGAGACCATACCAGGAAGGCATCAATAATGTAACGGGATTCTCTACGCTGAACGAAACGGGACGCTTTTCGCTTTACGTACGCGGTGAATACCAACACTCACCAGCGGCGCAAGGGTATTCCTCTCAATTAGCCGAGGCACTTTGGATGGAGGATATGGTCATTCCCTATGCTGTGCCCTACCTATCCCAGGCAACGATTCCTGCGGGCCCAATTGCGGCGGAGAATACGTTTCGACTTCAGGAAGCTGTTTTGTCGGTTCATCTCCTGGGTCATGAAATCTCAGGAGGAAAATCGGATGCTTGGTTTGGTCCGGCCGTAGGCGGCTCGCTTGCATGGAGCAATAACGCTGAAAACGTCTATTCCTTCCGAATTAATCGCGTTGAACCTTTGAACGTCTACCTGATTTCGAAATTGTTGGGACCAATGCGTTATGACTTCTTTGTAGGGAGCCTCAAGGGGCACACAAGTCCCAACAGCCCTTGGGTTCATGCAGAGATGTTTGCGTTTCGACCAACGAACAACGTTGAAGTCGGATTTGAACGAACCATTATCTGGGGTGGTGAGGGCCATGCGCCAGTCACGATGCATACTTTTCTGCACGGTTTTTTCGATGTGAACGATACGACTGGAGTGGAAAAGGATTCGCGAAATGACCCGGGAGCTCGCTTCAGCGACTTCAACTTCTCGTGGAGGCTGCCGTATGTGCGGCGATATCTCACTCTATACGTGGATTCTATTACGCATGACGATGTTACCCCCATCAGCGCGCCGCGCCGCGCCGCGTATCGTCCCGGCATTTATCTGTCGCAATTCCCTGGTCTCCCGAGACTAGACCTGAGAGTTGAGGGCGCTACCACGGACCAGCCGGTATCGCGGAGTAACGAAGGAAAATTTACCTACTGGGAAGGGATACAGCTGCAAGGATATACCAACAAGGGCTTCATCATGGGTGACTGGATGGGCCGCGAATCTAAGGGCGGACAGGCATGGCTGACCTACCACCTGTCAGGCAACGAATGGCTTCAGTTGCAATACCTTACCAGAAAGACGCCCAATGACTTTATCGCGGGAGGAGTTACGCAGAATTCGTTCACCATTAGCGCAGTGAAACGACTCAGCCGAGATATCCAGGTTGACGGTTCGTTGCAATATGAGCGATGGAAGGCACCGATCTACCGTGCGGGACAACAGAGTGATGTCACCGCGGCCGTACAGTTCACGTGGTTTCCCAAGCTGAGACAAACTCCTGACTGGATCCGATAGTTCATCGAACGCGGTAAGTATGGGCTAAGAAGGCCGCTCCGTGATGGGCTGATTTGTGCCAAATTCACCTCGAAGAGAGCTAAAGGCCACCCAAATGATAAATAGCAGGTTCGTAATGAGGTATCTCTTCCAAAGCCGCCCCGGCTCTTGAATGAGTCGATAGGCCCACTCTAAGCCAAACCGTCGAACTATCTTTGGCGCACGTGCCCTAGTTCCAGCGAGGATATCGAAGGCCTGTCCGACGGCGAGAATTACCTTTGCATTCAAACGATCTCGGTGTTCTAAAATCCATTTCTCCTGCTTAGGGCAGCCGAGACACACCCAGACGACATCTGCGCCGCTTGCATTAATCTGGGTGCACACCTTTTCATCTTCCCGCTGGCTGAGCTGCATGAAGGGGGGAGCATATTGCCCCGCAATCTGGATGTCAGGGTAGCGAACCATCAGTTGTTGCGCAGCCTTTTCCGCGATACCTTCGCGACCGCCGTATAAAAAGTGGCGATAGCCTTGGCCGGCAGTCTGCTCACAGAACAGAGGCATAAACTCCGGACCGGCCACCTGCGAGATCCGCCCCCCAAACAGCGCCTTCCCAATCCACGAGAGTGGGTTGCCGTCGGGGCAGTTAAGGTCTGTCTGTCGGAGGATATCACCGAAGTCGGGCTCGAGTCGGGCCTCCACGAGCATATGAACATTCGCAAACGTAACTAGTCGGCAACGATCCCCGTCTTTGAGCCATTGAGTTACTACACGAATTGCTTCAGGCATCGTGAGCACACCGATGGGCGTACCCAATATTCGGAACGTCTGCACCCGTTTGTCTCCTACGACTAGCTCTATAAGAGCATTGAGAACCGCACTTAGCCATAACCCGCCTGGGCTTGGTCGCTAACACCAATGGGGGTGCGCTCTACATCATAAGAGGTATTACGAAAATGCAATTCGGCTCGAGGTTCGCAATGCTCCGCGCCGAGTGAATAACTTTCCTTAGATTTCCTACAGCAAGAGCGCGATCCTCTGACTCAGACTGTTCACCTTACAGTCCTTACCCGTGGTTGTGCTTAGTACGACTACAACACAATTTAGTGTCTTACCTTGAAGCTAGAGGCTCGTTGATAAAGAGACAGCCGTGATATTCTGGCCCTAAACAGAGCGATTGCTGAACCTTACGGAGCAACAAACGGGATGAGATATGTAGTTGCGCGCCGACTGGGAAGAAGAGGCGAAGGCTTAGGCAATGAGATGCTTCCATGGGGCAAAGGGGCAATCGCAAGTGAGGTTTTGAATGCTTCGCTTATTGGGCCAGCGTGGGGCATAAACAAGCGACGATATTATCGAAACTTTAGGACCACCAGACTAGACTTTCTCCTGGCAGATGCCCTTGTGCATCTGCCTCACTACAGCTTTACCGAACATGATTATGCAAATGAGGGTGAAACCGACTTTGGAACTGCGATCGAAAAATGGGCCAGCAGAAAGGATCTGTTTTCGAAAAGACATTTTACTGTAACTGTCGATGGCATGTATGGCGGCTATGCCTGCATTTACAACGCTCGGCCATTCCTGTGGGCAAAGCTCTTAAATAGCCGTGATGCGGTCAGCAATGTGTATAAGATCGCCTCGACGCTCGATCGCCGCAAACTGTTTATCGCGGTCCATATGCGGTTCGGTGGCGATTTTGTGAAGCTGGAAGATGGAAAGAGTGCGCGAGGGCGGTTCAATGTCTTCATTCCAAAAGATTGGTATTTAAATGTTTGCCAAGCGCTGGTGGATGAGTTCGGGGACTCGATTCAGTTTCATTTTTTTACTGATCGGGGAGGAGCCGAATTCGCTGAAGCCGTCCAACGCTTCAATCCACAACAGCTTCGTCAGCCCGGCCTGACAGAGTGCAGCGACCTTGTGCTGATGGCGCAGGCAGATCTACGCGTCTGCTCGATCTCTTCATATAGCCTGGCCGCAAGCTTTCTATCGGGTGGCCCCTACCTCTGGTATGAACCGCAGCTCACACAGATTAATGGGTTATACAGCCTCTGGGGCATGGAAGAGCAGCAGCGACTGAAGGGCTCAGCCACCGACAGAAATGCAGCTATTGCCAGAGAGATCGAGCCGGGCTCGGAATGGGAAGCCGAATTTCGCGGATACGCCATGGATACCAGAGGAGCTCTTCCTGCGGGTCTGTTAACGCAGCTGCGGCGCCGGCTTCTGGCAAAAAATCCGGTGGCAAGCATCTTGGAATATGGGTCATTGCCGTCCTGGATCTGTGAGGGAAGCCTCAGGGAAATGAAACATTAGGGCAGCTCTGCATAGTCAAAACTTTATGAACTTTCGTGCGAAGTTATCGCCCGAAGACCTGAAGGATGGTTTCGCTCATACGCTTCGCCATGGCACTTTGTGTGAGCGCTGCAACGGTGCTGACAGCGCGTTCGCTCATAGTCTCGAGGGTTTCGTGGTCTGTCTGCAGAGCGCGTTCGATCGCGTTGTAGGTATCTTGTTCATCAGTCGGAGTGAAGATCCATCCGTTCACACCATCCACAACTAGTTCCTCGACGGCCTGACTGAACCGACTGCCCAATACGGGAAGACCGGCTATCATCGCTTCGTTGACCACCAAACCCCATTCGTCCGCCAGAGTTGGGTACACATAGAGCTCGGCGCTATGGTATTGGGAAGGCAACTGCTCAAATCCCATGCTCCCTTTAAAGTCGATTTGAAGGTTCGACGGGAGTTCAGTCCGCTCGAGTTCATCGCGCTGTTCGCCGCTTCCCACAACTGTGAGCGACACGGACTTTTCCTGATGGACACTGCACCAACGCGACAGCTGTTGAAGAAAGGGATTTAGGCCCTTCCTTTCGATAAGTTGTCCGGTGTACAGGAGGCGCAGAGTATGGTCCCGTCGACGAGTGCCAGAATCAAGAAACGCGTAATTGTCTGCCACATAAGGAACGATCGAAATAGGACCGCAGTATCCCAATGAACGAATATACCTAGCACCACTTGCACCATTGACGTAGACGGCATCGACGCGTCGGAGAAGCCAACGCCTCAACATCTCTCGTGTAACGCCACGCGATTCCTCGGTATGCTCTGACAACGTGGCCCAAACGATTAGTTTGGTACTGGGACGGAGTAGTTTGTAAAGGCGTGCAATAAGGGAACGAACTCCAAGTTCGCTGGTAACGACGACGTCAGGTCGATAGCTCCAGAGCAGAGGGAGAGTGTCATACGGGATGTGAGTGAAAGTCTGATCAGTATAGCCGTGAGCATTGCGAAAGTTCCGTTCAATTGTGATCGATCGATGCACGACGACATCAAGCGAACCCCAAAAGACTGGCCAGTCACGATTCCCTTCCATTGTGACCGAGAGGAAGACCCGCAGTTGACCTACATTTTGAGCGAGGCTTTCCAGTAATGGCACACGGTAAATCGGTAGAAAATTCGTGAGCAGTGCTACCCTTGCAAGGCTTTTCTCCATAGACACCCTTACTTTGATTGTTGCGATATCACGGCAGGTATTTCTTCGTGTAACGAATCGAATTCGCTAAACGAGTCTACCTTCTCCGAATACCGAGCTGTTATAACCCTATCGGGTAAGTGCATCACCCATCCCTCGTCTGGTAATAATGAGCGATGTCTACCGTTCAAGTGAGCCTCACCCAGTCAACTGGGCGAGCCTTGCGATGGAACTACATAGGTGTTTTCACCCGAATGCTGCTCGGATTCGGCATCAATATTTTGATGGCACGGCTACTCGGACCAAAAACCTTCGGCGAACTGACGGTGGCGATGATGGTCTATAGCTTTGGCAATCTTCTTGCTAATGTCGGCGTGGGGTCGGCGCTGATTCAAAAACAAGAAATAATGGAAGGGGATATTCGTTTCTGCTTTACCTGCCAGATGGCGGTGGGCACCCTGATGGCGCTAGTGCTGGTATTCTCCGCTCGATTATGGTCGATATTTTTTCATGAACCCGGAATTACGCTGGTACTGCGCATTGTCTCGCTCCTTTTTGTTTTTCAAGCCTTCGGGACGACAGCAACTGCACTATTAAATCGAAATCAAGACTCTCGCAGAGTTCAAGGCATTTCAATTATTTCCTATCTGATCTCATATGTTTTGCTTGGAGTGCCACTTGCGCTTTCGGGCGCTGGCATTTGGAGCCTGGTTCTGGCTCAACTGTCCCAAGCGCTTATTTATAGCGTTCTTGCCTACGCATCTATACGGCACTCCCTTGTCCCTCTTCTGCAGTTTCGTTATGCAAGTCTGCTCACCTTCGGGTCTCGAATCCTTGGGGCTAACATCTGCAACTGGGGCATCAGTAATTTCGACAATGCAGTTGTGGGCCGCGTGGCTGGTCCTTTTTCTCTTGGACTTTATAACCGCGCTTTCTCACTAGCCGCCATTCCTGCAGAAGGCATTATCTCCAGTCTTCTGCAAGTTCTGCTCCCCGCCTTGTCGCGTGTGCAAACGGACAAGGCAAAGCTGCGCAAGATATATGCTTCAATGTTGGGAGTTGTTTTTATGATTCTCGCGCCTATGTTCGCTGCCATGGCAGCCGTTCCCGATGTGGTGATCCTTGGACTCTACGGGCAAGCGTGGGCTGGAGCCGTTGGCCTGTTCCGACCGCTCGCTTTAGCCATCCCGATCAATGCCATTATGGCTCTGTCGGGCCCGTTACTCGCATCTCGCGGCAGGCCAGAGCGGGAGTTTTGTATGCAGCTGATCGCAGTAGCCGCTGCCATAGTTTCCTATATTATCGCGGTTAGATGGTCAGTCCTAGCGCTCAGCTGGATCGTTCTTTTCGTCTATATCTTTCGCTTTGTTTTATTGACGCAAGCCGCAAATCGGGAAATTGATGGCCGCTGGATTGATCTCATGGCGACCGCAGTGCCGGGTCTAATATTGGCTTTAGCTGCCGCCACTGTAGCTCGATTAATCGTTCTGTCTTTGCCGCCGCTTCACGATGCGCAACGACTAGCTATAGTCGGTGGTGGCTGCGCTTCGTTCATTGTCATTTGCTTTGCTACGTTCTCAAGGTTTCTTCTTCGCCCAATTTTTAGCCGCTCGCCCCAACTTCTCACCCTTCTTCCGTCTAGACTACAGCGACTTGTAGCTTTGATAGATCAGAGAGCACATTGAAGATGAACATCTGCGATTCCGATGTAGTGTTTGCTCCGCTTGTCGTGACATCCGAAATGGGGCCTCGAGGAGAGACAGGGGTTCAGACGCACTTCAACGGTTTTATTGACTACCTTCGCGAAAGGAATCGACATGTCGAGTTCGTTGGACCGGATGAAGCCCAGAATAGTTACGATCAACTTCGGGCTGCCAAAGGCGCTCTTACCCGACTGATTCACGTAAACAAAAAAATTGCATACTCAGGAATGCGCTCGCTAACTTTCTACTCGACTAGGGCAGAGTTGCGGCGGCGTCTGAATGGATTGCCCGCTTGGTGTGTATATGCCCAGGATCCGGTTACCGCCCGAGCAGCGGTTTCAATTCGCCGCCTGTCATCTCATCGGGTGGTTCTTGCTGCACATTACAACGTCTCACAGGCCGAAGAGATGGTGAACCGCGGCAATCTCCGACGAGGAGATCGACTGTATCAGCGCATTCTCGCAGAGGAAAAGGCGACTCTACAAGCGGTCGATAAGGTTATAGTCTTTTCGAAGTTCATGCGTGATCAACTTGCAAGCCACTCCGACAAGCCAAATCAGATCGTAGTGATGTCGAACACAGTGCGATCGTCTGAAGGTCTTCCATCCACGATCTCTCGTGATCTGATTGCGATCGGTTCACTCGAGCCCAGGAAAAATCAGGAGTTTCTCCTTCGAGTCCTTGCAGAGGCGAGACGGCGCGGCCGTGTGTACTCCCTCACACTGGTGGGAAGCGGTGAGGATCGCCAAAGGCTCGAAGCGCTGGGACACTACCTTGGAGTGGCAACTCAGGTCTGCTTTCTGGGCCGTCAGCAGAATGCCGCATCTCTTCTTTCCACGCACAAGTTGCTGGTTCATAGTGCCCTAATCGAAAGTCAAGGTATCGTGCTGATCGAATCTCTGGCTGCCGGTGTTCCGATATTAGCGCCAGCTGTAGGAGGGATTCCCGAAGTGTTTGATGACGGAATCGAGGGGCGGTACTGGGCGCTTACAGACGTCGATGCGAGCGCATCAATGTTGATCGGACTAATGGAAGATGACGCGTTGCGTATGAGAATGGCACATGCGGCGAAAGAGCGATATAGATCTAAATTTAACCACAAGTTAATTTTTCAAGCCCTATCACAGGCAGTTTATGGAGAAGTTTAGAATCAGCTACCGGCGGGAACCGAATACGCTAATGCATTTAGGTTGCTCGATCACGTAATGTGCAGTGTTTTTTGCGCGGCGCAAAAAATCTCCACATCGCCCGAACAGCTTCGGTGCTAAGCTCGGCATTGTTAAGATGAGTGCAGTTCCGATCGATCGTTTTTTATATTCCTTCTGCCACCTCTTGTAAAGATAGGCAGCATGATCTCGTCGACCCCGCTTCATCGTATCGATGATTGCTTTCCGCTCTCGCGCCGCTACATAATTTCTCGCTTTACTTTTTGTTTCCCTGGGAATCCTATCCAGGCTTTCGACAATGTTAAGACTTGGTAATAGACTGTCAGGCTGGTGTGTTTTCATGTTCGCAGCCTCTTCAATGCACATGCGATTTTTGGCATCGAGATGCCAGATTACGGTAGGCTCCGAGTTATAGGCCATCGGAAACATCGCAGCCATCCGAAGCAAAAGATCAATATCTTCTCCGAACATCGTTCGGAAGCCTCCGGCAGTGATCAGAGCGTCCCTTCTAACTGCCAAAGCCGACGGGAGTGTCTTCCCGTCTGGGATAGAAAAATAGTCAGCTATCAAACACGTGTCAGGCTTCAGGTGCTTCTCGGCGAGCCGGACACTTCTACGCCAGCCGCCCCCGCGATCGAGCCAGAAGCCAGTTGAAAAGAGTCCAGCGCTCGGATGGAGTTGCACGAGCCGCGCGATATCTTCGAGGTGGTTGGGGAGCCATTCATCATCTGCATCCAGAAAGGCGACTATCGACGATCTTGCGATTTGAACTCCATGGTTTCGTGTTATTGCGAGGCCCTGATTCTCCTGCCGCAGCAATCGCAATCTGGGATCTTGAAGGGACCGGACGACTATATCTCCTCCGTCCGTCGACCCATCATCGATCACAATAAGTTCAAAGTTCGCAATTGTCTGTCTCAAAACAGAACATAAACAACGGGAAATTTCAGACGCCTTATTGTAAAGAGGTACGACGATCGAGAACTCAATGGATGATGTATCCGTCAACGAAGTCACCGAGAGATTCTTTAGAGATGCACACCGTAATTTATAGGATGACAAGCGCACGCACTATGACTCTTATGGGTGAGTCTCCGAGACTGACTCGAAAAGTTGTACTGTCCTCAAATTATGGGCGTGTCAGTGCTGATCCCCTAACAACTCTCCGGACTGAGCAACAGTATTGAACCACTTAGCTTTCTCCAGCGATTCTGCTGCAAGATTCGGATTCGAACTCGCCAGGCATGGCTGCTCAAAGAAATTTGCTCCGATAACATTGTTGAGACTGGACGAGACGCTAGGAGCACCAACGTCACCGACAGACGGATTGCCATCAGCGTCAGGCCTGACCAAGCCTCCTGAGTTGTTCGCCATGTAATTGTTAAAATATTGGCTGGTCTGGTAGTAGTTCCACATAACTAAGGCACTTGAACCCGGCATGGCGATCCAGTTGCCGGAACTGTCTTTGCCACAAGAAACGATTCGATTTCCGATAACCGAGATGTCGTGACCGGCTGCGATTGATATTCCAGATCCTGCCAGATGCACAATGGTATTGTTTTTGATCTGAACGAAGCCCGTTGCCGTTAATGGATCATTCGATGCCCCATCCATCTGCATTCCCGCGCCTGTGTAACCTGTTGTTTGTCCCGTGGCAAACGCACCCTGAAGATAATTGTCGTGAACCAGAACAGGCCCTTCTGGGGATCCGTGGCTTTGATAAAAGCTGATAAGATCTTCAACCGACGCAACTCCATCCGAATTAATCATCTGGTTCCAAGCGACCTCTCCTCCGTTCGGCATCGCATCACCGTTAAACATAATGAAGTGACCCAGCACTCTTTGATTGAGAAGGAAACCACCATTGCCATCGCTCTTTCGATCTTCGAGGTTGTCAGCAACATTGTCTCTGATATTGATTGACGCAAGCATCGAAGAGACCACATAAATGCCGGAACTGACGCCGTGCATGGTGCAATGTGTTACTGAAAGATGAGACATGACCTCGGCATCGAGAAACTTTCCTCTACTTAGCCCTGCCACCCCGGGTTCGAGAGCTGTACCAGTAACGTTATCGATAGTGACATCGGCCCCCCCCAGGCTGCCATAAACAACAATCAGGTCCCCTCGGCCGCTAACTGTCGAATTTCGTAGAATGACCGGTTCATTAGTGAGGATCATCACAGCAGGAACCTTCGGATCCATACTGCTCCAATTGCCGCTGTAGGTTCCACCCGAGGTGATCCTGACGGCAGTGGGATTTGCGGAGGATGTAACCAGTGCGGATGCCGAAGTACTGTTTCCATCGCAGACGGCAGATACAGTAGAGGAGCCGTAACCCGTGCCTAAGAATCCACCGTCGCCCTTCGACGAGAGAATTGCGTTATCTCCCGCTACCCATATGCAGTGGGAAGCCGAAACCGGCACTCCGTCGCTCAAGAGCGCGAATTTCACCCCTTTCCCCTGCGAGAGAGTTGCCGTGGCCGGCGTGAGTTGCAGTACTCCTTGAGTTGTATTCCCTGTCCTAGCCTGATTTGTGGCTGAATTACCACAGCCGACGGAAAGGATAAGGTTAGTACAAGCCAAGAGGAGCAAGGGCGCCAAGACCATTTGCTTATGGTAAATCGTGGAAGACATACCAACCTCATCGGCATGCTCATACAGATTCCCATTTCAGATGGTTCGAAGACCTACACCCAGGTTACGGTACTTTTGTTTGCTCGTTCGGGCCCGGTCGAGTGATGTTATTGAGACGGGTACAGAAGCCGGAACTGACCATAACTAAACGTTCAGATAGTACCATGAAACGTTGATAACCAGCCGGCGTCGAAGGTGTGGAGAAGTGGGAAGCGCGAAGCGGTTTCCACTTCTCCAGCCACGCTGCCGGTGCTGGTGGTTTATATCCCAACGCGGAGTGAGGTCTGACGGTACTGTAGTGGATGGGCCAACGTTTAGCCAGCACGCTCCTCAATGCGCCTCTGAAAAAGAGAGCCTAAACCCCTCCAGAATCACCTTCTTCCGGTTGAAGCAGGTCATCAGAATCGTAATATGCATCTCGATTTCCATGCCACAATTCTCACTCGGCTAAAAGACAATGAAGGCTACCTGGCAGCTACATGCGTATTACTCGAGCGCAGGTTCTTCCATGGGAAAAGCGAAGCTGGATTGTTCGATCTGATGCGATCTTGAAGAGAGCAAGAGTGCATTTGCAAATCCAACCAGCGCCATAGTAGGTGCGTCATATCCATAGGCTATCCCGTATACGACCGCGCCCAATACGATCAGACACCAGACTGAGGCCGAAGGAAATAGAGCGAATGAATCTTCGCGTTGCAGCGCGTAAAGCAGCGGAATGGGTCGCAAAAGGAATCCCAGGAATAGGAACAAGCCCACCACACCGAAACGTAGGTATTGAATGACATATTCGCTGTGTGGCGGCAGGTTTTCGTATCCGCCTGTTGTGCTTTCAAAGCGCACAAATCCGCGTCCCATTGGCTGTCCAAAGATCATCGATACGACAGTCTGGTCTTCGTCAGAAATCGAATTCTGCCACGCCTCGAGCCGCCACAACAAAGTTCCACCGTTAGTAGCGCTATCTTCGAATTGAGTTGAGGCTTCTCTTCCGGTTCCGTAGATAAAGATC
>Ga0206905_10122_pt2 | contig 20439 bp, 16 predicted proteins | sample Alteio_BWOrgHeat_43_FD_152940 | JGI IMG/M metagenome (GOLD analysis project Ga0206905, IMG submission 152940) | Enriched cells from forest soil in Barre Woods Harvard Forest LTER site, Petersham, Massachusetts, United States -... | ecosystem: Environmental > Terrestrial > Soil > Temperate forest >...
GTTGTGACCCATTGAATTTTACCAAGCTTTTATTAGCATCAATTGTCTTAACACCCCAATTATACTTTTTCTGCACGCTTCCTCATCTCTAAACTTGAGCGTCATCTGCGCAACAACACCGAAAAGAGCCTTTATGCAGAAAATGAAGGCCTGTTAATGGACATTGAAACAGAGATACAAGATGTGCCTAAGCATGCCATTTATATTTGTTATCAAGCTCTCAGTTGTTATTATGCTGGCAAATACGACCAAGCCGCTAAGGTTATCAACAACATGCTTAATGAAGTGGGCTTGAAAAAATTCCCATTTGTGCAAATGGAAGTCAAAGCGCTTTTGGCTTTGCAATATTGCTTGCTCAAGGATTTCGAGCTATTTATTCAGCTAACCAACAGTGTACAGCGTCAGATTCGGATGTTTGGCAAGGACGAGTGCGAAAATGTAATGCTGTTTTTAAAGATACTTCGTGTAGCTGTCAGCGAATCCAAAAAAGAAAAGGCAAAGAAAATCAGTGCTATAATCCCCAAGTTCAAGGAAGTAAAAGTAAACTACTTCGCCCCTACTTCTTTAATTAAAATGGACGAGAGTTTTGTAGAAATGCTTGCAGCGGTAGAAGGTGCCGTAGACGCTTAATCGAATTCTTATACGTCTATCTTCATAATGCTTTCGTGTGAAAGCGGCTTATTCAGATACAACTTTACATTGCTGTACTTCTTAGAACGGTCAAAGTCCTGAGGGTTGATTGAAGAGGTGAGCATTACAATCCGGCATTTCCTTTTTGCCAACGGGGTTAGTTTTTCAAATTCATCCAAAAATTGAAAGCCATCCATCAAAGGCATGTCGATATCAAGGAAAATAACGTCGGGTAAAACCTGCTCCGCAACATCCATTTTCTCCATGTTCTTCAGAAACTCGATAGCGCTTTTGGCACCGGTGTGCGTATAGATATTATCAGTTATAGCTGCCGCCTCGATCATTTTTTGGTTAATCAAGTTATCGATCTCATTATCATCGATAAGCATAACCGCGCGGTATTTTCTCAAAGCCATGGAGAGTTAGTTGGTCATGTTAAAAATAGGCTGAATAAGTTTGTTTTCCAAACCGGTCAAATTACAAATCAAACTTAATTCCCTGCGCTAAGGGCAGAGTGTCGCCAAAGTTGATGGTATTCGTTTGCCTGCGCATGTACACCTTCCATGAGTCTGAGCCCGACTCGCGACCGCCACCGGTTTCTTTCTCACCACCAAAAGCCCCGCCAATCTCTGCGCCGGATGTACCAATATTTACATTCGCTATTCCACAATCGGAGCCGCCGTGAGAAAGGAATTTTTCCATGTCTTGCAAACGCGTAGTCATAATCGCTGAGGACAATCCTTGTTTCACACCGTTTTGTAAAGCGATCGCCTCATCTATTGTTTTATACTTTATTAAATATAAAATCGGGGCAAATGTTTCGGCCTGTACAATTTCAAAATGATTTCTTACTTCGGCAATTGCAGGCTTAACATAACATCCCGATTCATAACCTTTTCCATTCAATACTCCTCCCGTCACAACGAAATGTCCACCTTCACCTTTAATCTTACCGAGAGCATCTTTATACGTTTTCACAGCCAACTTATCGATAAGAGGGCCAACATGATTATTTTGATCAAGAGGATTTCCGATACGTAATTGGCCATACGCTTTCTTCAATCGGTTTTTTACTTCCTCATATATTTTTTCGTGAATAATTAAGCGACGGGAAGACGTGCATCGCTGTCCTGCCGTTCCTACCGCGCCAAACACAGCACCAATGATAGCCATGTCAATGTTAGCGTTCTCTGTAATAATGATTGCATTATTTCCCCCCAATTCCAAAAGCGCACGACCCAATCGCGCACTTACTGTCTGACCAACTGCTTTACCCATGCGCACCGAGCCGGTAGCAGATACCAGCGGAATATTCTCTTCAGCACACATCAACTGGCCAATTTTATAATCTCCGTTGATGATACACGAAACTCCTTCAGGTACGTCATTCCTTTCAAAAACTTCACTCACTATATTCTGACAAGCGATACTGCACAGCGGTGTTTTTTCCGAAGGCTTCCAGATGCAAACATCGCCACACACCCACGCGATCATCGCATTCCAACTCCATACGGCAACCGGGAAGTTAAAAGCCGAAATAACTCCGACAATACCCAAAGGATGATATTGTTCGTACATCCTGTGCAATGGCCTTTCAGAATGCATAGTAAGTCCGTTCAATTGCCTTGATAAACCAACGGCGAAATCACAGATATCAATCATCTCCTGCACTTCGCCCAATCCCTCCTGATAGGATTTTCCCATTTCGTAGGAAACCAATTTACCCAGATGTTCCTTTTGCTCACGCAATGCCTCTCCAATCTGCCGTACAATTTCTCCCCGCTTGGGTGCTGGCACCATCCGCCAGCTAACGAAAGCCTTCGCTGCCTGTGCTATTACTTTTTCAAAAGATTTTTCATCGGTGGACTCCACACGACCAATCAGTTTGCCGTCAACTGGTGAAAGTGAATCAATATATTTACCCGAAGCCTTAATCCATTTTTTCCCCGTCGATGTTCCACTATTTGATTTTCTTACATTCAGTGATTGCAATGCTGCCTTGATACCAAAATCTTTCATAATGAATTATAAATTAAGAGTGCAAACTTAGAGGAAATTCGGTGAATCTCAGAATGGGTTTGAAGCCAAACCAATTCATATATATCTTTGATAAAATTTCTATCCCTATGTCAACCTATAAAAGCCTGCTTCTTATTTCTGTCTTCGTTGTTGCCTGCAATTCAAGTCAGAAGAAAAATAGGGACCGGCAAAACGATTCTACTAGTTTCTCCCAAAAGGACAGCACTAAAGCTCCAAGCAACTATCAAAAATTAACATTTGATGATTACATCGAAACAAAAACCGTTAGCGCCGGCGAAGTACAGGAAATATCAGAATCCTGTGCATTAATCATCTCACCTACAGACGATCAAATTGAGCAAATGAAAAAAGAGTACGGTGAAGATGATTTTTACACAGTTGCCGATGATGCTACTTTCTATCAGGGCACAGCGCGCAAAATAATTGATTCATTAGGTGTTAAGACAATTGATGCTAATAAAAGCTTGGTAAAATTCAATGGGTCACAACAAAAGTCTTGGACATTAACGATAAGGCGAAAGTATGCACCAGAATGGAATATTATTTTATTCCATAAAGAAAAGCAGCCAGAAATAGTCACGCCTATAGATGCTACTGGCGAAAAGGTTAAGAAATATTTTGGGCTTAACTGACCATCTTACAGCTCTTGCATGGCCACTTCATAAAGTACTATCATCGTTTCAATATCCTTTTTATGAACTTTCTCGTGTGGAGTATGCGCTCCATGCTCTGGTGCGCCAACGAAACACCAATCGAATGGCAATGCGCCACGCTGAAGTTCACCACCATCGCTAGAACCGGATCCCTCCACTTCCAATTGGTGAGCTATTTTATTTTTTTGAGCTATCGCAATAATTCTATTGACAAAACTCCTTCGTGGAATATTTCGGTCACGCAGCGAAATTGCAACACCTTTGCCATGCTCTACGCCATCTGATATCCATGTGATATCCGAGATCAGAGCTTGATGAACATTCCATTTTTTATAAATGTATTTAGCCAGATATCCAACCGAGCCTCCCCCGTGTTCTTCCCAGCAACTAAAAACAATCAAACCGTCTTTCAATGTCTCAGCAACTTTCAATGCGTTGAAGATTCCCAGTCGGTTATCCAAGTAAGGAGTTTGTATAAATTCTTTCGTCTCGCGAAAATCAATCTTGTAAGTGAGCGTTGTGCCACGCTCGATAGATCTTCCAAATTTGTAAAACGCATGATCTTGTTTATCGTATTCAAGTTCACATTCGATTGGGCCGAACTGATCATGGCCAACTAATTTTGTTCCCGCTTCAGCATCGGGGCTGCCGATAGAGAGTAGTTGATTAAAATAGCGTACCGAAAACCCAACCGTATCCATGTGAGCAAAAATGGCAGTGCGCGGTTTACCAAATTTCAGGATCAAACAATCTTGAAATTCATTTCCTTCAATAATTTCAGGCTGTGAAATCCAATGCTTTTTTTCTTTTTTTATGTAGCGTAGTAAAAAATCTTTAACAGGCAGCTCCTGACCAGAGGGCGCATGGATTTCGCACAGCTCCTTCAGCAACTGAAACTCGCCTTTTTGTTTTTTATTTTTCTTCAAAACTTTCCTTTATATTTTCATAAAATTACCTTTTCTAAATTGAATAATTGCGGTGTTGATCTGAAATACAATGGCTGAAGAAATCCTGAAGGCGATTCCTGTATTTCTGTCAAGCGCCCTTAAATTTATTTTAGGCCCTTTGGAAGGCTATGGCCTGAAACTCCATTTTGTTACTACAGTGCTCGCAACGATTGGCGGTATGATGATAAGTGTAGTCGCCTTTACTTTTTTTGGCGACTGGCTTCGACATGTATTATTAAAACGATTTTTTCATTCCAAGGATCAGGAAAATCCCAACAAGAAGAAAAACAGGTTTAGCGGATTCATCGCAAAATACGGGTTGGGTGGCGTGGCTTTTCTTACCCCTGTATTTCTCACGCCGATTGGCGGTACTATTATTGCGGTAAGCCTTGGCAAACCCAAAAATAAAATCCTACTCTTCATGTTGATCAGCGCGGTATTTTGGGCCATTGTATTTACTGCCATCGTTTATCTGCTTGGGCGCCTTGCTGTGCCCGAGATTTTGAAGTGACCCAGGATTGTTTTCTATTTTAAAAAATACCTTACCTGGTCTTCATATTTCAGCTACTCAACTCATCTGGCAACACTTCAATATCCCGTATCAAAACCCGCTTCGCAATAGCTTGCCCGGTTTTGGTGGCGGCTAACCCGCCGAGTGCTGTCTCTTTATAACGTGTCTCCATGCTTGCACCGATTTCTCCCATTGCTTCAATCACTTCATCAACGGGGATCACACTGCTTACATCAGCCAATGCAATTTGAGCTGAACTATTGGCAATTGCAGCCGCACTTGCATTGCGCACAACACAAGGAATCTCGACAAGGCCGGCAACAGGGTCGCAAACCAAACCAAGCATACATTGTATTGTTATTGCAACTGCATTAAATACCTGATCAATGTTTCCATCAAGGCAATACACAATCGCTCCTGCACCCATTGCTGCAGCTGTGCCTGTCTCTGCCTGACAACCACCCACTGCTCCGGCGATAGATGCTTTTTGTTCGATAATGATTGCTATACCTGCTGCTACCATCATCGCTTCAATAATTTTTTCGTCGTCAATGTGATGGATCTCTTGCAATGTAAAAAGTACACCGGGCATAATGCCGCTTGCTCCGGCAGTAGGCGCAGCGACAACTCTCCCCATGCACGAGTTCACTTCTTTAGCAGCAAGTGCGCGTGAAATCAGCCGTTGAAATTCAATAGACAAGACCGCCTTGGGGTATCGATATACTTTTTTGGCACCATTATTAATCATACCCGAACGGGAAGTCATGTCTTCTTCAAGGCCACTGCGCACTGCATCTTTCATTACCGCCCACGCTCTCATTAAGCCTTCAATTACTTCATTCTCGTTTCGGCCCTTTTGGTCGAATTCATATTCAGTAACTGTTTTGGCCAGCGAAAATTTATGCTCAATGCAATACTTTTTCCAACCATCAAACGAATCAAACAGATAAGCCATAATTCATTTATGTTAAATTGATTGCAAGTTAGCAACTCCTTTGCAAACGATTTAAATCAAGTACAAGTTCATTTTGATATTGAATCTACAACTGATCAAAAGAAGCATTTGGAACATTGCGATTTTCACCTGCATTTATAACGTTGCAAACGTTGAAATCAAGAGCCCTACATATTTTCTCATCAGTCTTTCTGATTTGAGCACTGCTTTTTGCGCAAGTGGCGGTGAATTTCTTTCACAAGAACCACGATGTCCATGAGCTAAAATCTGTTTCAACACCGCTGAAAGACGGAGCAGCCGGAGTTCAAAAACATGATGAACACTGTAAAGTTTGCTCTATAGACTTCTTCAATCAGGCGTTTATTCCTTCCACGCATCTAACTTTCGATCATCAGGCGTTTATCACCCACGAAGCGCACTTTAGCTTTTGTATCGAGCGAATCGCGGTTTCTTATTCACAAGGCCGCGCGCCTTCGGTTTCTTTTATCTAAAACATCTTGCCTTAATAAATTGAAATCCAGCCACTGGCTGCATTTTCTGTTCTTATTAAACCTTATTTATTTTATTTATCTAAAATATTATTTAGACTTGTCTAAAATTATGAAACCAATATTATTACTATACGCAATACTATCATTTCAAAGTGTACTCGCTCAGCATGGAATAACCGGATTAGTGAAAGATGAGGAAACAAGGCAACCGCTGGGTGGCTGCGTTATCACATTACTGGGTACCACCCTTGGTAGCATCGCTGATTCTTACGGACGCTTTAAGTTGAAGGTAAAAGAAAACGATCAATGCGTCCTTTCGTTTCTGGGTTATCAAAATGACACTCTTGCAATAACTTCCGCCAAAACTGAATACGAAATCCTTCTGACTCCTAATCACAAAATACTGGATGAAGTCGTAATCACGGCAGTCTCGAAGGTGACACTTATAAAAGAAAACCCAATTTCAGTAAGCACTGTAACTCCAAAAATGATCGAACGTGCCAATGAAAACAATATCATTGATGTGCTTGCAAAAAATACTCCTGGATTAAATACGCTGAAGACCGGACCAAATATTTCGAAGCCATTCATTCGAGGCATGGGTTTTAATCGAGTACTCACTTTATACGATGGCGTTCGGCAGGAAGGGCAGCAATGGGGTGGCGAACACGGACTTGAAATTGATAACTACAATATTGATCGGGCTGAAATAATCAAAGGGCCCGCCAGCTTAGTTTATGGTTCCGATGCATTAGCCGGCGTGGTAAGTTTAATTCCATTTGTACCTAAAGAAGCCGATGGGAAAATCCGAGGTCGCTGGCTTTCTGAATATCAGGGCAACAATGGGTTGATCGGAAATGGTTTCAGGCTTTCTTCAGGAAACACCCACTGGCTCTGGATTGTACGTGGTGCATATCGCATCGCAAAAAATTATACCAACGCCGTTGATGGCCGGGTCTTTAATACAGGCTTTCAGGAAAAAAACGCTTCAGCGCTACTCGGTTATAAGACGGCAAAAGGATTTACTCATCTCAATTTTTCGCTGTACGACAATTTGCAGGGTATCCCCGACGGCAGCCGTGACTCACTCACTCGAAAATTTACCCAACAAATTTACGAAGGCGATCAGGATGACATTAAAAACAGGCCGATCGTTTCAAATGCAGAGCTAAATTCATACACACTCAATCCCTTACACCAGCGTATTCAGCATTATCGGGGCTATGTCAACAACTACTACCAGCTGGGAAAGGGCGATATCAATATGTTAATCGCGCTAACGCAAAATATCCGGAGGGAATTCAATCACCCGACTGCGCCCGACCAAGCCGGTACTTATCTCCGACTCAATACAATTAATTACAGTGTTCGTTATAATGCCCCTGAATTTTCCGGTATTGAAACTTCGGCAGGGGTAAATGGAATGTTCCAAAATAATAAGATCAAAGACGCAACAAATTTCCCAGTGCCGAATTACGACCTTATAGATTTTGGAGCATTCGTAGTTGCCAAATGGAAAAAGGATTATTGGACAATAATCGGTGGCGCCCGGTTGGACGTGAGAAATATTCGTACCTATAATTTTTATAGTGGCACCGATCCCCAAACCGGGTTTGACAAACAGGTTTACCCGCCCGACACGGTTGGTGCGACCTTACAATTTCCTGCCATCAATCAATCGTTCCATGGAATATCGTTGAGTCTCGGATCGACCTATCACCTCAATGAATTTTTGAATCTCAAATTCAATTTCTCACGCGGCTATCGGGCACCGAGCATTTCAGAAATTGCTTCTAATGGGTTGGATGCCGGCGCGCACATTCTTTATATTGGTAACCCACACTTTGTCTCTGAATTTAGCTGGCAGGAAGATTTTGGGTTGTTTACTGATTTCTCAGAACTGTCAGCTTCGGTAAGTGTATTCAATAAAAACATTGAAAACTTTATTTATCTAAACCAAGTTACAGACGCACAAGGGAAAGCAGTCACTGATGCACAAGGCAATAAGACTTTTCAATACCAACAAGCGGCTGCACAGCTTTACGGACTGGAAGGAACGTTTTCATGGAAGCCTAAAAACATCACAGGTTTTTCGTTCAACAATCAATTAGCCTTGTGTTACGGGTTCAATCGCAACCCTCTTTTTGAAAATAAAAAACAACAAGGTCAGTACCTGCCATTTATTCCGCCGGCGCGATGGATAAGTAACATTAACCAAGAGTTCGAGATTAAATCAAACTGGCTTTCTGGTGTCAACGTAACGGCCGAAATGGATTATAACGCCACGCAAAACAGGTATTTGGCATTATTCAATACGGAAACCATAACTAACGGCTATGCTTTGCTCAACCTTTCTCTGGGTGCTACTGTCCGTCAGTCAAAAACCAACTGGCAATTTCAGCTGCAGATGAACAACGTTTTGGATGTTGCTTATCAATCAAACATGAGCCGCTTAAAATATTTTGAATATTATCAGCAATCACCTAATGGCCGCTCTGGTATTTACAACATGGGTCGAAATGTTTGCGCAAAAATTATATTTTCTTTTTGAATCGCTTTCGCAATATTGTCTCTTCAAAAAAAAATTATATGACCAAACTGCCGCTCCTTCTCTTCGTAATTTCGTCAATCGCAATCCAAGCACAGACCACACAGGATCAGCAAGGCATTAAGGAAATTTTTAATGAAGCACTGAGTCATGGAAAATCGTATGAGATGCTCAGCGACCTTTGTCTCAAAATTGGTCCGCGTTTGTCGGGATCACCCGGGGCAGCTGCAGCAGTTGAATGGTGTCGTCACCTGATGGAAACTTATGATTTCGATTCTGTATGGCTTCAGCCTGTGATGGTTCCACATTGGGTGCGAGGCCAGCAGGAAATAACGCGTATTATCAACTCCAAAAAGATGGGCACAATTAATCTCTCCGTTTGTGCCTTGGGAAATTCTGTTGGTACAGGCCCATCGGGAATAGGCGCCTCAGTTATTGAAGTCAAGAGCTTTGATGAACTGAAACAGCTGAATCCAAAATCTGTTCAGAACAAAATTGTCTTTTTCAATCGCCCAATGGATCCTACGCAAATCCAAACATTTGCAGCCTATGGAGGCGCCGTTGATCAACGTGGCAGCGGTGCTTCAGAAGCAGCAAAACTTGGGGCTGTAGCCGTCATCGTTCGATCGATGGGAATAAATCAGGAAGATTATCCTCACACCGGAGCACTGCGCTATGCGCCAGATGTCCCTAAAATTCCGGCTGTTGCCGTCAGTACCAAACATGCCGAACTGCTTTCCAGGCTTATAAAAGAAGAGAAGGAGCTTCAGGTTTATATTGAAACACATTGCGAAATGCTTGACGACGCACCCTCATTCAATGTTATAGGTCAAATAACAGGTACTGAATATAAAGATGAAATCATCGACATCGGTGGTCATCTTGATTCATGGGATCTTGCGCAGGGCGCCCATGACGATGGCGCTGGCTGTGTGCAATCAATTGAAGTACTAAGGTTATTCAAAGAACTTGGCATCAAACCGAAAAGGACAATCCGGGCGGTAATGTTTATGAACGAAGAAAATGGATTGCGTGGCGGAGCTAAATATGCTGAGGTAGCAAAAATGAAAAACGAAAATCATATTGCTGCAATTGAATCAGATGAAGGCGGGTTCACTCCTCGCGGATTTACCATGACAGCCAGCGATGCCGTAAAAAATAAAATCAAAAGCTGGAAGCCAATGCTGGAACCTTATGGCCTCACTGATTTTGATCATCCTGGTGGAGGCGCAGATACTGGCCCGCTAGCTCCTTTGGGTACAGCTATGATTGGTTACCTGCCGGACTCACAGCGCTATTTCGATTATCACCACACTCCGGTTGATACAATAGACAAAGTGAGTAAGCGTGAGCTCGAGATGGGGGCAGCAGCAATGACTGCATTAGTGTTTTTGATTGACCGCTACGGATTGAAATAACCTTATTTCTTTTTTAGGAGCAACTTAGAAACCGCCAGTCTTACCACCTCATCTACTTGTTCATCTACGGTGATGTGCGTAGTGTCTATTTCAATGGCGTCAGCTGCTTTCACCAGCGGGCTTTCTTTGCGTGTGCTGTCGATGCGATCGCGCTCTGTAAGATTGGTAATTATCGTATCCAAATCTACAAGGTTATCCTTTTCAAGTAATTCGAGTTGTCTGCGAAATGCACGCACTTGAATATTGGCAGTAAGAAAAAGTTTGAGCTCGGCATCAGGAAAAACGACCGTGCCGATGTCGCGGCCATCCATTACAAGTCCTCGTTCCTTGCCAAGTTTGCGCTGCTGCGCCACCATTGCATGACGCACCTCTTTAATAGCGCTCACCGGACTTACGTTTTCGGAGATGCGCATCTTGCGGATTTTCTTTTCGACGTTTACGCCATTCATGAAAAGCTCTGTAAGTCCATGGGAGTTGACATGAAAAGCGAGATGGATTTGATCCAACGCTTTTTCTATTTCTTTTGGATTAGTAATAGAAACGTGGTTATCTAAAAAATATAAAGTTACAGCGCGGTACATTGAGCCTGAGTCGATATAGCGATAACCAAGGATACCCGAGACTTCTTTAGCCGTAGTGCTTTTGCCGCATGCAGAGTACCCATCGATAGCGATAATTATTCTTCTCATAGCTAGCAATCTTTTAAAGGGCATGGTAGCGGCTTGTTGGGATTGGGCTTCTTGTATTTTGGCTGATAGCCCTGATGAGAAGAAGCACAGGAAAAAAGAAACAGCGGAATGAAAATCAGGAGGAGCGCAAAGTATTTTTTTGTAGACAAAAGCATCCGAATAGTTTACTTACCAAATATAACTTTTATTTCTGTCAAATATTTTACCGGAAAGACACAGATTGGTATGCTTTCCAATCATTGACGGGAGTGTTCACTAAACCTAAATTGTAATCATTCAGTTAATATGTGGGCATACTGGTATCAATCTCTTTTGCCCAGGCAAGAATGCCGCCTTTGAGATTATACAGATTAGTAAAGCCGTGATTTTTTTCAAGCCACTGCACCATATTACCACTTCGCGCACCACTGCGGCAATGGATCACTACTTGCTTATCTTTTGAAATCTTTTCAACGCTACCTGGAATATCTCCTTGAGGGATAAGTTCCGCTCCCAAATTGCAAATGTCATATTCATGTGGCTCGCGTACATCAATAAATTGAAAATCCGCTTTCGAATCGATCATTTTCTTTAGCTCTTGCACAGTTACTTCCTTCATTGTTTTAGTTGTTTTGGTAAGCCCACAATATTCGTCATAATCGATGAGATTTTTAATTTTTTGCCGTTGGTTTTGATCAGGAACTGCTATGATTGTTGTTTCCGAAGTTGCTGAATCAAAAATCAAAAGCCTGCCGGTCAAAGGCTGACCTATTCCCGTAAGGACTTTAATTACTTCACTGGCCATGATGCTTCCAATAATGCCGGTGAGTGCACCAAGTACTCCACCCTGCTCACAATCAGGAACAGAGCCGGGCGCAGGTGGCGACGGGTAAAGATCACGGTAATTGGGGCCTTCTTTGTAATTGAAAACAGAAACCTGGCCTTCGTAACGAAACACGGAACCATAAATCAGAGGTTTATTTAGTAAAATACAGGCATCGTTTACTAAATAACGCGTCGGAAAATTGTCGGTGCAGTCGACTACAATATCGGTATCTATCAATAATTCAAATGCATTGGCGCTTTGAATACGAACAGATGAAGCAACGCAATGAAGGTTAAAATTGAGGTTCTTTAATTTCAAACAAGCTCTTTCTGTTTTGCTTTTCCCAACATCATCCTCAGTAAACAAAACCTGGCGCTGTAAATTAGACACACTCACTATATCATCGTCGATCACCTGAAGCTTTCCTACTCCGGCTGCGGCTAGGTAAAGCAATACAGGCGAGCCAAGACCACCCGAACCCACTACGGTTACTTTTGCGTTCTTAAGTTTGAACTGAGCCTCCTCATCAAATCCGGGAAGTGCCAGATGGCGACTGTAGCGTTTTAGTTCTTCGGGAGAAAAAGAAGTTTTCAAGTGTATAAAAATAGCGATGGTTTTTCTCAAAGTGTTGCCATTGCTTTGATATTTTTGCAAAGATGGGTTCACGAATCATAAAAATAGCCGGAGCAACACTCAATCAAACTCCAATTGATTGGGCCAACAACGTTGATAATATTTTATCGGCGATTGAAGCTGCCAAAGCTGATGGCGTAAAAATTCTTTGCCTGCCTGAACTGTGTATCACAGGCTATGGCTGCGAGGACTTGTTTCTCAGTGATTGGCTCAGCGAAAAGGCTTTTCAGAAATTGCTGGACATCGCTCCACAGTGTAATGGAATTTCAGTCGGTGTCGGGCTGCCAGTGCGCTTTGATGGTATTACTTATAACGGAGTTGCTGTAATCGATAACAGGAAAATCAGGGGCGTAACCTTAAAGCAAAACCTCGCCCGCGATGGAGTACATTATGAACCGCGCTGGTTTGATGCCTGGAAGCCAATGGCAACTAAAAAGATAAAAATTGGCGACCACGAACTTCTGGTGGGGGATATTATCTATGACCTTCATGGTATAAAAACAGGGTTTGAAATATGTGAAGACGGATGGGCGAACGAGAAACGCCCGGGTTATAGTTTGAAAGAGCGCGGAGTCGAGTTGATACTCAACGGAAGTGCCAGTCATTTTGCATTTGGTAAAAGCGTAGTACGTGAACTGGAAGTGGCACTTGACGGGTCGCAAAAATTCAACTGCACTTACTTGTTTGTAAATCACTTGGGCAACGAGGCGGGGCGAATGACTTACGATGGCGATATTGTAATAGCCCAAAAGGGAAAAATCATTGCTGTCAATGAAAGATTGTCTTTCAAAAGTTTTAACGTGCTTTCCTGCGACATCAATTTTGATGATCCCGAAAAAACAGAAATTCAACCTACACGCGACAACAAAGAAAAAAATGAAGAGTTTGGACGGGCAGCCTCTCTCGCCTTGTACGATTATTTAAGGAAAAGCAAAGCGAAAGGGTTTGTCCTTAGTCTTAGCGGTGGTGCCGATTCTTCGTGTTGCGCTGTGCTTGTAGCCGAAATGGTGCGAAGAGCTGCCAAAGAACTCGGCTGGAAAAAATTCTGTGAAAGCCTTGGGCTCACCTTCATTCCTAATGAAAAAGAAGCTGTGGCTCACCTGCTTACGTGCGCCTACCAGGGAACAAAAAATTCTTCAGCCTCCACACTAAATGCTGCAGAGAAATTAGCCCAGTCGATTGGTGCAGGGTTTCACCATTGGACGATTGATGATGAGGTAACATCTTATGAAACGAAAATTGAAGCGGCGCTCGGCCGGCCACTGGTATGGGAAACAGATGATATTGCTAAACAGAATATTCAAGCCCGCGCTCGCTCTCCGATTATCTGGATGCTAGCGAATGTAAAGCAATCAATACTGCTCACCACGTCAAATCGGAGCGAAGGCGATGTTGGTTATGCAACAATGGATGGCGACACCAGCGGCAGCCTTGCGCCAATTGCGGGTGTCGACAAGCCATTTATTTTGCAGTGGCTGAAGTGGGCCGAAAAAGAATTGGGCTACGCGGGACTATCTTATGTAAATAACTTAACACCTACAGCTGAGTTGCGGCCACTGGAGCGTGCTCAAACCGACGAGAAAGATTTGATGCCCTATTCCCTGCTGGTGGAAATCGAAAACCTTGGAATCTATCAAAGGAAAAAGCCTGCAGACGTCTATCTACAACTTGTTGGTAGTTATCAGGATCATGCTGCCTTAAAAAATTATATTAAGAAATTCTTCAAGTTGTGGGCGGCCAACCAATGGAAGCGTGAACGGATAGCTCCATCTTTTCATTTTGATAATCTCAATGTAGACCCACGAAGCTGGTGCCGCTTCCCGATTTTGAGTGGGGGCTTTAGTGATGAGTTGGCTGAGCTTGACAAGATAGCTTAGTGCAGCACTTGGTCATTCTGTTACAACGCTTATCTTTGCGGGCTGTGAACTTTTTTCTGCGCTCAATCAATCCTTAGTAATAAAATAAGATGTGAGACGAAGTGCGGATTGCGGCAGGGATAGAAGCGGAAAACCCGAAGTGTGTGTGGATGCGGGTGGCCGGATTTGTAGTGTCCCGAGGGATCGGGAAGCCCGGCAGCCGCCCAAGAAATACTAATAACCAATAATGATTCTTTGATATGCTCGATTTTATCATCTGGAACGGTAGCCCTGAAATATTTTCGGTAGAGATATTTTCATCTCCCATTGCATTGCGTTGGTACGGATTGCTTTTCGCGCTAGGTTTTTTGGTGTGCCAGCAAATTCTGTATTACATCCATCGGCAGGAAGGAAAGCCAGAACGCGATGTGGATACGCTCACTATATATATGTTGGTGGCTACGATTCTGGGTGCGCGCCTTGGCCATGTAATTTTTTACCAGCCTGAGATTATCTGGGAGAGTCCGTGGAGTATTTTTCTGCCTTTTGAGTTCAGCCCTTTTCGATTCACAGGTTTGCAAGGTCTTGCTAGTCATGGCGGAGCGATAGGAATCTTATTTGCGTTGTGGCTTTACAGCCGCAAGAAGAAGCCTAATCAAAATTATTTACAGGTTCTTGACCGCATTGTTATACTAGTCTGCCTGACGGGAGCGTTTATCAGGCTCGGGAATTTTTTTAATTCAGAAATCATCGGAAAGCCTTCTAACAATCCACTGAGTATAGTTTTCATAAATCGCGTTTCGGAGAGCATCATGCATGACCGGTCGGGGAGCAACCCGGTGGCGTTTATGGATGTGAAGAAATCTGGTTTGCCGGAAGGTCAAGACGGGCGAGTGCCCATCGATTTGCTATTGTTTTTTAAACCCGGCGTTGGTGAGCAACAAGCCAACGGCTTTGTAACCAACGATGTGAAATTCTACTTGTCCCAGCTGAATGAATTTGTGGATGAACCGAATTTGCACCCGCTGCAGTATAAAATGATCAAAGAAGGTGACGGCAATTTTGCGGCACGAATCCAAACCTTTGGCATCGCCCGGCATCCGGCGCAATTGTACGAGTCTATTTCATGCATGATCCTGTTTGCATTTCTGTTTTGGTACTGGTCGAGGTACAAAATCAACTTGCCGGAGGGAAGGATTTTTGGAATGTTCATGATCATTTTATGGAGCCTTCGTTTTGTGTACGAATTTTTAAAGGAAAATCAGGTTTCGTTTGAAGATAAGATGACGCTCAACATGGGACAGACATTGAGTATACCCTTAGTGATTGTTGGGATTGTTGTGTTGATCCGCTCGTATCGAAAAACTTCTGCGGCAGAAGTGCAGAAAACTCCCTAAAACAGATATAGTTGATTAGTTAATCTTTTACCATGCTGGCGCTGATAGTTGGGTTTTTGGGTGCGATGGGAACAAGCCAGATGGATACGGTGATCGCTCCTACTGACTCGTTGAGGATACTCACGGTAAATCGTGTGCTAATCATTGGAAATAAGACTACAAAAGAAAGGATTATATCACGTGAGCTTACAGTAAAGCCGGGTGATACGATCAGTCTGAAGCGGCTGGAGCATGAATTGCTTTGGGACAAGCGAAAAATCTATAACCTGCGCTTGTTTCATACTGTGGTAGTACGAAGCCTTGAGCTCAGTGATAACAAAATTGACATTCTGGTAGACGTGACCGAGCGGTGGTATATTTTTCCAATACCAATCTTTGAACTCTCTGACAGGAATTTTAGCGAATGGTGGCAAAATTACCATCACGACCCAAGCCGAGTCAACTACGGGCTGAACCTGACCCGATACAATTTCAGAGGGAGAAATGAAACCTTGCAGGCTGTTGCCCAGTTTGGCTTTACAGAACGATTTGAGCTTTCTTATCGAATCCCTTACATTGATAAAAAGCAAAAACAAGGACTGCAGTTTAACTTCGATTATTCAACACCTAAGAACCTCGCCTATTTCACTGAAGATCATATTCTTCAATATTTGCAATACACCAAGCCATTGAAGATAACAACGGGCGCATCGGTCACTTACTTTTATCGTAAGTCCTTTTTTGAAACTCATTCGTTCCAATCGGGTTTTCGCGATACGCGAATCAATGACACCATCGCCATTCTTAACCCTAACTACTTCGCTCAAAACAGACTTCATCTACAATATGCTTTTGTGAACTACACGTTCAACTCGGAGCATCGCGACGTGGTGCAGTATCCGTTGCGGGGCTACCAGATAAGTGGTTATGTCCAAAAGACCGGATTGGGTTTTGGAAGTCAGATAGATATGTTGGAAGCAGGCCTTTCTTATGCCCGGCATATTGATCTAAAGAAGAATTTTTTTCTCTCGAATTATATAGGTGGCTATGGCTCCACGCCCACCACACAACCTTATGCATTATATAATGGTATGGGCTACCGAAGACAGCTTGTGCGGGGCTACGAAACATACGTTATTGAAACACCCTGGTTTGTGTTAAACAAAACCACACTGAAGAAAAGGATATTTTATAAAGTCTGGAATCTAAACTCGATGCCCAGAGAGCAGTTGCGTTACCTCCCACTGGCGATCTATTTAAAGACGTATACCGATTGGGGATATGCCGAAAACTATCAATACTATACCGACAGGAATCTGAACACTCGGCTCACTAATAAATTACTTGGCGGCTGGGGAACCGGATTCGATTTTGTGACGGTTTACGATATGGTTATCCGGATGGAATACACCATGACCAACCAGCACCACCGTGGCTTCTTTCTCAGCCTGAAGAAGGAGTTTTAATACTTCTTGTAGATTTTCTCCTTGCCGGTTTTTATCTCGTACCACGTCCCTGTTGGTTTCCCGGCATGATACGATCCGCGGAATTTCAATTTCCCGTCATCCGAATAAAATTTCCATTCCCCCTCCTCTTTCCCATCATAATACTGCCCTTCTTGTAGTAAGAAACCTTTGTCATTGTAAACAACCGTTTCTCCTTCAGGAATGCCTTTTTGATAGTTGACAATTCGCTCCAGTTTTTCATTTTCAAAAAAATGCTTCCACTGTCCGAAGTACTGGCTATTTTTATAAACTCCCTTTCGTTGAAGCCTGCCGTTGGAGTGAAAGTACCAGGCCGAATCTTGCATCACTCCTTCCTTCCAAACCTCGTGGCCTTGTTTCACTTCGGTAGGATAGAAATACGTGACTTCTCCATGCAATTTCCCATCACTGTAATTTTCAATAGAATTCCTTTTTCCAGAAGGGTAATAAAAAATCCATTCTCCCTCCTTTTTATCATTGATCAATTTCCCCGCTGCTTTCAATTCACCAGACTTATAATATTCCTTAACCAGTTCCTGGCAGACACTTGTCACGCTCTCCAAAGCAAACATCGATACTAACAGAAACCGCATGGATACTTTCAAATTACGCAGTATACTAAACTTCATGTTTAAAAACAGATTCATATGACAGCTTTGGGGGAAAACGACAACGGCCACAATGCAATTTCAGATGAATGTAAAAATATATTTCCGGTTGATTGTTCTTCTCGGGGTTAAAATAGCCCATGCACAAAGCGCTTCTACTCTGATGGGCGGTCGATCCGGAGGAATGGGCAACTCATCTTCAGTAATTGCCGATGAATGGTCGATCTTCAATAATATCGGTGGGCTTGGAAAAATCAGTCAACCTACTAATTCCTGCTTTGCCTATGAGGCCCATCCTGCCTTGGTTGGTGCCAATCGAATGGCAGCATCAATCTCAACTCCGACAAAGGTTGGCGTCTGGGGCTTGGGCATTTTCCGGTTCGGAGATGATGTGTACAGTGAGCATGTTGTTTCAATGGGGTTTGGCAACCAAATTGGCAATACATCACTAGGGCTAAAAGCGAATTATATTCAATACAGAGCTGAACGCTTTGGTACAACCAATGCGGTAAGTCTCGACTTTGGAGGCATCACTCAAATCACCCGGCAAATCTCGATTGGCGCATACATTACTAATCTCACACAATCCAAACTACAGGGCACCGATGGTGAAAGATTACCAGCCAAGTTAGTTGCCGGTGTCGGATTCAGGCCTTCCGAAAAGGTTTTCGTAACAGCTGAAATCGAAAAAGACCTCGATTACCAAACCACCTGGCGTGGTGGCATAGAATATTCTGTTTACAAGAAGGTATTTTTCCGGACAGGGTTTAACATTAACCCAAATGCAGCTTACGCGGGCCTTGGCGCCCGAAAGAAAAAAATAAACTTCGACTATGCCATTCGGTTCAGTCAACTTATTGGCACAGCACACCAAGCATCAGCCACTTATCTCATTTCCGCTAAGAAAAAGAAATGAGAGTCAGACTGATTGCAGTATTGATAAGTGCCTGTTTGGGTAAACTAATCGCCCAGGATTTTCCCCGTAAAGACATCAATCCCTCCAGTCTGGTCGATGAAATCTTTGCAGGGCAAGACCTTGACATAAATTATCAGGACTTGTATGAAAACTATCTTCAGTTGATTTCAAATCCGTTTGACTTGAATGTAGTCACTGAAGAGCAACTCCGATTGCTTTATTTCCTGAGCCAGGAGCAAATCACCTCCCTTTTAAATTACAGAAAAGAAGCCGGGCCGTTTCTTTCAATATATGAGCTACAAAACGTCCTTGAACACGACACATTTCTAAAAATTGTCTCTTTTGTTATAGTTCCGGATGTTGCGAGGTCTTTCAATAAAAACATTTTCAAACGTATCGCATTTGAAAAGAATAATTACCTGCTTCTGCGCTGGGGCCGAACTATTGAGCCGCAGTTAGGTTATAGTGAAAAGGCCTCTCCTTCAAATCAGTATACAGGATCTCCGGATAATTTTTATACACGATTCCGCACGAGTCATGAAGGGGATTTCAGCCTTGGCTTTACCATGAAAAAGGACGCTGGCGAAGCAATCTCATGGAATCCTGCCAAAAAATATTATGGATTTGACTACCTCTCGCTTCACATACAAACTTTAAACAAAGGCAAAATCAAAAACCTGATCATAGGTGACTATCAGGCTCAATTCGGGCAAGGAATAGCACTGGGTTCTTTTTTTGGCGTTGGCAAAAATGGCGAGGCAGTAACTACCATGCGCAGAGCCAACTTGGGCTTTCTGCCATACACTTCTCTTTATGAGGCTGGGTATTTTAGAGGCTCAGCTATCTCTTACTCGGTAAACAAGGATTTTACACTTCATACCATGGCATCACTTCGTGGGCGCGATGGAGCATTACAACAGGATACGATATCAACCACAGCCGATTATCTCTCTTCATTCAGCTACACGGGCCTCCACAGAACTTCGGCTGAACTTGCTAACCGCAATTCAATTTCCGAATCCAATCTGGCTTCGGTGGTGCAGTTTAAGCGGCAAGCAATTGATGCCGGAGTAATTTTTCATCATACACAATTCAGCCAACCATTACTTCGCAATCCTTCTATTTACAATCAGTTCTACTTTAATGGAAATGCCAATACCAATGCAGGCGTTTATCTGAACTATAATTTTAGCAGTTTTTCGTTTTTCAGTGAGTTAACTCAAACCATTAATAACGGGCGAGCAGTTGTTGCCGGTGTTTTGGGGAACCTCGCTCCAAAATTGGATGTCTCTTTAGTCTATCGAAAGTTTGACAAGGATTTTTACAGCTTCTACAGCAATGCCATCGCAGAAAATTCTATTACACAAAATGAATCGGGCATGTACTGGGGATGGAAATACACTTTTAACAAAAAGTATTCTGTAGCTGGTTATATTGATTTGTTCTCATTTCCCTGGCTCAAGTACCGAAGTTACTCTCCCTCAGATGGAAGTGAGTGGCTGGCGCGCTTCAACTATCGCCCCACAAAGACTGTCTACATTTTTCTTCAAGCCAGACACGAATCCAAGCAACGCAACACGGATGTCGACAAAAATCTATTCAAAACAGCCCAAGGCATAAAACAAAACTATTGGCTTAACTGTGATTATGCAGCCAATTCAAAACTTAGCTTTCGTGTCAGGGCGCAGTTCAGTTCGTATACAATAGCAGGAAAGACAACCCGTGGAATGGTTTTGCTTCAAGACTTAACTTATGACTTAGGTCGTTTCGCCATCACAGGTCGTAATGCCTTTTTTGATACCGATGACTACGACAACCGGCTCTATGCCTATGAACGCGATGCTTGGCTTGCCTTCACGTTTCCAGCTTATTATGGCAA
>Ga0206905_10141_pt1 | contig 20386 bp, 15 predicted proteins | sample Alteio_BWOrgHeat_43_FD_152940 | JGI IMG/M metagenome (GOLD analysis project Ga0206905, IMG submission 152940) | Enriched cells from forest soil in Barre Woods Harvard Forest LTER site, Petersham, Massachusetts, United States -... | ecosystem: Environmental > Terrestrial > Soil > Temperate forest >...
AGATCGCGCTCTCCTGGCGGAGATTGGATTTCCGTTCAGGATCGCCATGACTGTCTTGGGGGCAAACCCAGAACAGAGGAAAGAAAATGATGAATCGCAGGAGATTTATCGGCGCTCTCGGAGCGTTAACCATGGCGTCGGCGTGGACAACAAAGGCTCTCGCAAAAGCGTCTGTGTTTTATTTTGAGGCTCAGACTGCGAACAATCCGCGACGAAGGTATCAACCCGATTGGGCGAGTCTGAAGCAACATACCGCACCGAAGTGGTACGAAGACGCCAAGCTCGGAATTTTCATCCACTACGGATTGTATTCTGTGCCGGCCTGGGCGCCCACGACCAAACTCACAAAGAGAGGGGAGATCGATTGGGGCAAATTTAGGCCCGACATGTCCGATTGGTTCATGAACGACCCTTATGCCGAATGGTACATGAACACCATGAGGATTAAAGGTTCGCCCACGTGGAAGCATCATATTGAAACCTATGGGGAGAAGTTCGACTATCTTGACTTCATTCCGATTTTCAATCGAGAGGTCAAGAAGTGGGATCCCGACCAATGGGCCGAGCTGTTCAAGGATATCGGAGCGCGATACATTGTTCCCACTACCAGGCACCATGACGGGTTCAGGCTGTGGCCTAGCGAAGTTCACAATCCTCATCGCAAGCCAGATCAGCAAGGCACGCAGCGGGACATCATCGGAGAGCTAGCTGCTGCGGTTCGCAAACAGGGCATACACATGGGCATCTACTTCTCAGGTGGATTGGATTGGAGCTTCACCGAAACACCTATTCTCACGCAGCAGGGCCTGAATGACCATATCCCGCAAAGCGAAGAATATGGTCGCTACGTCTATGCGCTACTCGAAGAGTTGATCCACCGATATGAACCTGACGACATTTGGAACGATATTGCCTATCCAAGAACAGGGAATGTGCTCCAACTTCTTGCCGATTATTACAACCTTGTTCCTGACGCCACGATCGATGACCGTTTCAAAGTGGCTAACGAACGACCCGAAGAACACACGAGTTCCACATTGACTGAACACGCGGATTACACGTCTCCTGAAGGAGTTTGGCCAGACAAGATTGTCGAGAAGAAGTGGGAGTCCTGCCATGCCGTGGGTACTTCTTTCGGCTACAACCAGAACGAAGGGCCCGAAGATATGCTCTCTGCAGGCCAGTTGGTCAAGATGCTGGTAGAGATCGTGAGCAGGAACGGGAATCTGCTCCTCGATATCGGTCCGAAGGCGGATGGATCGATCTCGGAGCTTCAGTTGAGCAGAGTACGCGAACTTGGCAAATGGCTTCGGACGAATGGAGAGGCAATTTATGAGACACGTCCTTGGGTCAGATCCGAAGGCAAGACGAGCGGCGGAGTACCGATTCGTTTCACCAGGAACGGTGATGCTCTTTATGCAGTTCTGCTCGACAACCCAACGGCGCGCGAGATCACTGTTGAATCGCTGTCGCTGAAAGAGGGCTCACGGGTTCAAATGCTCGGGGCGAGCGGCAACCTCAGCTGGACTTCAACCGGAGAGAATCTACGTGTGACCCTGCCTGGCCAATTGCCCGGAGACCATGCACACACGCTCAAGATTGTTCCCCGACCAGCTTGACCGCCGCGTGTCTATTCACTGCGGGAAAGGGGCGTGGGCCGAATTGCGAGAGATCGATCACGGTCGAGCGCAATTCGGCGTTTGTTTTGTGAGGTGACTTCAATTCTGATTCGTAGAACTGCGCTGATCATATTGGGTCTTGGCGGTCTTCTCGCCAACAAGGAAAAATGCTAGAACCACGGTGCGCTTCCACAAAGATTCACCTGAATGCCCATCTCCGTCATCATCGCTGCCTTTGCGGCGAGCGCCTTCTCTGCAGTTTGTGAATCGGGCGCATAGGCGACGCTCAGATGATTAGCGCGATGACGTGCCATAAATTGGTCTCGATTGATATCCCGAAGCCGAACGTGCATGATGGGCCACTGTGGAGTCACCGCTTGCCATCGGCGCTGAGTTTCTGCTTCGGGTAAAGCGAGCACGTCTGCAAGCCCAAGGTCGACGTGCAGGCATCCTGTTTCGACGAAAACCCGGCTCCAAACAATCGAGCCTGGCTTGCAGACACCCTTAAGGGTGCCGCCACCCAATCGAAAGTACATTGCAGGTTGACGTTCGCTGATCGCCCCCCGGTATCCGTTCGTGAAATGCGAAGCAGGCGACGCGCCAGAGATCTGGAAGAGCCAAACGAAGTCGTCAATCCCGTCGCCTGAATAATGCTCGCCCCAGCGGACATCGTGCAAAGTAGTGGCCGGATCGATCTGTAGTGCATTCCAGACCCAATTGGTCACAATCGAGTCAAGTCCCGCACACTCATCCACTTCATTGAAATGCGGCAAAGGCTTACCTTGATAGAGTTCCTTTCCGTCGCGACTGAAAACGGGAGGCCTCTCCACATTATTCAGAAGACCCTCGACAAGATCAGACGCGGGCGTAACGTCTTTCAACCCCTGTTGATATTGAATACCGATCGCATCGCAGCCGAATTGATGGGCAATTCGCGTCGCGGCTATATACATCTTGCATTGTTCGAGGATCTGCCCGTCGGTCAGATCGGTGTCTTCAAATGATCCGGTACGAAATCGAACACCGCGCTCATCCAGCCAATTGCGGATACGTTGGGCTTCATCTATGGAGACCTCCTTCATCGCGGCCACTAGAGCCGACTGGCTCAAACGTTCCTTATAAACGCCCGTAGGGTTGAGCAAATAGTCTTCGATGATTGCGTTGTACATCCCCATGCAGCCTTCATCAAAGACGCCCAGAATCGCCTTGCGGGATCGGAGCGCATGCGCCAGAGCACGTCCCAATTCAGCTTCTTCAGGCGGCAGGATTCCAAGATCAAGAGCATGGACGTGAGTCAAATCGTGCCTGATTTGCCCTGTCGTGAGCCACTGATGCAGCCCTGACACGAAGAACTCATCGTCGAAGTTTTGGCTCCACAACGTCGAGAACGTCACGCCCGACTTAGTCAGGCAAGCATTGAGATTTAAGAGGCCGACAAGACCCGGCCACTGCCCCGACCAATTGCCAACTGTGAGAATCGGCCCTCGATGGTGCTGCAGTCCGAGCAGAAGATGGCCACTGTATTGCCATACCGCCTCAGCAACGACAAGAGATGACTCCGGGTGAATTCCGCCAAAGACGTCCATCCCCATGCGTTGGCTATAAATGAATCCGTGCTCGAGGATTGGATCGTAGGGATGCGCGCGTCGGAGATTAAAACCTTCGGCCGCGAAGGCAGAAGCAAGCTTGCTCTCCATTGCTTCTTGAACCGGCCAACATGCCCTGTTGGCCGATTGCCTCAGATCGCCATTGGCCACCAACAGCACCTCTGCGAAACCAGGAGCAGGCGCCGGCTCAAGCTTGGGTAGGAAATATTCCGACATCGAAGTCCCCTCAATAGATTCTGCAAGTTCCTGAATCCTACAATGTTCACGTTTTATCGATCCCGAACGCTAGACGCAATGTAGTTCAGAGTCAATCAGATAGGCGCGCTAGTGAACAATGCAATTCGTTATGATTCATTTTAGACCAAAATAGTGAACGAACGTGAAATTTTCGGCTTGACACCCTGACTTTGCTGCGCCTAGTATCCTGCGTATCCAATTGTTGCCTGAAAGCGTCACAAAAGTTCACTTCGGTGCAAGAAACAGTTCAGCAGTGATATTGCCGGGCATGACCGCTTGGTCAGCCCGGAACCAGCCCTCAGTCCGCGGAACTCAGGGGGGCCGCACTGCCGCACCTCGCGGACATGTACGACAAGTCGACGCGCAGGAAATATGGTGCGCAGCCAACAGTAAGTCTTTTGCGAAGGAGACCAGATGTCTGTACGCAACAATGTTGAACCTCTTCAGATCGGAAAATCGATGAGCAGGACGCAAGCCTTCATGCGCACTCTTAGTCGTGTCGAGTGGCTGCGGTCTGTTCTGCTCGTGATCTGTCTCTTCGCCGGGATCACCAGTGGACGGGCACAGACCACGGGGACCCTTCTTGGGAAAGTCACTGACCAGAGCGGCGCGGCGATTCCTTCGGCGATCGTACGAGTCACAAATGCGGACACCGGCTTTACATCAAGTACAACTCCGACTGCAGACGGATCCTACATGATTCCTCTGTTACCCATCGGCCACTACTCGATTTCCGTCACATCGGACGGATTCAGGTCGTTCACCCAATCTGGTGTGCTCGTTCCAGTCGCCCAAGATATTCGGGTGGACGTAATGCTGGAAATAGGGCAGGTAACCCAAACAATCAACGTCAGTGGCAACTCGATTAACATCGACACGACTACGGCCACGCTGGGAGAGACGGTAGACAATGCGCGGTTGGAAGGTCTTCCGTTGAATGGAAGGAACGCCGCGAGTCTTCTCGGTACGCTGCCCGGCGTGTCCAACGTGAGCGCACCGGTGTACCAGACCTCTGTCCGTGGCGGCCCATCCTACAGCATTTCGGGAAGCCGAACCGATTTCGGCAATATGCAACTCGACGGCGAGACGATAACGGATGCACTCGCAAACTCAAATCAGAATCTTCCCACGCCCGACGCATTGCAGGAATTCCGAGTTCTTACCGACAGTTATGGTGCCGAGTATGGCAGGGCAGGCGGCGGTGTGATTCTGGCCGTCACCAAGTCGGGCAGCAATCAATTCCATGGGGCCGCCTGGGACTACCTCCGCAACGATGCGTTCGATGCGTTCACTAAATTCACCCCGGCTGGGACCCCCAAGCCACTTTTGCGCCAGAATCAATTTGGAGGAGATATCGGAGGGCCGGTTATTCTTCCAAAGTACAATGGCAAGAATCGCACCTTTTTCTTTTTCGCCTATGAGGGGCTTCGAATTCATCAAGAGGTCCTGACCATTACATACGTGCCGACAGAAGCAGAGCGGAACGGGGATTTTTCGGCCATATCCACACCGCTCACAGATCCGACCTCCGGGGGAACATTCACTAACAACCAGATTCCCAGCTCCAGGCTCAACCAGTTCGCAGCGACCTTCAACAGCTTGTACGTGCCATTACCCAATCAGCCCAACGGCGCACTGGAATATTCGCAAGCAAGTCCGACGTCTGCGAACCAGTTCGTCATCAAAATTGACCAGACGCTCGGATCAAAGGATAGGGTGTGGTTTCGTTTGTTCCGGAACAAGGCTATCACCACCTATCCAAGTAGCATTCCGTTTTTCACGACTCCTAGCGGTAGCCAATTTCAGGCCTATACGCTGGCCGAAACCCACACGTTTAGTCCAAAAATCATCAATGAGTTTTCGGCTGCCTACTCGCGACCGGAAGGGCTGCCATTCGTCACAGAAGACGGTAAGTCTGCGAGAGAACTTGGCATTGATGCCAACGGTTTCACCCCATATCCTCAAACTCCACTAATATCCGTAAGCGGCTACTTTGGGGCTGGATCCGGTTGGTTCGTGGATGAACCATCCTACTTCCGCGAATTTAGCGACAAAGTCTCATGGCTCCACGGCAAACACAGCATTCAGGCCGGCGCTATGTTCAATTTCCAGTCAAATGGAGACTTGGCATATCCACCGATGAGTTGGTCGTTTTCCGGCCAGTATACCGGAAACGCAAATGCGGACTATTTGATCGGCCGACCCAATAACTTCAACGTGACAACCACCATCATCGACAATGGCCGCTCCTATGTATTCCAGCCGTTCGTTCAAGACAACTATAAAATAACCAGGAAACTGACGTTGAACCTTGGTCTTCGCTATGGCTACCAGACGCCTTGGACGGAGAGGAAGCCGGGCGGTGCTTCGACATACTGGCCTGGCAAACAATCGACGGTCTATCCTACGGCGCCTCCGGGGCTGGTGGTTCCGGGTGACCCTGGGGTTCCGGCGGGGCTGTACTATCCATGGAAGCTTGGCTTCGAACCGCGGATTGGATTCGCTTGGGATGTTTTTGGAAACGCCTCAACCGCTGTGCGAGGAGCATGGGGCATATTTCACCCCATTGTTAACCAGGAAGTCGAAGCAATCGAGACGAACAATGAGCCGTACTTAGTCGGATTTAGCAGCGCGCCGCCCGATACAGAGCACCCGTGGGCAGGTACTACCGATCCGCTACCTTACGATCCAAAAAACCCTACTTTCGGGCCGTTTCCCGGGATCACCCAGTCTCACGTGGATCCCAATTTCAGGCAGGCGGATATTCAACAATTCAATCTCAACGTCCAGCATCGGCTCGGCAACGATCTCTTTACCAATGTAGCGTACGTTGGGACAGCGTCGCGGCACCTTTACTATGCTACCGACCTTAATGCCGCTGTGTACGGGCCCGGGGCCACGGCAGACAATGTGCAATCCCGACGGCCGATTTTCCCAGAGTACTACGGGAGCATTCCTGCTCTCTTCAGCCACGCGTCTGGAAACTACAACTCGCTCCAGATTGAGGTACAGAAGAGAATGTCTCATGGCTATTCCGTGCAGGGAGCCTATACCTGGGAGAAATCGATCGACAATCACTCTGGGTCGTTAATTGGACCACCGCCGTATGGCCCCCAGAATCCAAACGATCTGGCGGCTGAACGGGGACTTTCGGATTTTAACGTTGCCCATATCTTCACCATGAACGGGCTGTGGGAACTCCCAAGCCTGAAGGGAAGAGGAATTGTGACCGCTGTTGCGGGAGGTTGGCAGTTAACCGGCATCGTCGCCTACAACACCGGCAACCCTGAAACCGTCTTTTCTGGTCAAGACAACGCCCTGCTCGGATACTGCCGTGCTCTAAGCGGGGGAGAAAGAGCGGATATTATTGGAAACCCACACCTGCCTGGGGACCGCTCGCGGGTCGAAAAGACAGCCGAATACTTTAACACCGCGGCATTTGCACCACCCGGTCCAGCTCAGTTCGGCACGGTGGGACGGAACACAATCATTAATCCGGGGTATCTTCAAAACGACATCTCTGTAATTAAGAAAATCCCCTTGCCGAACGAATTCGGACAGTTCGAATTTCGCACCGACATGTTCAACTTGGTGAACCGGACGAATCTCAATGGGCCGAATACTACGTTGACTTCTCCTGCGTTCGGTGAGATTACAAGTGCCGGTCCTCAAAGAATCCTGCAATTTGCACTGAGGTACGACTTCTAGCTCAACAACTGACCGAAGCCCACCTGCATCGCACCGCGCTCTTTGGTGGAGCGGTGCAGGTGGAGCGTACGCCATTCCATTTCGGGTCTCGTCTTGGAAGTGGTATTCGAGTACCCTCTGACCGGGCTGTTGCAATCATGGGTCCACCTTGGTTCAACTCAACAGTCGGCCTCTCGCGCACGGAACGACGGGCCGCGCATTCTAGCTGGGATGGTATCTCCGGTGAGCTTGTTGCGTTTATGTCTGGGAATGCTCCTGGTCGCTGCAGTTTCGGCCGAATGTCTTTCGCTTCGGGCAGCCGCGCAGGCCTCGGGTCCAACCACCGAAAACGGCGCCTTGGAGCGTGCAGCGAGACTGGAAGAGCATGGCCAGTTTGCACAGGCTGAGAAGATCTACCTTGAGCAGGAGGAGCATTTCCCGAAGAACGCAGACATTCTATTTCACTTGGGCACTCTGCGCATGCGCCAGAGCGCTTGGCCGGAGGCTATCAAGTATTTGGAAAAATGTCGGATGCTGCAGCCGCGTAACGCCGATGTCCTGTTCTACCTTGCGCAAGCCTATTACCTGAACCGAGAGCTTCTCGAAGCACAAAAAGCAATTATCGAGGCGGCCCGGGTTGCTCCCAAAAACTCCGCGGTACTTCAGAAGGCAGGAGAATATCTATGTGATGGCGGTGATTGCGGACCAGGCCTGGAGGATCTTCTCAAAGCGCGCAAACTCGATCCCGAGCTTGAGAATATCGACCTTGACCTGGGGATGGCTTATTTCAAGCTGGCTCACAACGAGGAAGCGCAACCGATTCTCGAAACCGTCTTCCGCAATGATCCTAACAATCTGGTTGCTGCACTTATTCTCGGCAAGATAGCGGCCCGCGAAGGGAACTGGGAAAAGGCGCGTGGGTTCGCCGAGTACGTACTTGCGCGGCAACCGCGGAACGCGAGTGCATTAAATGATCAAGGAACCGCTCTGGTGGCATTGGGAAAGGATGAAGAGGCGCTCGCTCCGCTGCGCCAAGCGCTTGAAATAAATCCGGGTCTGTTCGACGCACATTTTCAACTAGGGAGAGCACTGCGGAACTTGGGGCGCTCCGATGATGCGCTTCATGAAATGGAGCTATTCCAGTCAATTCGCGACCGGGAACACATCGGTCAAACCCTGATAAGCCCTGACAAGGCACTGCAAAATGAGCATTGGAAGGAATGCGAAAAGCTGCTGAACGAGAATGGCGAGTCGGCCGCAATTGCATATGTAAATTCGCTGGCTGCACAAACACATACGCAATTGAGTGCGCTTTACATCGTCGGAATGCTCTATTCCGCGCTTCAGCGGAATGAAGACGCGATCCGGCTGCTGAGTAAGGCAACGCAAGTTTCGCCGAACGAGGCGGATATTGTTGCGTTCTTGGGACGTGTCTATTTAAGAGTTCATAATTACAAGCAAAGCGAAGTGGATCTTAAACTGGCTCTCAAGATGAGTCCTCAGAATCAGATCGCGCTCGTGGGAATAGGCGAAATGCAATACATGAGGGGGCAGTGGGCTGAAGCAGCTCGCTATTTCGATGAATCCCACACCCAGGAAGTTTCGACCTTACTGTTGATGTGCGATGCCTATGCGCGGGCCGGCAATCGCGAAAAGGCGCGTGAGGCTGCCGCGCTGGTCCGAGCTTTTGCCAATGGAGATACGCGGACGTTGGAGGAGTTGAATTCCTACGGGTGCAAAAGCGATGCAGTTCAACCTCAACAGTCCGCCCGTTCACCGCAGTAGAGTAAACACAATGCAAACTGGCGTTAACTTTGTGGCGAAGACGCTCGGGAACTGGGTCAGCGCTCTCTGGCGGCCCCTGTGCTTTTTTGGTGGAATCGCTATTCGGAACGCTTGCATGCTTCGTAACCAAGTAACGACCAGCGAGTGGCTCTATTCTCCCAGCGGCCCGCGAGTGTTGATTGGTTCTGGAACTCAAAGGGAATTTCCTTTGCTTGAACCACGTCGGCCGATAGGGATCGTGTCAACCTTCACACTTGCGGCGGCAGACTTTTGTCCATTCCCATCGCGTCGCCGGTTCATTCACAGTGCGATCGCATTGAGCACGTCTTTTCTGCTGCCAAAGAGGGAGTACTCTTTGGCTCCCAACCCATCATCCCTCGCCTTGCGGGGAACGTCCAGCAATCCTGTCATTCAACAGGTGCCTGCCAGACCTCCGTCTGGCAATTCTGTGCCCGTGTCCGGGCCGATCAAATTTGAGAATGTTACTCGGCAGAGCGGAGTCACCTTTGTGTTGGACAACAGCGTCACTCCGCGCCGTCTCCAGCCTGAAACCGCGATCGCGGGTGTAGCGATCTTCGACTACAACAACGACGGATTTATGGATTTGTTCTTCGTCAACGGCGCGCATTTAACCGACATGGACAAGCACGATCCCCGATACTGGAACAGGCTATATCGCAACAATGGCGATGGCACATTTACCGATGTAACCGAGAAAGCAGGAATTCAAGGCAAAGGTTTCGGCATGGGTGTTGCAGCTGCGGATTATGACAATGATGGATGGGTTGATCTCTTTGTGGCCGGGGTTAACGGCTCTCAGCTGTACCACAACAATGGCGATGGTACATTTACCGACGTTACAGCGAAGGCAGGATTTGTCGAAGCTCATTGGAAGTGGGCGACCAGCGCCGGATGGTTTGACTATGACAACGACGGGCTGCTCGACCTATTTATAACGAATTATGTAGACTGGTCGGCCGCAACGGAACCTCTCTGTACTGTCGGCAATGCGGTCACATATTGTTCCCCTGACGTCTTTACAGGCGAGCCCAACATGCTTTTTCGTAACAACGGCGACGGCACATTCACAAATATTTCGGAGAAATCTGGAATAGGCAAGCACATCGGCAAGGGTATGGGAGTGGCTTTCGCCGACTTCAACGGAGATGGCTACACGGATATCTTCGTTTCGAACGACACGTTTCGGAATTTCCTATTCCGCAACAATGGGAATGGTACGTTCGACGAGGTCGGAGTTGAGATGGGCGTTGCCTATAACCAGTTCGGAAAGTCCATAGCGGGGATGGGAGCGGATTTCCGGGATGTGGACAATGATGGACGCCCCGACATTTTTGTGGTCGGCATGGCTGGTGATACGTTCCCACTTTTTCGAAATACCGGCAAGGATTTTGAAGACATCACCGGCGAGTCAGGGATCGCGAGCGCTACGGCTCGATTAACGGGATGGGGGGCTGGAATCGCGGATCTTGACAATGACGGCCTGAAAGACTTGTTCGTTGCCTGCGCCGCGATACTCGACAATTCCGAAGAGGTGATTCATCTTCCATCTAAGCTGCCAAACATTGTTCTTCGCAACACGGGCCGTAACCGATTTGTGGACGTCAGCGCACAGGCCGGCCCTTCATTTGGAGTCCCCGGGGCACACCGCGGGGCAGCGATGGGTGATCTGAACAATGATGGCCGCATGGATGTGGTCGTAACAAATCAACATGCCCTACCCGAAATCTGGATAAACCGCACGGCCAATTTCAACCATTGGTTGTTGGTAAAGCTTGTTGGAACGCGGAGTAACCGCGACGGACTTGGGTCCCGCCTGAAGGTGACGCTCGCTGACAACAACGCTCTCTACAATCACGCGACCACGAGCACTGGATACGGTGCATCCAGCGATCCTCGCGTTCACTTTGGCCTCGCAAGCTTCGATCATGCCGACAAATTAGAAATCTGGTGGCCGAGTGGGATACACCAGGCTCTCACGAATGTAAAAGGTGATCAGATCCTGGTGGTGCACGAATCTGTTAATTGATGTTTTACGTCCTCGCCATATCGAGAAGCTTCAACTGTTACTTGGCCGAGAGTAATTCCGTCCAGAAGGGGGACATTCATCGTGTATCGAAAGAAGAAAGGGAGGGGATTGCTCGCATTGTCTGCGTTGGCGTTTGGGTTCGTTGGATCAAGCATCGGGGCCGCGCAAACAGCCAGCAATTCGCTTGGCATCTTTGAGAACCAGTCCGATGTGGGCAGTGTGGCGCCGCCCGGAACGGCAACGTTCGATGCCGCGACGGGTGTGTATACCGTCCGCTCGGCCGGCGAGGACCTGTGGGCAAACGTAGATGGATTCCACTTCGTTTGGAAGAGGGTCTCAGGCGACGTGTCGCTCACTGGCGACGTCAAGGTGGCCGACGGCAGCGCGACTTCACACCCGCATCGCAAGGCTCTGCTGATGTTCCGGCAGACGCTCGACTCCGACGCCTTGTTCGCAGTCGCGGCCATCCATGGCTCAGAGGAAACGGCGCTGCAATTCCGGCGTGCCAAGGGCGAGATGATGCAGACCATTCTCTTCAATATCGGGGCACCGCAGCGCATGCGCCTGGAGAAGCGCGGCGACACCGTCACGCTCTTCCTCAGCATGCACGGCGAACCGCTGCATCAGACTGGAGCGTCCATGAAGATCCACTTCGACGGGACTTTCTATGCGGGCCTGGGTATGTGCGCCCGCAAGAAGGACACGGTGGAGCAGGCCACCTTCACACATGTAGATCTGCAGTCGCTCAATCCTCCGGCGGCGCCTGCGGCCATGGAACTCTATAGCACTCTCCACACCATCGCGGTCGACCCCAATGTGCCCATGGACTTCGTCATCCAGACCGGTAAGGGGCAGATGGAAGCGCCCAACTGGAGCCGCGATGGCGAAACGCTGATTTTTAACCGTGCGGGCAAGCTGTGGAGCGTACCTGCAAGTGAAGGCGAAGGTGGGTTCAGCGAGGCCAGGCCGATCGATATCGGAAACGCTACCGACTGCACCGGCAGCCACGGACTCTCGCCCGACGGCAAATGGCTTGCCATGACGTGCGCCACGCCGAACCAACCAGGCAGGCGCGTATATATCGTGCCTGCCATGGGCGGCACACCACGGCTGGTTACGGCAAATCCGAATTCTTACTTCCATAGCTGGTCGCCAGACGGGAGGACAATCCTCTTTACGCGACCTCGCCAAGGTACGTTAAGCATCTACTCCATCGCGGCAGACGGCTGACAGGAGACCGCGCTGACTTCGGGCACCGGTATCAGCGACGACCCGGACTATTCTTCCGATGGCCGGTGGATTTACTTCAACTCCGACCGTGCAGGACGAATGCAGATTTGGCGCATGCGGCCCGACGGCAGCCAGCCCGAGCAAGTCACTTTTGACAAAAGGCCCAACTGGACGCCGCATCCCGCTCCGGACGGCAAATCAATCCTGATTCTCTCCTACGACAAGGATGTCATGGGGCACCCGGCCAACACGGACGTGACCCTGCGCATTCTCAACATCAGGTGAGAGCCGCGATTTGGTGCGGATAGTGGGCGGAGTCTGCAGTGACAATGTGCCCAACTGGGCCCCTGATGGCGCGCACGTCGCCTTTGTGAGCTACCAGTTTTTGCCCGCTGAAGATGAAGGCTCGACCCAATGATCGCCGGTCAAATGATCGAACACGCCATGTCCGAGTACATCCGCTCGGATAACGGTCCTGGCCCTGAGCGACCTCTTCGTTCGCAAGAGGTAGATATCTTGGAGGCTTTTCGCCGTGGATGGCCAGAATCTTCCAATTTATGGCTGATTAGCCTGCATTATTCGTGAGCGTCCGGCAAGTGGCGTTTTGGGTGGGGTCAGATCGTGGCAGACGCTTAAAGGAGCATGAGGTTGTTGTTGGAGAGGTGTCGGCAGGCATCGTGGTGACAGATAGTTATCGCGGTGACGATTTTTCGGGCAGGGGTTCCCTTGTCGTCGGTTGTGTCAGGCGAAAGTGGGTATTCTTCAGGGGAGCGAGTTCGTCCTACCCAAGCGATGCTCCCAATTCCAGGGCCATGTTCCGGAAGGTGGTCAGAAACGGAAATGATTGGGGCAGATGCACGACTATGCGCCGCACCGAGAGGATTACCCGTGCACCCAGTTTCAGGAAGCGTTCCCGCAGTGTCCAGACTTGCGCCCTTGCGCAATCGGTTGCCGCGGCAGACAGGCGCAGTTCCTGCATCAACACATAGGCTGCGGCAGTCAGCAGCACGCGGAACTGGTTGGCCCAGAAGCGGGTGCAACTGGTGCGGTCGATCTGCATGGCATGCAACTCCTTGATCCGGTTCTCGATTTCGCCGCGTTGGCAGTACACCTCTTCGTAGAGCCATTGCGGAGTCTGCTTCATGTTGGTGATTACGAAACGCGGGTTATCCTTCGGCTCTTTATGGTCGGCACGCACAACTTCGGCTTTGATAATGATGCGCCGATCTTGCTTCCAACTGCCCGCCGCATAGCGCACTTCATCGTAGACATGCTCGGTTTGATCGGTGAGACCGGCCAGTAGGCGTGCAATCTCCATGGCCTCTTCCGCCTTGCGATTCAACACCGCATTGCTGGCCATGGCCACCACATATTCGACGCCCGCTTCGGCATCCAGAAACGCCAGCAGTTGGGGATTTGCAAAACCGCCGTCGAGACGAACGCGGATGCGCACCTTCGAAAATGAGCTGCGAATCAAGGCCATCAACCGGCGCAAAATCCCCACCGCTCCCGCGGCCGCCGTAACATTGCCGGGACGCAACACGGCGGCACACAAATACTGATCAGCCTCGTCGTTGAAGGTAACAAAGCCCATCATAGGCAGGTAACACGCGTTGTCATAGTGGCTATTGAAGAATGACAACTGCTGCGCGCCATGCGTGGGATCGTCGGTCGGATCAAGATCGATGGTGATCAGCCGGGCGTGATGGTGTAGCCGCTGCGCATGACGTTCGATTACGCTCTCAGCCAGCAATGCCCCCATGTGATAGAGCTGGCGTGGACCAACCGCATTTTCAAAACGCGACAGTGTCGGTTGCGAAGCCATATCCAGACCCGTAACCGGATCGCGGTCGAGCAGCATCTTGTGCATGGGATCGGCAGCCAATCGAGCGGAGTCGTTGGCGTCCGCATAACCACAGGCAATGGAGAAGACGCGTTGGGCGAAAAGATCCCGCAGCGAATGGTCGACCTTCCCCGCCTGCCGGGAATCAAGTAAACAACCAGACATGCCGGCGATCAATCCGTAGCGGGTCTCGGCGGCTTTCAACAGCACCGCACCACCATCGGAACTGCCCTGCCTCTGGTCGAATTCCAATATCACTGGCTTGGCAAAAATCTCTGGAAACAACAAACGCTCTGTCGCGCTAGAATCGTTCAAGCGAAAGCCTCTCAATGTGCCTTAAACACTTGTTTCGTTAACATGTTTGTAGCACAAAAAAGGCTTTCGCTAACTCATTAACTCAGGCTTCACGAATAATGCGGGTTAGGTTTGCGCTGCGAGAGGGTTGACTTATTGTGAACACTTCAAACACTCGAGGTGCGGAATGTATTCAAGATCTGTATTCGCACTATTGTTGGCCGCGACTGCCGTTCCCGCCGCGGCTCCGCCTGCGACCACGTCGGTCCAGCGCCCGAGAATCACTGGCATCTCGCATCTTGCCGTCTACACATCAGACGCCGCCGCCGCCGACCACTTCTACCGCGAACTCGTAGGCGCGGCCAAGCTGCCGGACCCTGAGAACGCGCGGGGCGTTCGTTACGCTTTCAGCAATGTGCAGTTCGTTGAGGTGTTGCCGCTGCCTGCGGACTCCGGCATCAACCGGCGTGATCACATTGCGTTCAACACCGACAACGCCGAGGCGCTGCGCAATTACCTTGTCTCCAAAGCGTGGAAAACGCCCCCCGCGGTGAACAAAGGGGACGACGGAAGCCGCTGGTTTAGCGTGAGCGATCCGGAAGGCAATGAGGTTCAATTCGTTCAGCCTCCCAGGCACTCTAAATCGATAAACGCGCCCAACGTGATTAGCCACCGAATCATTCATGTGGGTATTCTGGTGCATAGGAGCGCAGTGGAAGACACCTTCTATCGCGACTTGCTGGGCTTTCGCCCATACTGGATCGGCGGCATGAAGGAGGGCCGGGTGGACTGGGTGAGCCTGCAAACCCCCGACAGCCATGACTGGATCGAGTACATGCTGGAGGCAACCCACAGCAACGATGATCTCCCAACTGGCATTCCTGCCAATATGACCCAGAACTTTCTGGGAGTGCTCAACCATCTGGCATTGGGTGTTACGTCGGTTCCCGATGCCTACAAAGTGCTTGAGACCGGGAAGCGGTTGGAGGGACGACACGGCGAACCTCCGACGAAGGTTGGCCTTGACGGCAAGTACGAGTTCAATATGTACGATCCCGATGGCGTTCGCGTGGAACTGATGAATTTTAAGCCGACGGAGATACCTTGTTGCTCGCCGTATACCGCGGATGATCCGGCGGAGTAGCTCGGCCGTCCGCCCGAGTTGTGCACGCGAGCGGATCGGACAGCGGCTCTCCTACAACTTCGGGCAGTAAGAAAAGTGCTTTTCATGCCACGCCTTTCCGGTTCTTCTAGTCTTCATAATGGTTCAGTAAGATTCAACATAGTTCTTGACGTGTCATATTTCGGACGTGTATAAAGTGCCAGGTTGAGAGTTCGTCGCGCTGTGCCCTGAGAAAAGGGTCTTCATTCTGGTCGTCGCGATCTCCCATGCCGATGACGCTCCCACAGGAGGTATCGATGGCTTCGGCGATTGCCACCCCAATACTGCCGGAGGTTGATCGGTTTCTCGCGCAGAATCCAATCAACCTTTTCATCGGGGACGATGGGTGCCTGCCAAAGCGGGTGGCATTTTTGAGACCATTGATCCTGGCAATGGCCGAAGCCTTGCGCGGATAGCAGCCGAGACAACGGATGTCGAAGATGCGGTCCAGCTCACGAGGCATTCCATCATTCGGGCTGGGCAACGATGCCCTCAAATGACAGAGCCGTCATTCTACACAGACTAGCAGATCTGGTTGATCAGCACACGGCGATTCTTGCGCAGTTGGAATCGCTCGATGTAGGTAAGCCGATTGCGCTGACAGTTGCTTTTGACGTGCCGAATTGTGCGCAGACTCTACGCTATTACGCAGACTTGTCGGTCCACAGTTCCCCGCGCCAAGCCATTGCAGTTTCGGGATGCGAGGCTTACACAGCTCGGGTTCCGTATGGCGTTTGTGCATTCATCATCCCTTGGAATTTCCCACTGTTGCTATTGGGTTGGGGGGTGTCGCCGGCGTTAGCCGCTAGCAACGCTGTCGTGATCAAACCCGCTGAGGACACGCCCCTTTCAGCGCTCTATTTCGCGCATCTTTCTGAATTGGCAGGCTTGCCTGCCGGCGTCATCAACGTGATTCCGGGTGGTGGACATACTGCCGGAGCCGCGCTGGCGGCACATCTCGGAATCAGGCGGATGTCGTTCACAGGTTCTCCGGAAGTGGGAAGGGAAGTAGCAGTGTCGTGTGAGAGGAAGCTCGTCCCTGCAAAACTGGAACTGGGCGGCAAAGGCGCGGCTCTTGTGTTTCCTGACATAGATGTCGAGGATGCGGCAGGAAAGTTGTCCTCGGCCATTACCTTGAACTCTGGGCAAGTCTGCTGTACAGCCACGAGGTGGATTATTCATGAAGATATCTACGATCGCTTCGTTCAGGCCGCCAGAGCGCGTCTGTCGGAGACGCGAATTGGCTATGGTCTTGACCCCGTCACTCAAATGGGCCCAGTGGTGAGCGCAAAGCAAAAGAGGCGGGTTCTCAGCTACCTCAAGTCTGTCGAAGAAACCGGCGCTGAGGTTGTTCTGCGCGGGGGTGCCGAGCAGATCACAGGCCACGATGGTTTCTTCGTTAGTCCAAGCTTGCTTGCGGGCGATCCAGGAAATAGTTGCGCTCGAGAGGAAATCTTTGGGCCCGTCGCCTATCTCATGCGCTTCAGGAATGAAAAAGATGGGATCGATCTTGTCAATCGCTCAAGCTATGGATTGGCCAACAGCGTCTGGTCGGGTGATGTAAGTATCCCCCAGCAAAGCTGGGGGCTTTACGTTGTGAGCCGCTCAAAGCGGCTTCTATGAGACGGCTGGCGTTGTCAAGGTTTTTGTCGTTGCTTTTGCATTTGTTTTTTCCTTAGTGGCGCTTTTGCTGTTGCTGTTGTTTTTGCACTTGCCTTTCGTTCGTGTTTTGAAGGTTCATCTCGGGCTTCTATACGCACTCGCTTGGAGCCGCTCTGGGCTCGGTGCCTGATGGGGTCCGATAGGGATGAATCGGGGCTGCTATCTTGAGCTCGGCCTATGACGACCCAGCCGCTTTACGCAGTCACCCGGACACGAGATTGATTGGCGCTTGCCACTTCGATTGAAAACCTCTGCTTGGAAACCTGTTCAGAACCTTGCTGCTTCACTGCCGTCTTGCCAGTTGTACCGCGGTTGAGGCACGGCGCTATGCCGCCACCGCCGCCTGTTGCGGGAAGGGTTGGAAGCGTTGCCCGCTGCGCCATAGGGCGTGCAGCACGACCGCCAGTTTACGGGCCACCGCGACGATGGCTCGTTTTTTGCCCCGCTTGCCGCCCGTGGCCGCCAGCTTCAGTCCCCAACGCCGCAGCTCGGAATCGGGACCGAAGCGTCCCAGGACGTATTGCGCCGATTGCACCAGCAGGCTGCGCAGGAAACTGTCGCCGGACTTGGAGATACGCCGTTGCGGGTCGGCAGCGCCCGATTGGCTCTGCGCGGGACGCAAACCGAGAAACGCTCCGGCGGAACGGTTGCTGGCCGCATCGGGCTGGCCCAGCGTCAGCACATACGCGGCGGCGACGATCGGTCCCACGCCGGGCGCGGTGCGCAGCAGAACGATCTCGGGATACTTGGCGGAAAGCTTTGCAATCTGCTTGTCCATGCCATCGACCTGTGCATTGAGCAGCCCAATTTGCTCGACCAACGGGGTGGCGACCGCGCTGAGGGCGGGCGGTATAGCCGCCAGCGCGCGAGCCGGAAGAAATTCGGTCGAGCAGGCGGGCAGACGGCCTCCGGCGCTCTTGACTAGACCGCGCAGCGCGTTGACGATCATCGTCCGCGCCCGTACCAGCGTGCTACGCGCATGGATTAGGTTCAAATCCACCTGGCGCTCCTCGCTGCGATGCTCGAGCGGGGAGAGCAACTTGGGATCGAAGGCGGCAAAGCGGGCCAGTTTCTCGGCGTCGTTGCGGTCGTTTTTCGATTCGCTGCCGGTGATGGCGGAAATCTGACGGGCATTGGCCACGATGACCTGATGGCCCAGAGCGTTCAACAAACGGCTGACCCAGGGAGAGTGGGTGCCACACTCCAGGGCGATGCGCAGACAATCCTCGCCCTCGAAATGCCGCCGCAGCGCAGCCTCGGTGCTTTGTACCCGCCCTTCCTCGACTACCTCTCCATCGCTGTTCAAGAGGCAATAGTGGCTGTAGCGGTCGCCCAGATCAAGGCCCACGGTCATCTCCGGTTTGGCGATTCCTGCTTCCATCTTCGGCAACTCTCTGCTAACCTTCTTCATTGGCTGGTCTCCTTTGAGCATCCTTGAATGCGTTGCGAACAGCTTAGCTGTACGCGAGGCCAGCCGTCTCATCCCATCTTGAGCGGGGTCGCTAACGCGGCCCCGACAGGATTGGGGCCACCTTTCGGTGGCTAGTTCCACATCTGCAGTTGGTCCAGCCGCTTATCCTCAGCCTCTTGGTTGCGGATGTATTCCCGTATCTGTGCCTCATCTCGCCCCACCGTCGATACGAAGTAACCGCGCGCCCAGAAATGCTGTCCGGTAAAGTTCTGCTTGCGCTCACCATACGTCCGAGCCAGGTGAATCGCGCTCTTGCCCTTGATGTAGCCCACCACTTCCGACACTGCGTACTTGGGCGGGATCGAAAGAAGCATATGGACGTGGTCCGACATCAGATGGCCTTCCAGAACACGACTCTCTCTCTGCTCGGCCAAACGCCGGAAAACCTCGCCAAGATGCGGTCGCAGTTGCACATACAATGCCTTGCGCCGGCACTTGGCAATAAACGCTACGGTCGAGTAGGGCAAAGGCGCTTAACGGGCTTCGAATGATGCCGTTGTTTCCATTGCCCCCTCTAAAATGCCGTACGGTGGGTTTTCCCCAGTACGGCTTCAAGGCTGACATATCGGGTGGCGCCTTCCTACAGATCGCATTGCTTAATCCTGCTCCCGGAATACACAACGCGCTCCATAGTTTGCATCCACCTTTCGTATCGTTCCAGAACTGAGACCTGGTCTCCCGCTCTGAGTCGGGCAGGTATTCTTTTGCGATACCGTCATTCAAGCCTCACGGCTTTACCCCAGAGGTCCTCGCTCCGGTCCGGGTTGTAGTGTCCCGGTCCATCAACACTTAATTGACCCCATCCGAGCCACTGGCAAGCACGTTCCGACTTCCCGACTTTGCGGTTATACGAAACGCCTTAGCTGTGCGGGAGCGCCTAGGCCACCCACCAGTGGGTCCGAGCTTTCACTGCCAAATCCTTCTCGACATGTCGCCTTCTTCGACTCCGGGGAAATCAGTGACTGCATGCATCCAGTTCCTTCACCACTGACGCGGGCCTTCGCACAATACCAAAACGCTCGGCTTTCCCAACATTTCCACAAATCCGTTTCACGTGGGGAGTGATTTCGGAGCTTCACTACAGTTCGCTTGCGCTGCAACCTGCCGATTTGTTCGCCCTCCTGACGGATCAGACTCGGCTTTTGCCTTGCCTGCAAGGACTTTTACATCCAGGCTTTCATCAGGGCTGTCACCAGACTCTGACGCCGGATATGGCTACCGTGGCAACTGGACAATCTCCACGGGTCGGACTCTCACCGACTGGATTCGCAGCTAGCTTCGCTGCACTGGTATTTGCACTCCCATACGGAGTGGCTTAAACTCTCAACTCGGTCCATCCAGTTTCTCCTTGACGTGTGCTTTGGTCGGCTCACGACTGGAGTCTCTTGGATGGACTACCGTAAATGTCAAACTCCTACTGCCACCCCGGCAAAGCCGGGGGATCTCCCTTGGACTTTAGAACGTGCTCGCCGGGTAGCTGAGTCAATGGTGGCCGGAAATAGTTGGATCAACGCACACAATGTCTTCAAGCACGGTATACCGTACGGCGGTTGCAACGAGAGTGGCCTCGGTGGCGGCGTCCTTGGGCCAGAGGCATTCTTCGACTATTTACGTCCTCGATCGATCGTGCGCCCGATCTAGCCGCGACGTTCGACGAAGTTCGGAATCTGTTTCGGCTGAGACGGACTGCTCGTCGACATCTCGCAATCTTGGCGATTCGTGCAAGTGGAGAGTGAAGGCGA
>Ga0206905_10142_pt1 | contig 20330 bp, 17 predicted proteins | sample Alteio_BWOrgHeat_43_FD_152940 | JGI IMG/M metagenome (GOLD analysis project Ga0206905, IMG submission 152940) | Enriched cells from forest soil in Barre Woods Harvard Forest LTER site, Petersham, Massachusetts, United States -... | ecosystem: Environmental > Terrestrial > Soil > Temperate forest >...
ATGACCGAACCGAGAATAGCGCAGGTGGCTAGGAAAAGTGAGGCGGAGAAAAGGGCACGGCGGGTGCGGGGAGCCATAGGCTGAAAACCTCGAAAAGGTAGAAACGGCGCGTGGTTTCTGCGCAAAGACAGTCGTCCTATCTTAGACGGAGTATAGCATTCTGGAGTGAGCTAAGGCTCGGCCGAAATGGGGATTCGCTTGTTCGGTCGAGGGCAGTTAGAATTGGGTACGGATACCGTCCTGAGCCAGGGTGAGTCCAAAGAGCCAGGCGGATGTGCCGGGCGATCAATTGTTTCATCGCGGAAGTTGACCAAGATACGAGTGGCAAAGATACGAGTGAAGATGACCTTGAGAATTTTGCAGTTTGCGGCGTCGTGTGGGCTGGGCCTGCTGATGCTACCGGGTGTGGTACAGGCACAGGCCCCGCGGTATCAGAGCCCATTGAGTGCGCCGAATGCGCCACAACAACAGCTTAAACTGCCGGTGACACCGCCCATTTCTCCCGGAGGTGCGGTCGTTGAGGACGTTGTCGTACACGTCAACGATCTGATTATTAGCCGAAGTGATGTGGAGCGGGCAACCCAGTCGCTTGCCGAAGAAAATCAGCGCACCAACGCAAGTCCCGCAGATGCAGCGGAAAGGCAGAAGAATCTGCTCCGCGACATGATCGACAAACAGCTGTTGTTGTCGCGCGGCAAAGAGCTTGGGCTCAACGCCGACGCTGAGGTAGTTCGGCAGCTGGACGAAATTCGCAAGCAGAACCATCTGGCGACTATGGAAGACCTTGAAGCAGCAGCCCGGCAACAAGGTGTTTCATTCGAGGATTTTAAGGCAGGTATTCGCGACACTGTAATTACTCAAATGGTAGTGCGTGACGAGGTGAGCCGGCGTTTGCAGATGACGCAAGGGCAGGAACAGGCTTATTACGAGGCGCACAAGCAGGATTTTGCTCAACCCGAACAGATCAGATTGAGCGAGATCCTGATTCCTACCGCAGCAGACGCGGATGACGCGGCGGTTGCGCAGGCCAAGGCCAAGGCCGAAGATGTTGAGGCCAAGCTAAAGGGGGGCGACAAGTTTGAGGACCTTGCGAAGACGTATTCCGGTGGGCCACTGGCTTCCGAGGGCGGGGATCTGGGACTGTACAAGCGTGGTGCGCTGGGCCAGGTGCTTGAAGACGCAACCTTTAAATTGAAGGTGGGTGAGTCGACCGCACCAATTCGGACGAAGCAGGGTTTTGTCATTCTCAAAGTGACGGATCATCAGGCTGCCGGAATCGCTCCGCTCAAGGATGTTGACCAGCAGGTGCAGGAGGCGATGTATCAGGAGGCGATGGCGCCTGCACTGCGAACCTATCTAACGAAGTTGCGGGAAGACGCATACATCGATATCAGGCCTGGATATGTAGATTCCGGCGCTAGCCCTCGTCAGACCAAGATGGCGTTTACGGCGTACACACCTCCGGTTGTAAAGAAGAAGAAGGTCGAAGAAAAGAAACGCTTTGATCGAGGGACGAAGTACTCGGCGGCGAAGGCTGCCCCTGCAGCGGCTCCAGTTGCTACGTCTGCGGTTGTTTCGACGACTACCTCTGCTACTGCCTCTACAACAAAGAAGGTGAGCTCGACCGCTAAGCCTAAGAAACCAAAGCGGGAGAAGATTCGATACGGTCAGGCTCCCAGAAATTCTCTGCCGGCGGGTCCGGAGGAGACGGCTTCAGGGACTGATGTTGGGGCAGGAGCTGCCTCTGCGGCGGTCACGACTGGTGGTGGGCTGGTCGCAAATGCTGCTCCAGGGACTGCAATTGCGCCAATCGACACTCCAAGCGACGTTGGATCGAATCCGCTGGATGCCAAGGCCGCGCCTGCTGGAAAGACTCGATATAGTGCTCGTGCGAAGGAAGTTTCGGCCGAGAAAAAGGCTGCCAAGGTAAAGAAAACGAAGGAGAAGGTTGCGGCTGGACCCGTTGCAGCGACCGCCGACGAAAAAGCTTCGGAGAAGACACAGGCTGCCCCCCTTGGGTTGAACGGCGACACGGTAAAGGACAGCAAGAAGAAAAAGAAGGCGAAGGATAAGAACGCTCCTAAGGAAAGGTTGCAGAATCAGCCACCTAAGCCACCTGCTCCGGCTCCTGAGGAAACGCCATCGAAGGCTTCTGACCGAGGGACGCCGCAGGAAGGGATTATGCCTCCGGCTCCTAAAACGCCGGGGCCAACGCCGCCGCCGCCGAGTACGCCTCCGGCTACACCGCAAACACCCCCAACTGCACCTCCGACCACGCCGCAAGTTTAGGTATTGATTGGTTTTATTGGAACGCGAGGGCTTCGGCTCTCGCGGTTCTGTTTGATAGGGGTATTCTGTTGGGATGAAAGAGTTTTTTGTTCAGGACGCGGCCCGGTTTGAGAATTGTACAGTTACGAGTTACTTTCTGCTGTCGTCGATGCAAGTGCGGGATAAGAAACAAGGTGGGCAATATCTTGCTTTGATTGTTAGCGATAAGACGGGTTCGCTGGAAGCGCGGATGTGGGATGACGTAGCAGATCCGATTGAATTCTGTGCTGAGGGTTGTTACGTCAAGGTGCAGGGAGATATCTCCAAGTACCAGGGAAAGTTCCAGATCACGCTGAAAAAGATGAGGTTAGCGGCGGATTCGGAGATTGAGCCGAGGGATTTTCAACCTGCGACGAAGTTCGATGTGGAGCAGATGTGGGCGGAACTGAGGGGGTATGTCTCTGCGTTTCACAATCAAGATTTGAAGCGATTAGTCCTTTCTTTTCTTGACGATGAGCGAATTGGCCCAGCGTTCAAATCGGCTCCTGCGGCAAAGCGGCTTCATCATGCTTGGCTGGGCGGATTGCTCGAGCATGTTCTGACACTGGTGCGAGTATGTGTAGCCACGGTTCCTTATTATCCTGAGGTCGATCCGGATCTTCTGGTGGCTGGGGCGATTCTGCATGATATTGGCAAGATCCGGGAGCTGGAGTGGAAATCCAGTTTTTCCTATAGCTTAGAGGGCCAGATGATCGGGCATATCAATATTGCGCAAGGGATGCTGCGTGAAAAGGTGCGGGAATTGACGCCGTTTCCGAACAAGATCGCGCTTTTGGTCGAACATATGATTCTGAGCCATCACGGGAAGTATGAGTTCGGGTCGCCTAAGTTGCCAATGACGCCGGAGGCAATTCTTCTGAGTGCTTTGGATGACCTTGAGGCGAAGATGCAGGCAGTGCGGAACGAGTTTGCCGCGGCTGAGGCAATGGGCAGAGGGCCTGATGAGACGACGGAGTGGGTCAGGAGTATGGAGCGGCCGTTGTTCGACTCGAAGAAGTATCTGAAAGACAAATAATTTTTCTTCTTGTGGGATAGCCGTTTTTACTGGGGATTCGACTGCGAGTTGGGGGAGAGTTGCGCATCAGACGATCCGACGACATGCGGCGAGTCAGCAAGCTTAGCCGCGTTATTCTTTGGGTTTCGGCACTGATAGGGATTGGCGTTTTTTTGGGTCGCCTATTTGTGGGGGCCGATTCTGGAAAGGATGAATCGTTGAGGGAGGGCTACTCGTCGAGCTTGAAGACTCTGATTTTTACCAGTTGAGCGATCGTGAGATTTTTGAAGCCGCGGGCCTTCATGCGTTCGACGAAAGGGGCGTCGATTTTGAATACGCTCATCTGGACAAGTTCTTCTTGAGTCGGGGAGAAGCCCATGGCTCGGATGGCCTGCACTTTTTCAGGAGAGACGCCTACGGCTTTCATGCTGGTTAGCTTTTGCGCGCGGAGTTCGGGATAGCCAGCGGCGGCCATCGCTTTGACGTAGGCGGGATCGACCTTGAGGGCTTTGAGTCCCATGATGTTGTGGGAGTTCATCTCGGTGACGCCAGCGTCTTTCATGTCTTTGACGTATTGGGTGGTGATGTCGAGCATGGCATAACCTTCAAGACGTTCGGAGGCGACATCCTCGAATCCCATGGCCTGCATACGCTTGACGAAGCCCTGGTCGGGCGTGAAGGTGTAGGTTCCGCGCATCGCTGCGTCGTGGACAGTGCCGGCGCAACGCATCTCGCCTGCTTCAGCCTTCATGCGGGCGTCGATAGTAGCGCCCTCGTGCTCGAGATCCTGCGGGGTGATACCTGTCCACCTGCCCCATTGCATGTCGGAGTCGCCGGAGTGGCAACCTCTTCCTCTTCCTTCGACGCAGTCGCCACGCTCGGAGCTGAAGGACATTTTTCCGTCGGTGCGTCCGGCGCGAATGGCGCATGTGCCTGTGTCATCGGCGAGTGCGATAGTGGTGCTAAGGACGGCGATGAAACAAAGAGCGAGAGTTTTTCGCATGGCGCGACTCCTATGGGGTCTTCTTGGGATCCGTCGTTATTGTCATCGTGATTTAGAACGATTCCTACTGGTCGAGGAGACCTGACATCTTCAGCTTGATGAGTTTGTCGAAGTCCTTGTCGTTGAAACCGTGAGCCTTTGCGTCGGCGATAAATTTCTCGTCGATATGGAAGACGGAGGCCTTGCGCAACTCGTCATTGGTTGCCTGAGGAAACTGCTGTTTGAGCCAGCCAAGGTATTCGGGTGTCATGCCCATGGATTTCATGGAGATGAGTTCGTGGATGCTGAGATTGGCGAATGATTTCTTCATGTCGGCTGCATATTCAGGTGTGACGCCCACGGACTTCATTGAGATGAGTTCATGCGCGCTGATGTCTCCGAAACCTTTCTGCTTCCAATCTGCTGCGTACGCGGGGGTAACACCCATGGACTTCATGGAGATGAGATCGTGGAGGCTGAGATTGCCGAATGATTTCTTCATGTCGGCTGCGTATTCAGGAGTGATACCCATGGACTTCATTGAGATGAGTTCGTGCGCGCTGACGTCGCCGAAACCCTTCTGCTTCATCTCAGCTGCGTACTCGGGAGTGACACCCATGGATTTCATGGAGATGAGATCGTGAAGGCTGAGATCGCCGAACGATTTCTTCATGTTCGCGGCGTATTCGGGGGTGATGTCCATGGATTTTTCGCTGACGAGTTCGTGAAAATCTTTCGGAGCGACGCCGGTGTTTTTGAGGGACGAGACGTACTCGGGAGTGACGCCCATGGATTTGAGGGAGATGAGCTCGTGGACGCTTGGCTTGCCAAGGCCGACGGTACCCATCGCCTTCGCGTACTCGGGTGTGACGCCTAGCGATTTAAGGGCGACAAGGGAGTTGAGATCGTTGTTGAGGTCGAACGGATACCCAGCGTCGCGCATGCCTTCGAGATAGGCCGTACCCGTTCCTTTGCCTGTTGCTTGCGAGGCACCTTTACCAGTGCCTTGCGAGGAGCTTGTTCCGGCTGACTCCTGAAAGTCGAATCCGACGAAGGAGGCTGTATTGAAGGCAAAATTGGGTGTAATGAAGACCTGTGGGTGAGCTTGCGGCATCGGGGCCGGAGCTGACAGCGCACCGGGCTTCGGCGTGGGAAGGGCCCGCCGTGGCGGATCCATGGGAGGAGCCATGAGGCGCGTGCTCGCGGCGTCCAATCTGGAGACGACGGCCGACGGGAACTCGGTCATCACTTGTGCGACAACTGGATGAATTCGGGTTGCAACGGGGGCCGCGACTGCGCTGATCTTTGGACCCAACAAAAGCGTGATTACCAGGGCGCCGACTGCTGCAACACTTGTTCCACTTGTCATTCTGCTCTCCAATGCCATGTCTTCTCCTAAAATTTTTCTAATTCGTCCCAGCAGCGATCCGCCACAGCCTCCGAGCGCCATCGCCAGCCGAAGCTTGACCGCTCTTTGCTCTTCGAGCCGCAACAGAGCGCGAGCATAGACGGCTGCGTCGCTGCAGCTTTGCACTGCAATCTCGTCGCAGCAGACCTCGCGGCGTTCGCGAACGGTGCGGCCGAGCCACCAGACGGCGGGATGGAAGAAGAGAACGCTTTCGATCGCCGTCTGCAGGAGATTCCAGAGGTAGTCCCAGCGCTGAATGTGGCCGAGTTCGTGAGCCAGCACGGCTTCGAGCTCTTCTCTCGGCATTGCGAGCACGGCGCTGATCGGCAGGATTACGGTAGCGCGCCAGACTCCCATCGCTAATGGAGAAATGACTTCATCGGAGGCGCGCAGGACCACGCGACGGCCGACCTGGACCTGTTCGCAAAGATGGAGGAAGGCACGTTCGACTTCCTGGGGTACCATTCTTTGGGCCCGGTGCCGAACTGCTCCGAGATGCCACCAGCCGCCCAGGGAACGGAGCACGAGGAAAAGAACACCTGCGAGCCAGAGGGCATCGACCCACGGCAGGATGCGATCGGCGCGTGTCATCAGCCAGCTGGTCGACTGCTCAAGGCTTGAAGCGAGAGGCAGCGGGTGCGGAGTTGGCTGCGGCTTCGCAAGATGAAGGCCGGAGAAGAGTTGCGATGTGAGGTCGACCGGGCGGGCCGTTATCGGGCCAGATGTCTGGATGGTCTGGATTGGCGCAGAGGCCCGGGTTGCGACTAGCAACTCTTCGGTAAACGTACCGAGGACGACTACTGGCATGAGCATGAAGGCGGCGAGGGCCACGACGTAGCGCACTTTGGAGGTGGCGTGCGAGGTAATTCGATCCACGGCGGTGAAAGCGACTGCGACGGCGGTGCCCTGCCAACAGAAGTGCAGTAGAGTCCATCCCAGCGCTACGATCTCTTCGCGTGACAACCAAGCTATCGGGCTCATCATTTCGACCTTCCTCCAGCTGAATACTTATCTGACAGGGGAGCGACTATATGGTTATGTTCTTTTCTCGATTAGTTGACGAATCGCTTCGAGCTCTTCGTCGCTGGCTCTTTCGATCTGCAGGGCGCGAAGGGCCAACTGGGCTGCACTGCCTGCGAAGAACTTTTCGCTCAGCTCGCGCAGGAACCTGCGCTCGGTGTCGGCCTGCGAGACGGCGGCTCTGTAGAGATGGGCGCGCTCGCGCTCGTCGCGTTCGACTAAACCTTTCTCGGTCATGATTTGCAGAAGTTTGAGAACACCCGTGTAGACGACGGGACGTCCCATATTGACAGCTTCGTAAAGTTCACGAACCGTGAGGGGGCCCTGTTCCCAGAGAATGCTGAGGAGTTCGAGCTCGCTTTCGGTTGGCTTCGGCGTTGCGGGTTTCTTTGCCATGCTGGAAACCATATACGATATAGTTCGTAGATGTCAACGAAAAATTTCGTAGATCTTTTGGGGGGGAATTCGTTACGGCTGGGTCAGTTGGAACTTGTAGAGGGCTTCGGCGTTTTCACGAAGGACCATTTGGGCTAGTTTTTCGGCTTGCGATTCGGTAATTTGCTTGTCAGCCATCATTCCGGTGAGCGCCATGCCGAGGCTGCTGCGAATGTTTTGGCTGGCGATGTATGCGGCTTCTTCCCAGCCCATCGACGAGGAGAAGGGGTAGGCATCAGTGGCGAAGAGGATTTTTTCCGGGTAGAGCTCGAGCCACTCGCGAAGCCACGCTGACATTGTGCGTGGGCTGATCATGAGGGACTGCTGGGAGAGATCGAGGTAGACATTGGGCTTCTGGAGAAGCGCGCCGATTTCGTGAACGAAAGGCCAGCCACCGTGCAGGAGGACGAAGTTGGTTTTGCGGAGGCGGGGGTCATTGAAGAGAGGTTCGAGAAGGAGCGGGTTGTCGCCGGCGATGTCGAAATAGCCTCCGCCGCCTGAGGTGGTGTGAATGTGGACAGGAATCCCGAGACGGCCGCATTCCTGGGCGATGTAACGGAAGAGGAAGTCCTGCAGGCGCTTGTACTGGGCTGAATCCGGGTTTGGGGTGTGGAGGAGCGTCGCGTAGATGCGAGCGGCTTCGGGCCGGGGAACGTCATCGAAGCCGAAGGAGCGGAGGTAGGCGATCTCGAATTTTTCGGCTACGGCACCTTGTGATTTTTGTTGCTCGAGGGTTGGAGTGACTAGTTTGGAGAGATAGAGGTCGAGCGTGGGTGGGAGAGTTTTCAGGTCCGCTTGTTCGAGATATTTTGCGCGGAGCTTGTCTTCGAGTGGGAAGAACTGTTTGCGGTCGGGAGTGGCAGCGGCGAGACCGGAGTTGTCGAGCGGGAAGAGGAGCGCGTCGACGTAGGGAACCCAGCGAAAGCGTGGAGGCTGGACGCCGGTGCCCATGATGACCCGGTTGGCGAGTTCGGTGCCGATGTTGGCGCGGTCGAGGATATAGGCCGCGTATTTTTCGCCTTGCTCGTGGCGTGTGGCTTCGCGGGCTGCTTCGAGTTGTTTGATACCTGCATTGTCGAGTGGCGGATTGCCGATGAAGTGGAAGATGACTTGCCAGGCTTCGTGGAGCGCCGGGAGATCGGGGCGCATTCCGGCGGGGTCAGTGTCGGGCTCCATGTTGTCGACGGGGAGAGCGTCGAAGTTGCGGTCGGTGACGTAGGCCGGCGGAGAGAGGACGGGGTGGGCGTGGTTGTCGATCGCGGGGATGGTGGCGATTTGGGCGGCCAGCGCCGGGTCGACGCCAGAGGGCGATTGGGCTTGTGCGATAGCGGCCATCAAGAAAAGAGCCGCTGTGAGGGCGTATCGAGTCGCGTTGATGGGCATTGAGTCGATTCTACGAATAGAACGACAATTTCGGTATGGCTAATGATCTGGAGCTCTAACGATAAGCCCGTTTTACGGTAACAATCGCTTCCGCTCCGTCTGAAGGCCACCGCGATTCCTGCGTGCAGGGCTCTTGAGGCTAAAAATATTTCGCACGAGGAGGCGCTGGGCCTCCCCGACACGAAGCAGACTATTCCTGCAGTACCGGCCTTGGGGCTAGAACACCGCGGAAGCTGCTGCGGTACCGAAGGAAGACGAAGACCCACAGCACGCAGGCGACGAGTGCGGGAGCGATTCCCGGCGAGAGCGTGAGGTGGAAGGCAAGGATGTTGTACAACTCCGCCGCAAGCACCGTGAGCGCGAGCGGCACAAAGACTCCTGCAAGCAAAAGCAACCCGCCAATCACCTGCGCGGCGAAGAAGAACGCGGCAAAGTGCGATGTGCCGACGGCGACAAAGAACTGTATCGCAACCGGATTCGTTGGCGGTGGCTGGTGGATGAAGTTGAGAAATCCATTCAGGCCAAAGACGGTAAACATCAGGCCCAGCAGATAGCGCGCAATAAGGGAAACAATCTTCATGTGCCGTCTCCCTAGGCTGCCTGCGCGTGCGTTTGCACGGCCTGAAGGTGGGGTGCCAGAAACGCTTCGCGGTCCTGGCCATAGTTGAGTGCTGCAGTTCCGCCTGTCGTGAGGAAAGTCACATCCGTGACGCCGAGGAAGCCGAAGACCGAGCGCAGGTATGGCTCGACAAAATTGAAAGAGGCCATCTGCGTCTGCGGATCATAGATCCCGCCGGTCGCGATGATGAAGGTCGCCTTTTTGCCCTTGATCAGCCCTTTCGGCGTTCCATCCGCGTAGGAGAAGGCCTTGCCTACACGCGCGATCTGGTCGATCCAGAGCTTGAGCACCGAGGGCACACCGAAATTATGCATCGGCACCCCGAAGACATACTCGTCTGCTTGCTCCAGTTCAGCGAACAGCGTGTCCGAAAGCGTCAGCACTTCCTTCTGTTGCGTAGTGCGCGTTTCCTCCGGCGTGTACGCAGCGCCCACCCATTCGCCAGTGACAGGCGGGATCGAGGTTGAGTTAAGGTCGCGGTCAACGACGGTTCCATTCGGGTGTGAAGACTTCCACTGAGTAACGAACGCGTCGGTAAGCTGACGCGAGACGGACCGCCCATAGAGAGGGCTTGAGTCGATGTGGAGAAGCGTGGGCATGATGGTAAAACCTCCAATACGACAATTGATGTGTAAGCGACAGATGTCGATTCAAGAAATCGACATTTGTCGCTTATGCGTCTAATGCCGTAGAAAGGATATGATTAGGTGAATGGCAGAGACGCTCCAAGTCGCCAACACGGCGGAGACCACGGATCCGCGCATTCTTCGCAGCCGCCAGATGCTGCGAGAGGCGCTTCTTAGATTATTGACTCGTAAGGAGTTCGACGACATTTCCATCCAGGAGATCGCCGATGAGGCCACGCTGAACCGGGCCACTTTTTATCTCCATTACCCGGACAAGAACGCCCTGCTGGAGGCGATGACTCTGGCACGCTTCCGCGACCTTATCGCCCGACGCGGGCTTTCTTTCACAGATTGCGATGGGGCGTTGCGAGCGATTGCCCTGGGTGTCTGCGACTATCTTGCCGAGAGTACGGGCTGTCCTAGCCAGTTGGCCAAGATGCCCCTAGAAGGCTCCATTATCGCGGCCGTGGAGGGCATGTTCGAGGAAGGCACCAAATATCATGAGATTGCACCGGGCGCTGATCCCAAATTGCTGGCAACCACAGCTGCATGGGCCATCTTCGGCGCCGCGCGACGGTGGTACCAGACTCCCGACCGTGTTCCCGCTGAGGAGATGGCTGCCATAATTGAAGCGATGGTGAAGCCGATCTTTCTCACTGGCTCTGTATAGGTTGCCGCGAATCATTCACGACCTCCGCGAAGACCCCGAATCATGCGTACGAAGATTGCTCCTACTTTGAAACTTAGAGACGGGTGTGCCGACAAGACTATGTGCATAAGCGGTACGTCTTACCGTGCCAAAGATAGTTCCGTCGTATAGAACACTGAATAGCCCATTGCGTGACTTCGAGAAAACCCGAACGGAGTTTCAGGAGATTCTCGCCAAGCCGATCCGCGAGCTCGGGCTGAAACTCGAGAGTTCTCCGGTCGAACGATTCGTTCAGCAGCTTTATCGCGAACTTGAGGCAAAGGGCATCCACAAGTTCCGTCCTCTTTGCTATCTCACCGATGAATGGGGATGTCCCTCTGGCGAACCCGTTGTTGGCATTCCGTTCTATCTGGCGAGTCCGGAACTGGCACAGCTCGAACGCGATATGAACGATCTGGAAGACGCGCGCGAGATCATGATGTACATGCGTCATGAGGCTGGGCACGCGTTCAACTACGCGTACCAGCTTTATAAGTCGGCGGAATGGCGCGATCTATTCGGTCCATTTCGCCGCGCCTATCGCGATCATTATCGTCCCATACCGTTTTCGCGGAAGTATGTTCGCCACATGGCAGGGTGGTACGCGCAGAAACATCCGGATGAAGATTTTGCCGAGACGTTTGCGGTCTGGCTTACCCCTCGCTCGCAATGGCGAGAGCGCTACAAAGGCTGGGGCGCGCTGGCCAAACTGCAATACGTCGATCGCACGGTGCGAAGAGTCGGGAATCTTGAGCCCACGCGGCGGCGCGGCCGTACCGACATTACCGTCGATGAGATGGAATCGACGGTCGGCGAGTTTTATAGTCTTACGTTGCCGGAGGAGATTCCGGTCGAGGAACTCGCGCTGGACACCGACCTGGCGGACATCTTCAATATCTCGCGGAAGCGACGCAAGGGTGTTCGCCCGGCGCAGGAGATGTTGCATCAGCATCGTAAGGCCATCATCGACAAGGTCGCGTATTGGAGCGGCGTGCAGCGTCCGACCGTGAAGCGGCTGGTGGAAGCGATCTGCAAGCGTGTCGAAGAGCTCGGTCTGCTCGTAGATCTTCGACGCGAGTCCGAGTCCCTGACGGAGTTCACGGTATACACCACCGCACTCTCGATGAATTACCTGATTCGGGGCAATTTCATTCATCCCTGAGGCGTGGCGGCGTTTGACGTCGCGCCAACTGGAGGACTGGAGGGAAGTTGAAAGTCACCGTACTGTATGACCAATGGGAAGAAGAACCTTCTGAAGTGGTGGAAGAAGTTCCTGAGCCACGCAGGCGCAAAGGGGAGACCAAACGTAAGAAGAAGCCGGTGAAGCACGACCGTGAACAGATCTTCGAAGCGTTGGAGAAGCTTGGTCATGAACCGTCGTATTACGTTCTCGACGGGCGACCGCAATCCCTTCTTGGGCTCGCCAAGTGCGGGGCCGATCTCATTTTCAACATTACGGAATCGTATGCGGGCGACGACACCAAGGAGATGCATGTCACTGCATTTCTGGATATGCTCGACATTCCGTACACCGGCGCCGGACCGCACGCGCACACTCTAGCGCAAGACAAATCGATTGCGAAGAAGATGTTCGCGTTTTATGGAATTCGGTCACCCTACTTTGCGACAGCCTATCGCGGTACCATCGACCACGCACATGACATCAAGTTTCCGCTCATTGTGAAACCCACGTCCGAGGATGGATCCATCGGCATCGATGCCGCTGCCGTAGTCACAAGCGTGAAAGAGTTGATGGAGCGTGTGGACTATATCCAGACCGAGTTCGACTCCCCGGCATTGATCGAAGAGTACATCGAAGGACGGGAGATTTATGCTGCCATTCTTGGCAGTTATGAGAAGGCCTATGCACTTCCGCTTGTGGAGCTTGATCTTTCAAAGCTTCCGAAGGGCTTGCCCAAGATTGCCAGCCAGGATGTGAAATTCGAGAAAGATACGGAAGCCTATAAATTGACGAAATCTGCGATTGCAGATGATCTCGACGAAGAGACCGCAACGAAGGTCACCGAGATTGCGATCAAGGCGTATCGTGCGGTCAAGCTCCGCGATTATGGCCGCATTGACATGCGAGTATCCAAGAAGGGCGAGGTTTATGTGATTGAGGCAAATCCGAACCCGTGGTTGTCCAGCGGTCAGGAGTTTGCCATGGCCGCGAAGAAATTCGGCCTTTCTTATACCCAAATGATCGGAGAGATTGTGGACCTTGCGATGGCTCGCCAGACATAATGACTAACGGCGGGGGCAGGCACTAGAATCGCCTGAAATGAACCGCCGCGAACTTCTGCACTTAACTACTGCCACCGCGCTTGCCTCTATCGTTCCATCTCTCGCCGAAGCTGCTGTGCCCGACCCTCATGCTGTCGTGCCGCAATACGACATCTTCGAACTTACGCTGGAGGGGCCTTCGAGCGGCAACCCATTTCAGGATGTCACTCTGACTGCGACGTTCATGCTCGATCACCGCGCGGTTACCGTCGACGGCTTCTATGATGGGGGCTCGACTTTTCGCGTTCGCTTTATGCCGGATACCGTTGGCGCATGGACTTACAAGACATCATGCAACATGCTCGCTCTGGACGGGCGCACCGGCGACTTCGCGTGCGTTCCGCCGCGGCCTGAGGAGCATGGGCCTGTTCGCGTCGCCAGGAGTCATCACTTCGCACATGCAGATGGGCAGCCGTTCTTTCCTTTCGGCACGACCTGCTATGCGTGGGTTCACCAGGGAGCGCCGTACGAGCAGATGACGCTAGATACGCTGAAACAGGCGCCATTCAACAAGATTCGCATGTGCGTATTTCCCAAGTCTTATGAGTACAACCACAATGAGCCAGAGTTTTATCCCTTTCCACGGCCCACAGGGACACCTCTCGCCACACCGGGCGATACAGCACGGTTCGACCCGGCCTTCTTTCATCACCTGGAGATGCGCATTGCGCAACTGCGCGAGCTCGGTATCCAGGCGGACCTGATTCTCTTTCATCCTTATGACCGTTGGGGATACTCGAGCATGAGTGCAAAGACCGATTCCCGTTATGTTCGTTACCTTGTCGCACGGCTTGCAGCCTATTCGAACATCTGGTGGTCGCTTGCGAATGAGTTCGATCTGATGAAGGCCAAATCGACTTCGGATTTTACTGATCTTCTGCATCTGGTACAGCAGATTGATCCTTATCAACACCTACGGTCGATTCACTACTCGAAGACAATGTACGACTATGGATCGCCTGCTGTGACACACGCCAGTCTGCAGACCTATGACTTTGCTTCGGCGCCTATGTGGCTTGCAAGCTGGAATAAGCCGATCTGCTTCGACGAGATTCAATATGAAGGCGACCTGCCGCGCCGCTGGGGAAATCTCTCAGGGCAGGAGATGACCCGGCGTTTCTGGCTGGCGACGGTGTCCGGCTGCTATGCAACTCACGGTGAGACCTTCCTCAACCACCCCGATACAGTCGAGTCCGAAGACGACAAGATATGGTGGTCGAACGGCGGCAAGCTATCGGGGACCAGTCCCGCACGCATCGGGTTTTTGCGCAAGCTGCTTGAATCGACGACAACGACAGGACTGGAAGCACCCTCCGACCCTTACTATCTGAATGCGGTCAGCCTTAGCGGAAGCGACGTCAAGGCGGCTCCGAAGGCAATCCTCTACTACTTCGATCAACATCAGCCGATCCAGTACACGTTCCCACTGCCCGAGACCGCGAGTTATAAAGCGGAGTTGATTGATCCCTGGGATATGACCATCGCTGCTTTGCCGGGTACTCATCGGGGTAAGGCGACGCTTCGTCTTCCGGCAAGGCCGTCTCTTGGGATTCGTTTCACGCTTGCGTGACTATGAATTTGTTGAACTGCCTTTAACGCATCGAAAGGAGAAATGATGACAACCCTGATTTTGCCGTCGATTGAATGTGAAAATCTGCACGTTACTTTGCCGGTGGGCGACCTGGAGACCGCAATTGATTTCTATGTGACGAAGCTTGGGTTCAAGCTAGGGTTTCGGTGGGGACAGCCGCCGTTTTTTGCGGGGATCACACTGGGTAAAGTGGAGATTTTCTTGAAGGTGGATACGCCCGCCCCCAATGCCGGGGCGGTGGTCTTCATGGTGAACGATGCCGATGCGCTGTATGAGTTTCACCGGACGAATGGTGTCGAGGTAGTGGAGGAGATCGACGATCGACCATATAGCATTCGCGACTACGCGGTGAAGGATTTGTATGGGTATCGGCTGGTATTTGGACATCCCATCTATAACGTCGGGCCGCCGATCAAGATTGAGCGGGTGGATGTTCCGGTGCGACTGGAGACGCGACTGGCTGGGTTATTACAGGACCTCGCGACGCATAAGCGGATGAGCGTGAATAGCTGTCTTGAAGAGATTCTGCTGCATACGAACGATGGTGTGGGACCGCATACGCTGTCGACGCTGAAGCACATCGAAGAGCTGAAGAAGAAGCACGGCATCGACTACGACAGCCATGGGAGCTATCGATTTGTAGAGTGAGCCGCGGGAGTGTCTCTGCCGATCGGAAGCACAGATTAGCCGCTTCCGATCGCAAATGGTAGAATTCGGCTCTCTCCAAATGAGTCTGCGAATCCTTGCAGTCGGCGGGTTGACTGGCATCACACGGACACTGTTGTAACGATCTTGCAGTGGAAACCGGAGACATTCCCATGGATCCGACGATCCCTTCCCTCTCTCGCGCGTGGTGGATTTACGTGGCGGCCGTTGGTGTCTCGGCGGGAGCGTTAATCGCGGCAGGTGAGCGATCTGTGTCACCCAGATTTTCAAGAGTGGCCGATCTGAGCGCGTCGCACGGCGGCTCAATCTCTGAGCTTTCGAAGAGCAAGGAGTGGATGGTGCAGGTGAAGTTCTTCAACAAAAATTTTCTAGGTCCCGAATCCGGTGAGTGGCGCAATTCTCCAGCGTCGGAGGTTCTCTCCGGAGAGATGGCGATACCGCAGGCGCAGAGCAACCGGCTGGCGAAGTTGTGGATCACCGGGCCGGCCGAAACGATTACCGGAAACGGGAGCTACTATCTACGGGTTGACGCGCGCAGGATCTCGCGCGGCTTCTCGGTGCCAGCGAATGCTGTGATCGGTCCAATCTTGCGTGATAACAACCCAATCGCGCTTCAGCTTGTCGAAGGTATTTTTTTTAAGACTGACAAAGCATCCGCCGTTTCGATTGCTCCCAGCAGTTTGGAGTTTGACAAGCCGGCTACTTTGGACCTGCTGGTGCCCGAGGCGAACAGAAGGGAAATCGGGCATGATCGCCTTCATGTGGGGTTGCAACTGATCAAGGTTGATCCGAACCAGGCGACGGTGGATGACAGGAGTGAGGCCCCCGGCGACGCGTCGGATATCGAGAACAAGGCGTTGAAGGGCAAAGTGGCTTTCGATGAGTTGGCTATTACTGACAACCGAATGATTACGCCTGCGGGGCGATATACCACGCTAATCCTTACCGGCGACAAGGATCCCCGTAAATATGTTCGCTGTATCCGGACGGACACGAATCAACAGGTTGGGGCCTATTCGGATCGCTTTCCTATCGTCGCGGTCGCGGTGAATGGCTGGGCATCGGTGAAGATGCAGGTGAGTGCGCACGATTTCGGAGAAGAGTTCAGCTACCGGATCATCAGCCTGAGTGGGGATGATGTCACGACGAAGGCGTTGCTGCTGTGGTTCGTCACGCACGATCTGACGACGAAGGAGGTGGAGGGGCGTGTGCTGGCGCTGCCGGAGATCGATGCGCGGGCTGCGTGGTTGGAGGAGGTGCTCGGCGTGCAGTTTTCGGAGGAGGAGGTTCAGAACATTCAGAATCCGGAGGTGAGACGCGTTGTCGATCATCTTTGGAGTCTGCAAACAACGAAGGGACAACTTCCATGATCCCGATTGAACCGGCTAAAGCACCGGACGGATTTGAAAAGCTGCTCGCGGATCTTGAAGGGAAGTTTCGAAAACCCGAACCTGAGAATATTGCTCTGGGGGCGCAGAAATTTGAACGGATTCTGAATTTGGTTCTTGTCCCGTTCGCAGGGATTAATGCGTTTTTGATTGGCGGGATTGTTTTAGACAGGTTGTACCCAGGTCGTAGCTGGCTGCTGATCGCCTGCAATCTGTTTGCGGCGCTTCTGGTGGCAGTGTGGATGTATCTTCGCCGCGACCAGCCGAATTCACATCCGGTACTTTTCCTGAGCGCGGTGCCTACGTTCTTGCTGGCGGCTTTTCTTGCGGTGCCGTCGCCACTGGCTTTGGTTCCGGCGCTGATTGTGACGTACGTGTTTGCCGGCCTCGTCTACAAGGGGAAGATTCCGCAGACCGCAGTTCCGATCTACGTTATCTATCTTTCGATCCTGCTAGGCAGCCTGCAAGGCGAACGGGAGTTTCGAATTACATTTGAATTTCTCACATTGATTCCCATGGGAGCTGCCTTCCTTGTTCGAAAGCTGCGGGTGGCGACCTCGGCTGTCGTGATCAGTGCGGTGATTACGGCGGCTTTGGAGAGCGGTGGTCCCCGCGGTATCAGAGCGACGGTTGCTCTGCTGTTTCTGCTGGTTACGTTGGCGATCTGGTATGAGATTCGAATCCCGCGGTCGGATTATTCTTCGCTTCGCGCAATCCTGGATGAAAGTCTGGTGGTTCTGCTCGGGTATCTCGCTCTTTTTTCTCTCGGTTTCAACTCAGATGACCGATTGCTGTGGACGTGGGCGGCTGCGGTGACGATCTATGAAGCGTTGCAATGCTGGCGTGAGAAGGTGAGGTATCCGACGCGAATCGGGGTGGCAGCGCTGACGCTGACGATTGCCTTGTGGGCGACAAACCGGCCGCTTCCGGTCTCCGTGCCTATCGCCTGCACGTTGCTTATCGCAGCACTAACGAATCTTGCGGCGCTGCGGATGGGGAGTTCGCTCTTGTCGAATCTCGGCTTTGTGCTGATGATTCCAGGCGCTGTGAAGCTGTATCAACTTGGAAGCGAGATCGCCTCTGTGACGGTGGTTGTGTTTGCATTGCTCACGACGGTGGGAACGCTGTTGATTGCGAGGCGACCGCCGCTGACGTCTGCACGGCCGTGGTGGAACGGCTTCATGCGGGAGAAGGATTTGGACTGGGGCAAGAATATGTGTCTTATGGCGGTTGGGACGGTGCTGAAGATTCCTCTCGTCACATTTGTGTTCAGTGTTTTTCGAGGTTGCTTTTTATGGTTTCGGTACTTCAAGGGGGAGGAGAAGAGTTTCGGACTAACGGATCTTCTTTATGCAGCGGCTCATGGCTTCGGAGCATTGATTCTGAGCCGGCAGGCGCAGTTGCTGGTTGCCTCCCGCGGGAGGTCGACCAATGTCCAGCTGGCGCTGGCTACAGCGGTGTGGGTGATTTGGGGACTGACTGTCTTTCTCTGGGGCATTCGCAAGGAATCCATTTATCAGCGGTTGGTAGGCATCGCGCTGATGACTGTTCCGGCGGCTCTTTATTTCCCGGCGATCAAAGATGGAGACGCTCCGCTGGCGCTGGTGATGGTGTTGCTGGGAGGAGCATTCTGGGTGGCCGGAATTCTTCGCGGGTCTCGCAAAGGGGACGAGGATGACGAGGACCAAGGTGATGCGGGGGCGACGATGGTAGCCGGTAGCTAGCAAGCGGTTGTTACAACTTAGGTTTGCGACATATCGGATGAATATGAATAGCTGACTGTAGGAGCGCATACGCCGTCGACGCTGAAGTACGTCGAGGAGCTAAAGAAGAAGCACGGCATCGACTGAGAGAGCCATGGGAGCTATCGGTTGGTAGAGGAGCAGGGCGGCATGCGCTATGAGTGTGGCGCGTAGTAGCCGGAGCGGATGTCAAGGTTGGTGACACGTTCCGGAACCTTCAAGTTGATGTGGTGGAAGGAGCCGTTCGGGATTAGCTCCGCCGGTTTGTAGATGAGGCGGTATTGGTTGCGCCGGTCGGCCTCGATAGTGCGGAGGTCAGTGTCAATTGCTGCTTCTGAGTCGTCGGAATGGAAGACGCGGCCGCCGGTCTGCATGGCCAGCTCGGTGAGAGTGGCAGGGCCTGTCGAGAAGCTGCTCTTCGATTCGGGGCGGAAGGCGTAGATGGCCGTGTTGGCGTGCTGGCAGGCGTCAATGACGTTGCGGAGAGAGGCGTTGCTGGCGTTTTCTTCGCCGTCAGTGAAGAGCAGGATGAGGTTTCCTGTACCGGGATGATCGACATGGCCTAGCTGGTTGAGACATGCCTGATAGAGAGCGTTAAAGAGACCAGTCCCGCGGATGTGATTGGCTCTGGTTGCCGCGAATTTGCGGATGCCGGAGTTGAGCGCGTTGGAGTCAGCGGTCCAGGGTTGCGTGATCTCTGAGAGTGCGCTGAACTTCATGACGAAGGCTTGGTCGGTCGTCTGGTGAAGCAGATGCTGTGAGTATCGGGTGGCGATGGTTTCATTCGAAGCGAGATCCTGCGACATGGAATCGCTTGTGTCGATGAGGATGCCGACGCGAAGCGGGAGATTTTGCAGCGATTCGAAGGCAAGGATCTTGCGCGGCGGCTTGCCGTTGTCGGAGAGAATGAGTTCGTCGAGTTTAAGATTGTTGACGGGCAGACCTTGCGCGTCTGCTGCGTGGAAGGTGAGCAGAACTTCATCGACAGAGACACGGAGTCCATAGGTTGTCGCGGCTTGATTGGCCGTGGTCTGCGAATCGATGTGGTGCGGGTATGCGAGAAACATGAGAGTGACAACGCAGCAGAGGATCTGGGCCTGACGAATCGCGCACATGTCTTATGAAGTATAGACAGTGGTTGCGCATCATTGGTAAGACGTAATTTTTGCCTGCCGCCTCGCGAAGGTTGTTACTGGAGGGCGGGAACAGCGATCAACTGCGAGCAAGCAGCGGAGGACGTGGAGATGCTTTTCATGAGCGCCGGTCGGGCAGAATCGACGTGGCGAAGGTGATGTCGACGGCATCGTGGTCAGTGTGGAAGTTATAGCGGCGGCCGGTGATGGGAACCATTTTGGTCTCGCTGGAGTTGCCAAGGCTGAAGAAGACTTGGCCGCCAGCGAGCCGAGTACCTCTGACGTGAACTTCGACTCCCGAGGAGATACCGTAGAAGTTGAAAGTTGTGAGATAGACGCGTTCGCGATCATGAACTGGTGAGTTGAGGTGGGCGTTGCTGGCGGATTCCGGCAGAGAGCGCGACTCTTTCGCTTCGGGCGGATCGGCGCTCGAGGCTAATACGATTGCAAAGAAGAGTGCGGTTGTGGCCAGGTGAACCATGAATGCAGTATGCTCCGTTTGCCGGTTTGAAGGACAGACAGGTGGCTGCACAGCGCGGGCGATTGGCTGCATTTCTGGCCCGGCAGGCGGGAAGGTGGATTAGGATTCTCGGTATGGAAATGAGAATCGTCCGTTCGCGGCATCGATGGATGTGGATTGCGGCAATATGGCTCGGCTTCGGGCTGATCGATGCAACGCAAACGGTCTTGTCGATGCGTGCGGAAGGGATGCATCACGCCTGGGGAAGGCTTTTTTTCACTTGCGTCGCAGCGTGGCTACCATGGGCGCTCGCCACGACGTCCGTAGTGTGGCTGGGGCGTAAATTTCCGCCAGTGAAGGTAAGACCGTTATTAACGTGGTTGGTGCATGTTGCAGCCTGCCTGACGATTGGGCTGATCTTCGCGGCGTGGAATGCAGGGCTTCTAGTGCTGTTGAATCCCTATGCTGAGAAATTACCCTTGATGCCGTTTACGAATCTCTTATGGGGGAAGTTTTTCGGTGGCGTCCTCGCGTCTGCGATTTTCTATGCGTGTATTCAGGCGGTGAGCTATGTCTTGGATTCG
>Ga0206905_10143_pt1 | contig 20231 bp, 16 predicted proteins | sample Alteio_BWOrgHeat_43_FD_152940 | JGI IMG/M metagenome (GOLD analysis project Ga0206905, IMG submission 152940) | Enriched cells from forest soil in Barre Woods Harvard Forest LTER site, Petersham, Massachusetts, United States -... | ecosystem: Environmental > Terrestrial > Soil > Temperate forest >...
CTCCGCACCAGACGTCATCGAAGTTCCACTGGAGGTATCGAAGAACGACGAGATCGAGGAGGCCATCATTGTCGAGATCGACCCAGGCAGCGGATGTGGACCAACCGTCGCCGCCGGTACCTGATTTTTCGGTCACGTCGGTGAAGGTTCCGTTGCCATTGTTCTGATAGAGCCGGTTGCCGCCGTAGGCCGTGACGTAGAGATCTTCGTAGCCATCGTTGTCATAGTCGGCCACGGCGACTCCCATACCGTAGCCGATTCCTTGAAGGCCAGCCTTTTCGGTTACATCTTCGAAGGTGCCATCTTTCTTTTGATGAAAAAGACGGTTCCAGTATTTGGGGGCGGTCTTTTGAGGGATAGCTCCTTTGGCCATAGGGTCGGTGAGCGGCGCTCCGTTGACGAAAAAGATGTCGAGGCGCCCGTCGTTGTCGTAGTCGAATAAGGCAACGCCGGAGCCCATGGTCTCAAGAAGATATTTCTTTGCCGTGTGCGAGGCTTGGCCAGTAAATGCGACGTGGCTTTTGGATGTGATGTCTACAAAATTGCCCGGAGTATCGGTCGTCTGTGGCAGGGCTGAAGGTTTTGCATTTGCGGCCGGAGGGGCCTGGGCAGCAGCGAATGTTGTCCAGAAAGGGCAAAGCAAGGTGCCTAATGCGAGGCTTGCAAGAGACTGATAAGAGATCAATTTTGCCATAACTACAGAATCATCCTAGAGAGCGGCCAGCAGGTCGAGACCAATGGCGGAGGTTCAGATCGAAACGGAACTAACTTCACGTGAAAAACGCAGCTCCGCTTTGAACGACGTCGCCAATCTCCGCGTTTATAAGGTAGTATCTCGATGGGCGTATCCCGAAAAATCGCGTCTGGCACAAAGATACACGCTGAAAGATTATCAATGAAGTTTCTTCGGAAAGAGGCGGGAGTCTGTTACTCGCGCAAATATTTGAAAACTCTAGCTCTGCTTCTTGGACTGTGGGTAGGTATTTCGCTGCAGGCTCTAACGCAGACATTGGCTCGAATCCCGAATGAAACGCGTTTTGCTTCGGCTCAGCATGATTTGAATGAGGCTAGACGCCTCGTCGCAGCCGGTAAATTCAAAGAGGCCGAAACACGACTGCGCGTCTACCTTAGCCAAAATGACACATCAGCCGATGGAAGGTTTTTGTTGGGCTATGTTCTGCTCCGGCTCGATAAACCGAAAGAATCTTTGGCGGAGTATACGCACGCGGCACAATTGCAAAGGCCCTCTGCGGAAGATTTAAAGAATGTTGCCCTGGCCTACGTTCTGCTCGAAGACTATGACGATGCCCAAAAGTGGATGAGGCGTTCTATTGGGATGAACGATAAGGACCCGGATGCCTGGTATGGATTGGGCCGCATACTTTACACAAAACAGCGATTTCAGGATGCGGTGAATTGCTTTGAAAAGACCTTGGCTCTGGATCCTGCCAGCGTGAAGGCGGAAGATAATCTCGGCCTTGCATACGAGGGGCTTAATCGTACGGAAGATGCTATTAAGGCATATCGCACGGCGCTCGCGTTGGAGGCGAATTCGAAGGAATCCAGTGGTGAACAGCCGATGTTGAACCTGGCGACCATACTCATCCATCATGGACGAACCGACGAGGCGTTACCTTTGTTGGTCAAAGCGGCTTCGATTGCCCCGCGAGATCCTAAGATTCGAGAGCAACTAGGCCACCTCTATTTGCAGCAGGGAAGATTAGAAGAGGCGCAGCACGAATTTGAAGAGACGGTCGCACTCTCTCCGAATAGCTCTGCGGACCATTTTCTTCTGGGGCAGGTCTATCGCCGTGAGGGGCTGAATGACCGGGCGAATGTAGAATTTGCCCGCGCCGCGGAACTCAATGGCTCCCATTCGACCAAAGACAAGAATTAGCTAACGCTCTCCATCTGAAAATCTGATGGTCACGGCGTATCGGATGAATAGTAACTAGGTCATCGAACGATTATCGAAGACAGTTTGGTAAACGATTGCCAATGAGGGAAGAGAAATTTTCGGACGGCCAGCAGGCTCTTCACGAAGCTGCGGTCGTTTGAGTAACCCCTATGAAAACCCTTGAAATTCGGGGTTTAAATTTAAATCAATCATTAGGTGGAGAAAATGCTTGACAAGCAAAAGTACGGTTCAGTAGGCTTCACTGCGATCAAGAAACAAATCATTTTGTAAATATTGAGAAAACGATTTCTCATTTTTGAAATGAGATGGGATATCAAGCAGTAATTTTTTTGGGGAGCCTAATGAGAAAGTTTGCAGGATCGGCCCAGTTAGTCTGTTTATTAGTTGTATTGGTGTTCTCTTTTGTTTCAGTTTCCTTTGGACAATCGACACGTGGAGAACTTGCTGGCAGCATTACCGATGCCTCGGGAGCATTGATTCCGGGGGCACGCATCGTAGCCGTGAACAGTGATACCGGATCAAAAAGCGAGACGACTTCGACATCTTCCGGCGCGTATCACTTTACCGAGTTGTCGATCGGCCGCTATTCCGTAACTGTCACGGCTCCCGGCTTTTCTGTTGCAACCAGTAACGGTGTACAGGTGACCGTTAACAGTACATCTTCGCTTAACGTGATACTCAAGGCAGGAGCTGTGACTGAAACGGTTACAGTGGACGCCAGCGGGTCGAGAATAGAGGCGGAATCGTCCGATATCGGTGGAACAATTTCTGCAAGACAGATTACCGACTTGCCGTTAGCGATGCAGGGTGGTGTCGGAGCTCTCCGTTCGCCTGAAAATTTTGCATTTCTAGTGCCTGGTACCACGGGTCCAGGTGCTGGCGGCCCCCAGGGGCTCAATGGCAACGGCGTCTTCTTCGCCAAACTGGGAGGCGGACAGAGTTTTGGCGCGGAAGTCCTGTTGGACGGCGCTAGCGTTACCAGGAGCGAGAACGGTTCATCTTTTGACGAAACCTCACCATCTGTCGAATCTCTGCAAGAGTTCAAGGTTACGACAGCAACACCGACTGCTGAGTTCGGCCGGACGACCGGAGGAACTGAGAGCTTCGTTACTAAGGGTGGTACCAACCAATTTCATGGGACTGTCTTTGATATCTTCCACAATGATGCCCTCAATTCCAATGGATGGTTTGAGCACGGTCTTCGAAGCCAGTGCGCTCCTACTGATACAAGCTGTTTGAGTTTGTACAAGAGGGGACTCGACAGAAAGAATGACTATGGCGGATCGCTTGGCGGGCCTGTTCGCATTCCGCATCTTTACAACGGAACCGACCGTACCTTCTTCTTCTTCTCGTGGGAACAATACCGCCAGGAATTGAGTGCGACCAGTCAGGCGACCGTGCCTACAACGAATGGTGGAACGACTGGGTTGGGAGAGCGTGGCGGAGACTTCTCGGCTGTTCTTGGTGGGCCGACGTCGGTCATCAATCCATGCACGGGCCTGCCCGTCTTGCAGAATCAGATATTCGATCCAGACACAACTTCAAGCGCGGTGACGGCGACAAACCCCAATGGTGTCCCCTGCCGTCTGCCCTTTGCTGGCAATATCGTTCCGCAGGGCAGATTCAGCCCGGCCGCACAAAAGCTAATTTCAGCGTTGCCCGCTCCAAATCAGGCATCGACGCTGAACGCTCCCTATGGCTTCTACAACAACTACGCGAACAGAGGCTCGTTTCCTATCCTGAATACGACTGAAACGATTCGTATCGATCAGTCCCTTACGGAGAAGAGCAAGCTCTGGGCGTCGTACAGCGTTCGCGATAACAACAGAACCAGCGTGGACAACCTCCCTAAGCCTTTGAGTGGGAACGTGCCACAGGACTTCAATACGCACTATACCCGTGCGGGCTGGGACTATACGTTTACACCTAATCTGCTAAACCACATCAACCTTGGTTACAACCGCACCAATAGCTTGAACTATGCAGAAACCATCGGCGGTCCGAACTATGCTGCCCAGGCAGGCATCGGGAATATTGTTGCGAATGCATTTCCCGTTGTTAACTTTGATGGTCTCGACAGTTTTACGACCTACGGTAACGGGCAGAATGGCGACAACATCGATAACGGCATTCGGGCTAACGACAGCGTAAGCTGGCAGAAAGGTCGTCATAGCTTCAAGTTTGGTATCGATTTCCGTTATCAACAATATTCAACACTTCAGAAGTCTGTTCCTACCATTAACTTCCTCCGCAGTCAGACCGATGTGGGCCGTCTTCCAAATACTCCGCAGTTCCAGAGCGGCAACAGTTTTGCCAGCTTCTTGCTTGGTGATGTCGATAACAGCGCTCAAACCGCATATATTCACTCGCCCCGTTGGAATTCACACTTCGTCGGCGGATTTGTTCAAGACGACTTCAAGGCGACTCAGAACCTGACGCTAAACCTCGGCCTTCGCTATGACGTGGATTCGCCACGGCACGAGGCGGAGAACGATACATCGAACTTTAGCCTCACGGCGCCTGATCCACATGCGAATAACCTTCCTGGAGCACTCGTCTTTGGCAAAACCTGCAATTGCAACAGTGCATGGGCAGATACCTACTTCAAAGACATTGCTCCACGCATAGGCTTTGCCTATGTGTTACCTGGAACGAGTGGAAAGGCAGTGCTACGCGGTGGTGGGGCTCTTCTCTTTGGGCCGCTGCAATACACCGACTTCGGTTCTGCCATGACCGTTGGATATACCGTGCCTATCAGCACCTCTGCTGGGGATGGATTTACTCCTGCCTTCAAACTCGATAGTGGCTTTCCCCAGGCGTTTCCCACAGCTCCGAACCTGGATCCAGGACAATTGGATAATGGCAGCTTCGCAACTGTAGGTGGAACCTTTATCAGCAAGGACATGGGCCGTCCCGCCATGACGACCAACTGGAGCTTGCAACTGCAGGATGAGTTGGCTCAGGATCTTATTCTGACGATCGGCTATGTGGGCCAAACAGCACAGAATCTGCGCTCGGCACTGCAAAACATCAACAATATACCGCTCAGTGCTTTCTCCTATGGCGATCACCTGAGTAGTGACTTCGTCTCTGCAGGACATCCGGCGGATGGTGTCAGTGCGCCTTACCCGACCTTCAATGGTCAGTTGTATCGTGCACTGCGCCCACTCCCTCAATATGACTACATCGCAACCGACTGCTGCCTGCAAAACGTGGGGCATTCCTCTTACAATGCCATGGTGGTTTCGCTCAACCGGCGCTTCCGTCAGGGATTCAATCTTCAAACTTCCTACACGTGGTCTAAGAATCTGACAGACGCTGATTCCGCGCTTCCCAATACTGCTCCGGGTGCGCTGCAGCAGGATCAGAATGTCTACGATCATCGCCTGGAGAAGTCTGTCAGCATTTCGAACATACCTCAGACGTTTGTGATTAGTTACCTCTACGAACTTCCGTTCGGAAGAGGACGTAAATGGCTCAACCAGAATAGAGCGCTTGATTATCTGGTAGGTGGGTGGCAGATTGGTGGCATCCAACGCTATCAAAGCGGTCAACCTGTATCGTTCGGTTGCGCAACAGGAATCCCCGGCTACGAGAACTGCATTCGCTTTTCGAGAGGCGGCGCTACGAATATCTCCAGCGGAAAGGACAAGCTACATTCCAGCAGTTTCAACGGCCAATCGTGGTTCAACCCTGCTTACCGGCCGGCTGGAACGAATGGTGCATCAGACCCCGGCGTAACGATGGATCAGGCTGGCTTTGTTGACAACAATCGTTACTTCCGCAATGGCGGAGCGTTCACTCTCGGCCAGGGGGTTGACCGCGTAACCTCAAACGTAACCAGCCCGGCTTATCTATCGGAAGATTTCAGTCTGATCAAGAAGATTCCGATTACCGAGCGCGTGCACTTTGAGTTGAAGGCAGAAGCGATTGATGCTTTCAATCGTCATAACTTCAATATCCCAGACCTGGGACCGGGCGATCCTAACTTTGGAGTTCCGCAAGTTGGATCGGTCGATTTGGGCCCGCGTGTCATCCAGCTAACCGGCCGTATCAGCTTCTAGCTTTGAGGGGAAGAACCGGGAGAAATTATTCTCGGTTCTTCCCCTAAATGCAGAGACCAGTTATCAAGACAAACAACTACGACCTCATGAGAGTCAAATTACTTTGACTCTCATTTTCTTTTCAGGGCATTTTGCCAGCGGACTAGATCGTATTGCGATTTTGGACTGCTAAAATTAATATCGAATAACGAACTGTTTGATAGGGCCGGTAGCATATGTGGGTAGCCGAAATCTTTCTTCTGTCGATGCTGGCTGCTCCACCTCAGACTCCGGCCCAAGAACAAAGTTCCATTGATCAAGCAACTAAGCTGGCCGAAAGTGGCAATCTCACTGAATCGCGCGAGATATTTGAGCGCGTGCTCGATACGAGCCCTGATAACGTTGCGGCTCTGGCTGGAGAGGTTCAGGTAAGCGAACATCTAGCCCTGAATGCGCGGGCATCAGGACACAGTGGCGAGGCGCTCGCTGATTTGTTACGCGCGCAAAAGTTTGCATCTGAAAACACCCGATTGCTTTTCGACCTTGGGATCCTCGAGGACGAAATGCAGCTCTATCTGGACTCAGATAAAACCCTCGCGCATCTTGAGAGTCTCAAGCCGGAAGATCCCAATGTTCTTTATGCTGTTGCGCGCGTCAAACTTGATCTTGGGCAACTTGCACCCGCCGAAGACAGGATGAAAGCGTACTTGAAGATTCATGCGGATGACGCTTCTGCTCACTTTGGACTGGGCCGAATTTATCGGCAGGGACTTGATTTAGAGAAGGCGCGGGCTGAGTTTGAGCGTTCAATAGAACTTCAGCCGCATCAGACCGAGGCCTATTTTCAACTTGGAGATATACAAGTTGAACAAAAAGACTACCAGAATGCTGTTGCGAACTTTAGCAAGACGCTTCTAGGTAACCCGAAACACGGAGGCGCGCTGGCAGGTACTGGTATTGCCTACTACAGGCAGAAGCAATACGAGAATGCAGCACAGTTTCTAGAGAAAGCTATTCTTGTTGCTCCCGAATACCAACCCGGACATTACTATCTTGGACTTACTCTCGCGCATATGGGGAAAGCGGAAGAATCGCAACGCGAGCTAACAATCGCAACTAACCTGGCAGAGAAGAACAATCAGAGAGAAGCGAATCGTCTTCGACTCGTAACGCCTACCGTTACGCCTTGAAATCTTTTGATCCTCTTCGGAAAGCACGAACGCATATTTCTATGAAAATCATTCGCCGTAATTCTGTGCACGTCAGCCTGGCTGGTGTGCTCTTTGCAAGCACTGTATTTTTAGGTGCGCAAAGCAGGCCCGACCAAGATGAAGCGCAGATAGTGAACTTGATGCGAATGGGTAGTGAGGCAATGCATCAAGGCAACGTCGCCGATGCGGAGCATTACTTCAGACAAGCTACCGCGATGGCACCGCAGCTAGCGGATGCCTACCTGGGCCTCGGCCTGACGCAGTTGCGCGAGAATAAGGCTCCAGATGCCGAAGTATCGCTCGGAAAAGCGGTAGAACTGAACCCTAAGTTACTCGGCGCACATATGTTTTTGGGGATAGCTAATTATCAGTCGGGTAGATTCGATGAGGCTGGCGAAGCTCTGCGGCAGGAGATCATACTTCAGCCTCAAAACACCGAGGCACTAACGTGGCTGGGTATAGTTGAACTTGGATCGGGATATCCTGAGCGTGCTGCTGATCCATTGGATAAAGCGGCAGATCTTAGTCCAAAAGATCCAAACATTCTGTATTATCGCGGACGCGCACATACCCTTGTCGCCGAGCAAACCTATCAGGCTCTTTATCGTCTTGATCCTGACTCGTGGTATGTTCATCGCGCTTTGGGGGAAAGTCTTTCGGCCTCAGGACAGCCCGAAAAAGCTATTGTGGAATACGAAGCGGCAATTCAGAAGCAGCCTAAAAACCCGGACTTGTATGAGGCATTGGGCGATCTGGATCAAAAACTGAGCCGTTTTGAAGATGCAACTAAAGCTTACGATCAAGAGCTAAAATTGAGCCCAGAAAATGGGATTGCTCTGTACAACCTGGGGAAGATTAGGGTTGAAACCGGCGACCCTGCGAGTGGAGTGGCTATGCTCCATCGCGCAGTCGATGCGCATGCAAGTGCAGCGCCCACCTACTTTTATCTCGGATTGGGTCTGTCCAAGCTGGGACAAAATCAAGAAGCAGAAGAGTGGTTGAAAAAAACGTTGGCAGCTATGCCCTCAGATTTTATCAAGCAAAGTGCATACTACGAGTTGGCTCGCGTATACCAGAAGCTAAACCGCAAAGAGGACTCACAGCGGGCACTGGAGGAGTTGAAAAGATTAAAGGCCGAGTCCGCCAAAGATATTTCCAATCATCAGTGATCTTCGGCGTAATGCTTTCACGCGAATGACGTCAGCTAAATTTGGTTGGCCTTGCGTAGGTTTGTCATAGAACCTCGCGGAAAATCTGTAGACTCCCTTACAACTAAATCAGTCCGGATGTTGTATTCACGTTTTTGAGAGGAGTGTTCCGACTCCTCCACGTGGGACCGTAATGCCGCGAAGGCTGCGTGAGCCAGCTCATAACGTGACATTTGAATCGTGGTAAGGGGGGGGATCGTAACAGCCGCGATATGAATGTCATCGAAACCAATGACTGAGAAATCATCCGGAACACGGAGGCCAGCTCGGTAGAGAGCGTGCAGGACTCCAATTGCAGTCATGTCGTTGGAACACATAGCTGCCGTCGGCATTGACTTGGCCTTCAAAAGCTGTTTCATTGCCGCTACACCGCCTTCAAGTGTGTGGTCTCCTTCGATGATCCACTTCGGATTAGGAGTGATGCCACACTCTTTTAGCGAGGATGAGAAAGCTGCCAAGCGCGATTGGGCGGAGTGCAGTTTTTTCGGTCCGGTGACGAAGGCAATTTGTCTGTGGCCCATTGCGACCAAATGCTGTACACCTTGGCGGATGCCATGTTGATAGTCCACCTTGAGGAGGCTTGTACCAGTGTTCTTAGGTGCGACATCGATAAATACCATCGGAATCTTGCGCTTTGCGAGTTGGTCCAGGAGTGGTTCTTCGATTCCGAATGTCATAACGGCGACGCCATCCACCTTACGTTCCAGCATCCGTCGGATGCAGTGCGACATGCGTTTCGGATCATAGTTCGTTGAACTTACAAGAATCTCGTAGCCGTGTTCGACTGCAATATCTTCAAATCCCTGAATCAATTCTGGAAAGAAGGGATTGGTGATATCAGAAACGATCAAACCAAAGAGACGGCTACGCCCGGAACCCAATGCACGAGCTTGAGTATTGGGAAAGTAATCCAGTTCATCGATGACCTCTCGTACGCGCTTGGCCATCTTCGGATTTACTGTCGAGACGTGGTTGATGGTGCGGGAGACAGTAGCTATCGAAACCTTGGCAAGGCGGGCGATCGTGCGCATATCCATGCGCTCCGATATCGTTTCTTCTTTGCTTTTCGACGGGGGTATTTTTTTGTCTGACATTTTAGCTGTTCCTGAAACCTGCACTTTCAGAATGTTTAACCTTCTTTACGGGTGTATTGGAAAGTGAGCCTACTGTTCCAGACTTACGTTCGGCCAGCCGTTAATCCATTCAATAGTAGAAAGTTGCATCGAAGGTTTGCCTGTCTTTGAGTCATATGCATGAAAGACGATAAGATCTCCACCCTGTGAATTGTGGTAAACACTACCACCGCCAGGTCCTAGCCAGCGGGAATTCGCCACCAGCAGCTCCGTGCCACCTCCAGCAGTAAGATATTTCCCATTGGCGTCTACATATGGTCCAGTTATGGATTTCGATCTGCCGACCACAGTCTTGTAGGTACTTTTGAGGCCTCGGCAGCATAGATCCCAAGAGGTGAAGAGATAGAAGTAACCATTATGCCGCACAAGAAAGGGTGCTTCTATCGCCTCCCAATTCGGCGGAAGACCTGGGGGAGCAATCGTCGATTGTTCAGGCTTTGCTCTCCGCGCAAGCGAATAGATCGTGCGGTCCGTTGCTGACAGCAAACCTTGATCATTCAGTCGACGCATCTTGATGCCATCCCAGAAACTGCCGAAGACGAGCCATTCACCTCCTTTACCGTCGGAGACGAAGTTAGGGTCGATCGCATTAAAGTTGTCTTCTGTCTTCGATTCGAGCACCAATCCTTTGTCCACCCACTTATAGTCAGGGCTGGACGGGTCGAGTGTTTTGTTGGTGGCTAAAGCAATGCCCGAGGTGTTTTTTCCGAAGAGTGAATACGCATAGTAGAGCCGGTATTCCTGATGAACATAGGAGATATCCGGAGCCCAAAGTTCTTTGGTGCCTGGGCTGCGTTCAACAATCCAGGCGGGAATGGCGTCGAAGACATGACCACACAGCTTCCAGTGCTCGAGATCGTCAGAGCACCGCACCGCAAATTGACCGCCGTCGGGGGCTTTACCCGTAGCAAAGACGTACCAGTTTTTGCCTTCTTTTATGATCGATGGGTCGTGGGTTCCTGCAACGTCACCAGAGACAGAATAAACATGGGGAACCTGAGCCGGGCAAACAATGACTGCGAACGCAAGCAACGGAAGTAAGAAAAACTTCCATGATTGAAGCATGTATGCATCTCCTGCGATGCGATATGGTCTGGTTATAAGTTCTTTGCTTTTACGCGCGCGCGTTTACAGCTATCCTTCTTAGTTCCGGAAGCAACATTCCCAATGGTATTGCTTCGGCTGTTGGTTGGCCCAAGGCAAAATAAGCTTTACGGCATATCTCATAGAGCTGGTCATAAACGGCAACCGCGTCTGATTGGGGCACATAGGTGCGGTAGGGAAGACAAACCGCCTTTTGTGCTTCTTCAATTGTTTCAAACACATTTGCAGCGAGAAGACCGAAGATTCCGGAGCCAAGGCTGGTAGGCGTCCCGTCGGGAACGAGGACAGGCTTACCAAGAACGTTCGCGTAGATTTGGTTGAGTACAGAGTTGTTTTGCGGGATACCGCCGGCGTTGATGACCCGTTCTACCGGAACACCATGTTTTGCCATGCGCTCCAAAATAATGCGCGTGTGTAATGCGGTGCCTTCAATCGCGGCATATAGTTCGTCCTGTGCGGTATGCAAAAGGTTCCAGCCGAATGTGACGCCGCCTAGATCCGGATTGACGAGCACGGTCCGGTCCCCATTGTCCCAACTGAGGCGAAGCAATCCTGTCTGGCCAGCGCGATAATTTTCCAGGCCCTTCGCAAGTTCACTCACCTTCATGCCTGCACGACGCGCGATCGCCTCAAAGATGTCACCTGTTGCCGATAGACCTGCTTCAATGCCGGTGTAGTCCGGATGCACGCTGCCCGGGACGACACCGCAGACACCGGGCACCAGCTCCGTCTTCTTCGCCATGGCGATGATGCAGGTGGATGTGCCAACGACGTTAACTACATCTCCTTCACGGCAGCCCGCGCCGATAGCGTCCCAATGAGCGTCAAAAGCTCCAACTGGAATTGGTATGCCAGGCCTGAGGCCTAGCTCTGCAGCCCATCTTTCGGAGAGCGTGCCGGCAATCGAGCTGGAAGGCAGATATTCGCCGCCGAGCTTCTCTCGAATGCCATCGAACAGCGGGTCGATCCTGGATAAAAATGATTGCGGTGGAAGGCCTCCCCACTTGGGATTCCACATCCACTTATGGCCCATGGCACAAATGCTGCGCTTTATCTTTGTGGGGTCGGTGATGCCGGTCAGCGTTGCTGCGACCATATCGCAATGTTCCAGCGCTGTTGCAAAGTGTTCGCGCTTTTCTGGATTGTGCCGCAGCCAATGCAGCAGCTTGGCAAAGCCCCATTCATGCGAATACACATCGCCGCACCAGTGTATTGCCTCAAGATTTTCAGCAAGGGCGAGCTCGGTGATCTGCCGGGCTTCCTCGTGGGCGCGATGATCGCACCAGAGATAATAGTCGTCGAGGGGCTGCATCGCTGCATCAATAGGAATAACACTTGAACCGGTTGTATCGAGGGCGATAGCAACCACGTCCTGACCATTGATCTTGCTTTCAATCAAAGCCTGGCGCGTGGCGCGGAGCAAGGCCTGCATCTGTTCGACATGAGACTGCGTGGCGTAATCAGGATCGTCCCTCTTGCGCTTCAGAGGATACTCAGCAGCCGACGTTCCCAGGCGTCCCCGTTCACTGTCGAGCAGTGTTACGCGGACACTCAACGTTCCGAAATCAACTCCAGCAACAATCGCCACAAGTAGCTCTTTTCTGTGAGAAACCGTTTACTCAAAATTAGTTTTATAGAGACGAAGGTTCTTTTGTCAATCCTTGCCGCGGATATACTTGGCAATTTAAGACTGTTTCATCTTGTCCATGAGTTTCTTTCGATGTTCGCTCTTATCCATCTCGTGGACCCATCCATCCTCAATCATCAGAATACGGTCGGCTTCCTGAGCCAGGCGATCATCGTGAGTCACCATGATGAACGCAACTCCGTTCTCGCGGTTCATCTCGCGCATGATGTTGAAGACTTCGTCTCCCGAGCGACTATCCAGATTTCCCGTAGGTTCGTCTGCGAGCACAATCTTCGGTTGGCTGGCCAATGCTCGAATGATCGCACAGCGTTGATTCTGGCCGCCGCTCATTGTGTCCGGGCGCTTATGAATCTGTTCGGAGAGTCCCACTCGATCGAGTAGTGCGATTACACGGTCGCGTTCCTCATTAGTGGCCTCTCCACTGCGGATCGTAATGGGAGTAAGAGCATTCTCAAGACAACTCAGTTCATCCAGCAGGTAGTGGAATTGAAAGACGAAGCCGACGACTCGGTTTCGTAGTGCCGCGAGACCGTCTTCCGAGAGCGTTGCAATGTCGACGCCATCAATCAGCACGCTGCCTTCCGTCGGTACATCCAGCGCGCCGAGGATGTTGAGCAGTGTGGATTTGCCACTGCCGGATTGTCCGATGATGGCAATGAACTCCCCGGACCGTATCTCGATGTCGATGCCATGCAGAACGGGCGTCGCAATCTTCCCGAAGTACGTCTTCTTCAGACCGCGTGTTTCGACGACGATCTGCTGCCGGTCTTTGACTGCCATAGTATCCATCAGTTAATCCATGGCGCCCTTCTAGCGCATGACATCTACAGGGTTCATCTTCGCAGCGCGACGAGCAGGAAACCACGCAGCGATGACAGTCGAAAGTATCGCCGCTATCACCGCGCCAAATATATATACAGGCAAGATTGCTACAGGAAATAACTGGTCCGGAGTGTGTCCTGGGCGTGCAGTAGGTTGAAGCGGAAGACTGATCAGATAGACGATAGCGGTTCCAAAGGCGGCTCCCGTTATGCTTCCTGCAATTGCTATCGCGAGCCCTTCGAGGGTAAACACACGAAGGATCTGGCGACGGGTGGCTCCTATGCTCTTCAGAATCCCGATCTGTTTCGACTTTTGCAACACCGACACGATCAGCACAGACGCGATGGCAAAGGAGGATGCGATCAGGCTGAAGCCAGAGATGAGGTAGGCAGAGGCTGCCTGCATCGTCAGAGAGGACACAAAACTCGGGAACTCGCGTGACCAGGAACGAGCCTGATAGGGCACCAGGCTTTCAATACGATCGGCAACTTCGTCCGACTTAAAAAGGTCGAAGACCTTCACGAGGATGACATTGACAGAGTTTCCGACTCCGAAGAGACTCTGGCCTGTGCGCAGCGTAACAAAAGCTCCGCCTCGTCCTCGCCCGCCACTGTATATGCCCGCAATAGTCAACGGCTCTGCGTTGCCTGTGCTGGATGTAACCCGGATGCGGTCGCCCACGGAGACCGCCAGGTCTTTCGCTAATTCATAGTCGATCACGACTTCATCACTTGCCAGCCCTACATATCGCCCGGAAATTAGATTCGGCGTCACAGGAGAGACTTCGTCCTGCTGGGCTGGATCCGCGCCCGTTATGCTTACACCGATTGGATTGCCGCCTCTTGATGCGAAGCCTTGGTTCTGAACGGCTGGAAGCGCAATACGGACGTTGGGCAATTTACGAATAAGGTCAACGACGTGTTGCCAGTCGTCGATGTTTTTAAGTTGAGGAGCCTGCTTTTCAATTCGGCTGCTGCTCATGGCGGAGCCCAACTCCTGCAACTCGGAGAGCGGTACCGGCTCCAGGTCCCTCACCTTAACCGTGACATGCGGAATGTTTTCCGTCAGAGTCTCGGTTAGTCTTTTACGCATTCCGAAGATAAGGGCAGTCAAAAAGATAATAACGATTACGCCTGCTGCAACAGCACCGACCGTCAAAAGGGTTTGTCCGCCTCCGGTCAGCAGATGGCGCAGGGCAAGCCTCGCTTCAAATCGGCATTTGAGCGAAACGAACGAAAGGGTGCTCATCAGCGCTGCCTTTGCACTCGGACAGGATCGCCAGCAGAGATGCCTGATGGATTCACGATTACCGCGTCGATGCTGGAGATGCCATCGGAGATTGGAATGCCTTGTGCTGTAGCCGCGCGAGTGAGGACCGGCCTCTCGATTGCATGGCCATCCTGTACAACCAGAACGACAGAGCGACTCCCCTGGCGAAGAATCGCAGTTGACGGAACCATCAACCGATCGACTTTTTCATTCGTAACTAGATTTACGTTGATGGTCTGTCCCGGCCGCAGCCAGTCGGGAGGATTTTCTGGTGTGATCTTGACCGTAACGATGCCACGCGCCTGGTCTACCGCAGCTCCAATGTCGGTCAGGTGTCCTTGAAAACTATTGCTCCCGAAGGTCGAAGAACTCAGGATAGCGGGCTGACCGACGGCCAGATCTGCGAGATTGTTCTCATCAAGATCGACACGAATCTCAAGGCTCTCACTAATCAGATCTACAACGCCAGCAGCGCCTACTGTCTGCCCCAGTTCCGCGTTGATTGCAGTTATAACTCCCGCAAAAGGCGCTCTAACCGTTGCATCCTTCGTCTGGTGTAAGGCAACCTGCAAAGCCTGTTCGGCTTCGGCCAGTTGACCGCGTGCAACCTGCACATCCTCAGGGAGAGGCGTGTTCTTCAACGTCTCCAGTCTTGCCTCACGTACCTTAACGGTTGCCTTTGCTGTACGAGCGCGGGCTTCAAGGCTCCGGAGGTTTGCCTGCGCGGCATCAAACTCGCTTCTGGCGATCAGGCCTTGACCTATCAACTGCTCACTGCGTGAGAACTGCTTCTTCGCAAGCTGCAGCTCGGCATTCGTTTGCGTTACTTGCGCCTGTGCTTCAGTCACCTGATGAAGAGCCTCATCGAGTTCGGAGCGTAAGGGTGGTTTTGAAACCTGTGTCAGGCGGGCGCGCGCTGTCTCGACAGCCATCTGAGCCTGCACCTTCTGCTGTTGCGTAACGTTGTTCTGAAGCGTTGCCAGAGCCTGTCCCGCGGTCACGCGGTCGCCTTCTCTCACAAACAGATGTTCCACTGTTCCTGAAAACTGGGCGCCGATAGCGCTCTCTCTTATGCCGCCGACCCTGGCACTGCTTGCGATAGTTTCTGTAAGAGAGACTGGTGTTGGATGGGTCACGGCAACAAGCTGGGGGCGGCGAACAAACCACAAAGTTATTGCAATAATCGCTGCCAGAATGCAACCAGTCGCCAGCCAGACAATCCGTTTATTTCGTGTTCCCGATTGAGCCACTCAGATATCCCCAACAGAGCATCGACAAGTTTTGCTTCACACAACGCAGAGTTCTTCATGCGGCCTTCGTGATCTCGAGCGGAACAGCCGAATATCTTCGAATTGGAAGCAGTGGTTCTAATCCAATAGAGTTACGCTGCCATTTCCGAGATCATAGTATCCGGCCACGACCTTCACCTTGCCTTCTTTCAACAAGCTCGAGATAACGGTAGATCCCTGCCGGAGCAGCGCAGCTTGGATCTTCGCGTTTGCCTTGGTTGCAGCCACAAGGTCTGGCCCAGCCTGATCCACGGCAGGTCGAATACGCGGGAATAGTGCGCTGATCTGTCCGGGAACTTCAGCGCCCGATATAGCCGCCTTTACTGCACCGCACCCAGCATGCCCCAGCACGAGGATTACTTTCGTACCCAATACCGCAGCGCCGAATTCCAGGCTGCCGATGATCTCAGGAGAAACAACATTGCCCGCTACACGTGTAACAAAGATATGCCCAATAGTTTGGTCGAAGATCAACTCAATCGGAACACGGGAGTCGGCACAAGAGAGCACAGCGGCAAACGGTTCCTGTCCCTGGACGTTATGTTGTCTTAGAATCGCGAGATCTTTTTCGCAATGAGTCATATTGTTCGACATGAAGCGTCGATTGCCGTCCACCAATTCCTGCAACGCGGTATTAGGGTCAAGCCTCTGTTGCGCAAGCACTGGAGTGGGAAATGCAGACCTCAGGGCAGCAGTAGCGAACACTCCTGTCAACGCTCCCGTCATTGCTGTTTGCAAGAATCGTCGCCTGGAGGAGTCTCTTTGAGGAGACTCCCTTTGTTCCTTTGGGATAGGTGCGGCGTTCGTATTGCAGACGTTGTTGGCGTTACAGTTCTGTATTCCTGCAGGTGTCATTTCGCGCCTTTTCTCTATAACTTTGTCTTCCTGTCCTTAGTTGTTTTTTCTCGCGTACTTGTAGGGAACTATCGGCGATGTGGCCTTACTCCAGAAAAGCATCAAGCTGGCGAATGACCTGCCAGCTTGCGTATCTTGATAGCCATCATCAGCCGGGTCACGCCAGTCACAAGCATGCTGATGCCCACCAGCGTTCCCAGCGCCCAGAGCGAGCTAAAGGGCCAATGCCTCCAGATCATCACTCCTAGTAGTAGAGTTATGATTCCATGCAGCAAGAGCCATTCAGACCCTTCACTCTTACGAGCGCCGATGAAGGTGCCTATATCGAATATTCCTTCAACAAAGAAAAATATCGCAAGAAGGAGAGTTAGTTTGGCGAGTCCCAACAAGGGATTTAGCAGCAGGTAAACTCCCACCACGACGTACAAGGTAGCGACAAGAAGTTTCCAAATCGTTCGCCCAACGCCGTGCGATTTGAAGGCGTAAACGAACTGGAAAATTCCATCGATAAGGATCAACCATGAGAGAACCCGGGCGACTCCGAACGAGGCAATCGCCGGTAAACTGATGGCAAGTAGTCCAAGGACTATAAGAAGAATTGCAAACCAAATCGATGTACTAAAACTATGCCGCGGCGCGTCCGCTTCTAGGCTCATGTTGGTTCTCCTTCAAGAGAATTTGACGTCACGCCTTACCGGGCCGGTAAAGAAGCTGGTTGCTGCAAGCGGAATTCGAGCAATGTACCACTGGGGATATTGATCTGTTCACCCCTCATAAGCAGGGATGCTCCGCCCCCAGTCGCAGCACCAATCGCAGCGCCACGCCCAGCGTTTCCCCCAATGGCGCCGATCACCGCACCGAGACCAGCTCCACCTGCGGTGCGCCTCGCGGTTCCACCAAGTGCATTGGCACCCTGAACGCTATAGTCATTGCTGAGGATCGGGAAGCGTGTGCCGCCGACCTGGATGTCAGTCAATTCAAGTGACAGCTCTGATCTTCCGGCTACACGGCCGGCGCCACCAGATGCAATGATACGGCCAAAAACCATCGACCCATCCGGAGCTACGGTTGTGTTTCCAACGTTGAGATTGCCTTGGAGACGGGCGGTGAACAGAGTGCCCGCGCGACTGTTGCCGCCAGATATCCCATCCACCATGCGGACTACGAGCCGTGTTCCAGCTGGAACAGTCATCATATTTTGTGCCGACATGGCGGTCACAGCGCATAGAAGCAGCACAAGCGCAGCTGCAGAGCTTTTACGGAATTGCAATAACTTTTTCATTTCTTAGATCCTTCCTGCCTTAACGTGGCTGTAGGTTAATTCCGCGTCGATCACTATTGATTTGCCGGAAGATTGGAAGACACTTGAAGGTCGTGAATGTGCTGCATCTGACTATCGACTTCAAAGAATTTGGTAGCGATTGTCGGAGACAGAGCCTTCTTCATGGTCTCGTAATATTTCTTCTTCAATTCGGCACGCTGAGCTTCCAGTTCAAGCGATTTACCCATCACCTGATCAGCCTGATCGTCTGATATGTCCTGATATTCCTTGGCGTACTCGGCGGTTACCTGAGCTTCGGCTTCATCCAGCTTTGCTCGTTCCGCTTCATACTCTTTGTAAATCGGCCAAAATGTTTGTGAGTCGCTGTCGTTGAGCCTCATGATCGCCTTGACGAGCGTATCCCGCTTCGCATCTACATCCGTTCTAAGAAGCTTCTCGTATGCCTGGATATTGAGTTCCTTGTCGTTAGCCGGTTTTGGATCTTTGGCGAGTGCAGAGTATGTAGCCAAAAAGGGCAGAGCGACGATGCACGTTAGCAGAGTTCCTCTGATTAATTTCATTTCCTACCACCTTTCAACAAATTGTTTAGAGCTCACGTATCCCAGTAAACTGGAACACAATCGTGACCCATGTGGCCTTCTGGTTGTAAGTCCGCAAGAGTCTAGCGTGGTTATCATTGTTCATTCGCCGCGGGTACCCATCCGCTATCAGCGGATAGCAACTCCACACCGGTTAACTCCGTGTTGATAGAAAACGATCTCAGGCCCGCCCTTCGATCGGGTCGAGCCGCAAACTCCAGCAGGAATTGGTTATCGAGAGCATTTTGGATACGATCCAGAAATGGCCTGAAGCTGACAGGGGCCTGAAGCCCCAAGAAGAAGGCCTCGCCGCCAGCCTGATCTGCCAGCCTGGCAATAGCATTCTGTCCGTTCGTTGCTTCCCAGAAATTCCGACGCATGTGTCCTACGCCGGGTGTGTATAACGCGTAGATGAGGGTTCCCGTACGCTGAGCGACAGTCGCAGTGGAAGTTGCATCAGGAATTGTATTAAGGCCGGGAGAGCGCGTCGTGCGCCTCGCTCGGTCAATGCCATCCGTTACTAGAATCAACACTCGACGATTCGAATGTTGAGGCCAGCGGTTCATCAGATTCGTGGCTGACAGATAGGGACTTCCGAACGAGCCGGGATTACCCAAAGGCAACCGTATCGCATTGGCGGCCAAAGCATGATCTGTCGTAAAGTTTTGCGCGATTTGAGTTGTTGCATTGCGCATGTAGCCCACACCGACCGAGGTGGAAGGTGGCTGGGCATTAATAAAGGCACGCAGATCGTTGAGCTGAGAGCCGAGGCTCGAATCGGCTGCGTCATCGATCAGGAGAAATAGATCGAGCCCCGCTGCAGCTCCACGCGCAGGCTCCCACTTAGTCACTTTAAGAGTGTCTCTGCGCTGCCTCACCACCACGTCATTACGACTTACATCTGGTACGCGCCCGTCGCTCAGACCGGATGCGGTTACTGTCATTCGGACAGTGACTGTCGGGCCAGCAGACTCATTCTGTGAATGAGCGGCAAGAACGCTGGCAAATAGCACAATGAAAAAGGTGAGAACCTCACGCCTGATACGGTACTGTTTCATCCGATCCTCCTCCGTGATCTTCCGCAGCGTCCAGAACGTCGCTGAACGGGACTAAGAGTGCCGGTTGCCTGAAGTGACCATCGAGGAAACCTCCCGTCGCGTCTCTCGTGTCGCGCTGAGTTGAAGCCGCGCTAACTATAGAAACCTTTGTTGGATGCGGCAATTGGACCTTAGTCCAATCAATGATCTAAGCGCATACAAAAAGCTCACGTGCCACTGCCAGCGGCAACTCCACTCGAAACACTGATCCTTGTTCAGGCCGATTCTCGAAACTGATACGTCCCCCGAGTGAATCGAGGATGGAACGTGAGATCGACAATCCCATGCCGAGACCTTCGCTCTTGGTTGTGAAGAACGGCATAAATAGCTTCATCTTGTCCTTCTCGGCTATGCCAGGGCCATTATCTTCAACAAGAATGACCCCACAGTTGAGATCAGCTCCTACGCCTGTGGTGACCGTAAGAACTCTTCTATCCGTAGGAAGATCTCGCATGGCATCCATGCCATTGTTGATCAGATTTAAAATAACTTGCTGCAGTGGAATCTCATCGCCCAGCACCTTCGGCGCGTTAGATGAAAGTATTAATCTAAGTTCGACGCCGCGCAGTTGTGCGTCCTTTCTCACCAACCGGCTTACGCCTGTCGCAACTTCATTGAGATCCACCTCATGACGGGCGATCGTTTGTTTCTTGAAGAGCGCGCGCATATTCTCCAATACTGCCCGGGCGCGCTTATCATCCTCTCGAATGTCGATTAGGGCTGCCCGAATTTCTTCGATGTCGGGCGAAGATCTGGAGATAAGTCGTTCAGCTG
>Ga0206905_10139_pt2 | contig 20163 bp, 19 predicted proteins | sample Alteio_BWOrgHeat_43_FD_152940 | JGI IMG/M metagenome (GOLD analysis project Ga0206905, IMG submission 152940) | Enriched cells from forest soil in Barre Woods Harvard Forest LTER site, Petersham, Massachusetts, United States -... | ecosystem: Environmental > Terrestrial > Soil > Temperate forest >...
TAATCAGGGACACGCGAAGGTCCCCGCCGGGGACGCCGAGCGTTCCTCCCAAGTGCGTGACGAAGCTGGGCTCGCCCATTCTCCTGCTGCCACTTCTCGCCCAAAATCACCTGCTGCCATTTGTCCCGTGCGCCGCCACCCCGGTCGTCGGACTCCCTTCATTCGCTCAGCATGACAGCGTTTTTTTGCGGGGCGCTTTGCGCGATGCTTCTGCGCGCTTAGACGCGTTCGCGTTTTCTCAACGTGACCCACGCGACGATATAGGAGCCAATCGTCCACAGCAGATCACCGAGGAGAGCATGCATCGCGGGACCGCCGCGATCGAAAATATCTCCCGTGGAGAGATCCCGGTCAGGCACGAGATTGCTGTAGGACTGGCGGTGGTCGCGCATGAGTTCGCCGTCGAGTTCCTTTTTCCAAAGGAAGCTGGTATCCATGACCGTCTGTGCGGAGAAAGTGGGCGTGAGACGGCTCACCGCAAGGGCGGATTTGCTCATATCCGCCGGGGCGACGGTGAAGCCGGAGAAGACAATCTGCGGGATGAGAATCAGCGGCACAAACATCACGGCCTGCATTTCCGTGCCGGCAAGGGATGAAACCGCGGTGCCGATGCCCACACCGGCGATGGCGGTGCCGAAGAGCGAGGCAAGCTGCAGCATCACCGAACCGTCGCGGCCTCCCTTCCACATGAGCATCGTCCCGTAGAGAAGGAGCGCCTGAATGATCGTGATGGCGATGAGGAAAAGAAATTTGCTCGCCAGGTAGGCGTGCGTGCTGATGCCGACGAGACGTTCGCGCCGGTAAATGGCGATTTCCCGGACGACGACTTGCGCCGCATTGCTGCACCCAAACCAAAGGGTCGCCAGATAGGCGAAAAACATGAGGAGCGCGCGATCGTCGCTGACCCACGAAACAAGGCCGGCGATAATCAGCGGCTGGCCGATGAGGATGACGAAGTTTCTCCAATCCGAACGGAGGATGGCCCACTGCCGTGCGATGAGGATTGGCAGGGCGAAGGCGCGGCGCGCGGGTTTGGCGGAAGTGCGGAGAGGCGCTTCGGCCGCCGGGGCTTCGTCAGCGGCATGCTGCTCGTGAAACGCGGTCTGCCATTCCTTGGGCGGCCGGTTGGCGAGCCGGTCGTAGAGGCCAGTGAGCTTTGGCACGCTGAAGTACTCGCGAGCCGATTGGGACGAGCCCTGAAATGCGAGGCAGCCGCCGACCAGCACGATGAGCTGATCCATGAGATAGGCGTTCTCCATCACGTGCGTGGTGCAGACGATGGTGCAGCCGGTATCGGCCAGGTCGCGCAAAAGCTCCATGAGCTGGAACTCCGTGGCCGGATCAAGGCCGGAACTGGGCTCATCAAGGAACAGCACGGCGGGTTTGGCCAGGAGCTCGACTCCCACGCTCACGCGCTTGCGCTGGCCGCCCGAGAGACGGCTGATCGGCTTGATCGCATGCGGACGCAGGCCGAGTTGATCCATGGTCTGGATAATCAGCTTGTGGATTTCCAGCGGAGGAGTGCTCGCTGGGAGCCGCAGCTTCGCGCTGTATCGGAGCGCCTCGGCGACGGTGAGTTCGGCATGAACGATGTCTTCCTGGGGCACGAACCCGAACGAACGGGCTTCATGGCCGGAATAAATATCCCGTCCATCCACGAGAACCGAACCCGATTCCGGCGGACGGAGTCCGCTGAGAGTGGTGAGCAGCGAGGATTTGCCGGCGCCGCTGGGACCGATGATCCCGACGAAGCGGGAAGGCGGAATCGTCAGGTGGATGTCGTCGAGAATCGTAAAGGCGCCCGAGCGAAAAAGCACGTTCACGGCCCGAATCGTCCCGCCCGCGGCATTGGCAACGCGGTTGAGCCCATGGCCGTCGAATTGAAAATAGAATGGACCCACCTGCAAACGATCACCGATCGTCAGCTCGTGCGTATCGAAGCGATGCCCATTCACGAACGAGCCCGCGGTGCTGTTGAGGTCGGTGACCACCACTCCACCGCCGGGCTTCGGGCCCACGGTGGCGTGTTTGCGCGAGACGCCGGGATCATTCAGGCACACCTCCACGCCGGGTTCGCGTCCGATGGTCAGCAGCGCGTCGATTTCGATGCGATCGGCGGGCTTTCCCCTCACCAGCATGCTGGAGGGCGCGCTGGGGCCGCGCGCCTCGTGTTTCTCGATTTTCGGAAGCTCACCGACACAGAACTCGAGAACAGCGGGCCCGATCTCCACTCGATCGCCGGGCTTGAGAGTGGCTGGCGTATCGATCCGCGTTCCATTCAGGAGAGTGCCTCGCACGCTTCCCATGTCCTCGATGCGGCAGGACTGGCCATCCCAAATGAATCGGCAGTGCTGACGGGAGATTTCCACGTGCGGCAGCGGAAAATCGACCTCGGGCGACCGTCCGGCGACGAAGGAGCCTTGCGCAAGCGGGAAGATTTTGGGTGGGAGTCCGGCGGTGACGGAAAGGTAGGGGGCGCTCATTCGTCTTCAGGGAAGAACCGCCCAGATTTCAACGATTCGATTCTTTTCCATCTTTTCAGCATCCATGAGCTTCGAGCCGCCCATGGCCACGCTGTGCATGACGTTCGAGATCCCGCATTTCTCCTTCATGGCTTTCTGCACGGCATCGGCGCGGCTTTGCGAGATGGCGATATTTTTCTTGGGATCGCCCTTCGGATCGGCATAGCCAAGGATTACGAAGACTGCGGTGGGATCTCCTCGCAACTCGGCGACTCCCGGTTTTTCCAATTCCGCCTTCAGCGACTGAATTTCCGGGCCTGAAAGCTCGGTGCGCCCAGAGCCGAAAGGAATGGTGAGGACCTTCCCCATGCTGCGAGCGCGTTCCACGCTCTGGTAAAGCTTGTCCTTATTGCCTTGGGAGATGCCGGGCATCAGATCGATGCGCGTGAGCACCTCATTCTTTACGTCCTTGTTTTCCCCCTTGCTGACATCGAGATCGATCTTCGGCGGGGCCACAATTCTTCCCGCCGGTTCCGTCGAAGTGTCGGGAGCGGAGGTCGAGGTCGAAGTCGTACTTGGCTCCGTCGTCGTTGTGGATGTTGTGGATGTTGTGGACGTAGTGTCCGGATTGCTCGATCCACTGGTTGTGGTGGTCGTGTCAGTCTGATGGGTGTCGTCCGTTGATTTCGACCCGGTCGTCTCTTCACCCTTCTCGTGTTTGTGCTTTTCGATCAGGCCTCGGAGTTGAGGAAAGGCGAAGAGCGCGCCTCCGGCGATGACGGCCACGCCGACCAGGCCATAAATGTAGCGCAGCCACATGGTCGAGGGGGGCTTGGCCTCGCCGAGCGGCTTGCCGCATTCGGGACAAATGAAGGGCTGCCCTTTTTCCACTTCGATTTCTTCACCGCGGTAGGCGAGCAGGCAGCCTGCGAGATTGTGGCATTTGCCGAAGCGAGACATACGAAACTCTTATAGGGCGTTGCTCGCGCTCGTCGCGAGAAAATTCAACCGGGCAATATGCCGCTCGGTTTCCATTCCGCCGAATGGAACCTCGCAAATCCATGTGTTGCGAACGCGGCTCGGAATGGAAAGAGAGCATCTCCTCATCAAAAATCCTGTTCGGACCACGCAACAAGATCGGATGGGAGCGAGGAATGCCATGCCAGGCCGCACGAGGGGATCGCCAGGGCTGCGGAATGCAGGGCGTGCCTGGGAAGGAGCAGCCGGCTGGCGAGCGATGGCGTCCATCCGGTCTGAATGAATTCCAGATAGCAGCCCTCGTCTGGGCCGTAGATTTTGTCTCCGACCACGGCGTGTCCGGCATGCCCGAGATGGACGCGAATCTGATGCATCCGCCCGGTGTGGGGAAAAGCGCGAATCAGCGCGAAGCGTTCGCCCGCGGAGGTTTTGAGCGTGAAACGGCGCTCGACGCGGAATCTGGTGAAAGCGCGGGCGCCCTCGGGATGAACCATTTGTTTCAAATGGATGCGCGAAAACTGGCGACTCCCTTGGCGAAGAATGCCCGCTTCCACTTCAAAATCATCCCGCTCGGGCCAGCCCCAGACCAGCGCCAGATATTCCTTGGAGATGCGGCGTGCTTCCATTTCCTGGCAAAAGGCTCGCGCCGCATCGCGATGTTTGGCCACGAGGGTCAGGCCGCTGGTTTCGCGATCCAGGCGGTTGATGATGGATACTTGTCCGCCATTGACGATTTCGTACGCGAGCAAATGGCGCAGTCCGTCCCACAATGTCGGCTTGCCATTCGGCTTGCTCGGATGGACCTCCATGAAGGGCGGTTTCTCCACGACGATCCAATCGCTGCTTTCAGCGACGATATTGAACGTCGTGCGACGAATTGGAGGTTGAGAAACGGTGTCCAGAGGCCCCACGTTCATGGAGATTCTCCGGTTTGCCAACGCACTTCGATCCCGTGGAGCGTTTGAGGGGGGACTAAAACTGATGCGGGGCGAGCCTGCTTCGCAAATTTGACACTTTGCTAATCGAGGCTTTCCGATTCGAGCATGTCTATCTGGGAATAGCGGCCGGCCCGCAGACCGGATAATAGAGGTGTTTCGATTCCGTTCTGGTCGTTAAACTCCCATCACTCCACTCAACATGACAGATTTTTTGGAGGGGCGCTTCGCGCGCATATTCGGCGCGCGTCGTGAGCGGGACGCGTTGTTGACCTTGCCAAGGGCTCTTCCGGATAGAATGGGATTCCCGTCGGGCAGCGCGTCGGAAGAATATCCAAGCGGGAATTGCTCGCATGGCTGGACGAGGCTATTGCGTAGCCGGATATTCGGCGCCGTCTCACCATGCTTCTTCCGTCACCTTCAGCCTCCTCCACGATGGCGCCGCTCATCGCGCTGCGCGGGGTCTCGCGCCTTTACGGCGGCTCTGGAGCGGCGCTGGACGATGTGTCGCTCTCGATCGACCCCGGCGAATTCGTCGCGATCACGGGTCCCAGCGGCTGCGGGAAGAGCACGCTCATGCATCTGATTGGCGGCCTCGATTCGCCGACTTCCGGGGAAATCGAGGTGGATGGCCTTTCCCTGCATTGCGCCAGCGAAGCGGAGTTGACCCGCTATCGGCGGCACAGAATCGGGATCGTGTTTCAGTTTTTCCATCTTCTCCCGACGATGAGTGTCTTTGAGAACGTGTGTCTTCCGCTGCTCCTGCGCGGTGATGCGCTTTCCTCGGTAAAGCCGAAGGCGGAGGCCATGATCGAATTGGTGGGACTTGCCGATCGCGTACGGCACGGCATGCACCAGCTTAGTGGCGGTCAGCTCCAGCGCACGGCCATCGCCCGCGCATTGATCCATGAGCCGCGCGTCCTGCTCGCGGACGAACCGACGGGGAACCTGGATTCCGCAAATGCCACACAAGTAATGGAGTTGTTGGAAAAGATTTCTTCTCAGCGCAGGATGACAATGGTAGTCGTCACACACAGCGAAGAAGTTGCGCGCCTCAGCGCGCGGCGAATTTGTCTGCGAGACGGCAAAATCCGCGAAACCACCCATGAGCACCAGCAGTGAAATCCGAGAAAAACTGAAGAGACAAAGTCTCTTTATGGAATTCACCAATGATGAATTGGATGAATTCGTGGATTTGCTCGACCCGGTGCATGCCGCGGCCGGCGATACGATTGTGAAGCAGGATGAGAAGGGAGACTGCATGTATCTCCTGCTCGAAGGCACGGCGCGGGTCGTGCATCATAAGGATGGGCATGATATCTATATGGCGGCGCTGAACGCGGGCGATTTTTTTGGAGAGCTGGCCCTGGTCGATGACGGTCTGCGCTCCGCGGACGTTCAGGCGCTGACGCCATGCACGCTTCTCAAAATTACCCAGGCGGTCATTGCCGCGCTCGCGGGAGTCTATCCATCGGCCGCGTTCAAATTTCTCATCGCTGTTGGCCGCATTCTCGTGAATCGCCTTCGGCAGACCAATCAGCGGTTCGTGGATACGCTGCTGTTTCCGGTTCAGGGCGGGGATTAAACGGCGGTGTCGCCGGTGCGAAGCGGACGTGAAGCGGCCCACTTTTGCGACGCTGCTTGCGCCGGTTTCCCGGCAAATCGATGGCTAAAGGCCTGTTTAAAGCTGTTTAAAGCTGTGAATTGCGCTCTGGCGCCAGGGAATCCGAATCCGCTCCGGCTCGCTTCATAAGGGGCTTGTCGTCCGGGGTTTTGTCTTCCATAACCTCCGCCTTCGTTTTTCAAAAATCGTCCATGAGTTCTTTTCAGCACACCCTTGCCAAGAGCGCCAGCGTCAGCGGCTCATCCCTCCACACGGGGGAGAAAGTCACGCTGACATTACATCCCGCGCCTCCTGGGCACGGGAGAAAATTCAAGCGCAAGGATTTGCCGGACGAGCCGACGATTGACGCAAGCATCGAGAACGTGAAAACCGTCGAACGTTCGACGACGCTCGGCGAAGGGAATGCGAAAGTTCACACGGTGGAGCATGTGCTTTCCGCGCTCGCGGGGTTGGGGGTGGATAACGCACTCATCGAAATGGACGCCAACGAGCCTCCGATTGGCGATGGCAGCGCGCAGCCTTATCTGGAACTCATCAAAAGCGCGGGCATCGTCGAACAATCGGCGGCGCGTGCCGAGTACGTGGTCAATGAAACGATCCATCTGGAAACGAAGAGCGGTTCCCTGATGACGATCGTGCCCGACCCGGTCTTCCGCATTTCCTGCACGCAGGTAGGACCGGAGGGACGCTTTACCCAGTATCACTCCACGGAGATCACACCCGCAATTTACGAAAAGGAGATCGCGCCGGCGCGGACCTTCGTCTTTTACGAAGACGTGAAGCCGCTCATGGATAAAGGCCTCATTCGTGGAGGCAGCCTGGAGAATGCGGTCGTCGTTCGCGGCGATTCCGTTCTCAGCAAAGAGCCGCTGCGGTATCGCGATGAATTCGCGCGGCACAAGATCCTGGACATCATCGGAGACCTTTCCCTATTTGGCCGCCCCATTCGCGGGCACGTGATCGCGGTCAAGCCCGGGCATGGACCGAATACGGAACTGGCTCGCAGTGTTGCCAGGCAGTGCGCGAAAACCATGGCGCTGGTGCCTCCCTCCATGACTCCGAAGGGCGGCGATGTGCTCGACGTCAATGACGTCATGAAACTGCTTCCCCATCGTTATCCTTTCCTGCTCGTGGATCGCGTATTGGGCCTGGATAGCGATTTAAAATGCACGGGCGTGAAGAATGTGTCGATCAACGAACCTTATTTTCAGGGCCATTTTCCAGGCCACCCCATCATGCCGGGCGTTCTCCAGCTCGAGGCCATGGCGCAGGTGGGCAGCATTCTGCTGCTGCGGCAGCCGGGCAATGCCGGGAAGATCGGCTATTTCATGAGCGCCGATTCCGTGAAATTCCGAAAGCCAGTCGTGCCGGGCGATACGCTTTTCATCGACCTGGAAGTGACCCAGCGCAAACGGCTGATCCTCAAATGCCGCGGACGCTGCACCGTGAATGGCGAGGTCGTCAGCGAAGCGGAACTGATGTTTGGTCTTGTTGACAAGTGAGCGCCGGAGCCATCCACACCACGGCAATTATCGATCCCGCCGCCCAAATCGGCGAGGGATGCGAAATCGGTCCGTATTGTGTGATCGGGCCCGGCGTCGAGATCGGGCCGGAATGCTGGTTGCAGCATCATGTGAGCGTGAGCGGCCCCAGCAGGATTGGCCGCGGCAACCGTTTCTTCGCTTTCAGTTCGATCGGTCAGCAGACGCAGGATCTCAAGTACTTGGGCGAGCCGACCTATCTTTCCATCGGTGATGGGAATTGTTTTCGCGAATTCACCACGGTCCATCGCGGCACGGCGCCGGAGTCGGTGACGCGCATCGGCGACCGCGGGAATTTTCTCGCCTACAGCCACATCGCCCATGATTGCATCGTGGGAAACTCGGTCATTTTTTCAAATAACGGCACCCTCGCCGGTCATGTGGAAGTGGGGGATTTTGCGGTGATCGGAGGGCTGTGCGCGGTGCATCAGTTTTGCCGGATCGGAGCGTACGCCCTCACCGGCGGGTGCTCGAAAATCGTCCAGGATGTGCCTCCTTTCATGATCGCCGACGGCAATCCCGCCAGTGTCCGCAGCTACAACAAGGTGGGGCTCGAGCGGCAGGGCTTCAGCCCCGAGGTTCAGCGGCAGATCAAGGAAGCATACCGCATCATCTACCGTTCCGAGCTCAATCTCCAGCAAGCCATCCAGCAAATGCGCGCCGATCTGCCGGAATCGCCCGAGATCACGCAACTCATCGCATTCATTTCAAACAGCCCTCGCGGAATTATCAAGTGACCAACAAGCGATTGCTGCTTGATCATTTGTTCGCGCTCCCTTAGCGCATTGGGATCATGCCTGAACGACTCACGGTTCTGAACGATGATCGGCTCACTGCGGTCCGGCCGATTATCAGCGCGCGGCTGAAGGAAGCCGCGGCGCTGGTCGGCGGAGGAGCGTTTGAGGAGTTCTTCGATGACACCATGCGCGCGCTGCTGCGCGATGGCCTCCATCGCATCGATGCGGACGAAGGGACTGTCTGGCTGCTGGATGCGACCCGCAGTTTTCTCATGCCCCGGTTCAATAGCGGGCCCAGAGCCGCGGAACTCGTGGGCCGATTCCGGCAGACCCTGCGCTCCGGGATGATCAGCATGGTGGTGGCCACCGAACAGCCCATTTGCGAAAACGAGGTTCACAAAAACCAACAGCAGGACAAGACGCTCGATCGCCAGCTCGGCTTGCTGACGTGCGCCATGATCGCGATTCCGTTTTATTTTTCCGGTGAAATGCGCGGGGTGATTTCCGGGGTGCGCCTGAAGGCGCCGGAAGAAACCGGGAAGGAACCGGCGGGTTTCGGTCTCGATGATTTGAACGCCTTGCAACTGACGGCATCCGTGCTCACCCGCATGATCGAATACCGGCTTCTTTCCCTCGTATTGGGAAGAGAGGGGCATGAATGAATTCATGGGTGACTCCGGAGCAAGCGCTGGAAGCGATCAAGGTGGGGCGGGGCAGGGGAGTGAAGATTGCTGTGCTCGATTCCGGGATCGAGGCGCATCATCCGGCGCTTGGCGGATTGGAATTGGTGGATGATATCGCGGTGATTGAAGATGGCTTTCGATTGAAAGCCATCCCCGGCGATTCGCGGGATATCTTTGGCCACGGCACCGCCGTCGCCGGCATCATTCGCGCGACCGCGCCCGAGGCCCAGATCGGCAGCTTTCGGGTGCTCGGCGAAGCGTTGGGAGCCCGGACGGCCATCATTCTGGAGGGAGCCCGCCTGGCCATCGAGCGGGGGTACCACATCCTCAATTGCAGCCTCGGCTGCGGAGTGCCCGAGCACGTGCTCCGATACAAAGACTGGGTGGATGCGGCTTATGTCAAGGGCGTGCATGTGGTGGCCGCCTGCAACAATTCCGATTTTACGCGGCCCGAATGGCCGGCTTTTTTTACCTCCGTCATTACCGTGAATATGGCGCGCACCGAGAAAAACGGTGAACTCTACTTTAGGCCTGGCCACCTCGTGGAATTTGCAGCGCGGGGCGTGGATGTGGAAGTCCCCTGGTTGGGAGGGACCACCAAGAAGGTGACCGGCAGCAGCTTCGCGGCGCCGCGCGTGACCGGAATGCTGGCCTGCATGCTTTCCGAGGTGCCGAACATCTCTCCGCTTCACGCAAAGGTGCTTTTCCATCGCCTCGCGCGTCCCTGGACGCAGGATATGATCCCGCCTAATTGCCGGTGATCTGCTTCAGCAATCCACTGCGCACAGCGGGAAGGCGGTGGTAGACGCGGCCAATCGCCACGGCGGGCGTGATGCCTTCCTGGCCCTGGATGCCCAGCAGGCGGACCAGTTCGGACTCGAAGTGCAAAAGCGCCCGCGGAGATGCGGGATTCGCATTCAGGAAACCGAGCGCCCTTTTTAAAAGATCGAAAAGCTCCGGCGCGGGGTGGTCGGGTTCAGTGACGAGTTCGATCAACTCCACGAAATACGCGGCCAGCGCGACTCGCGTGTAATCGAGCCGCAATCCCTCATGCGGATCGCGCAGGATCGCCTCGCGCAAAATGTGCAGTTCGCTCTTCCGGCTGCGCGCGAACTGGATTTCACAGTCGAAAAAGAGATCCAGCACTCCGGCAAAGCGGCTCTTTGGCTGTCGCGCGCCCTTGGCTACCGTCTTGATCCGGCCATGCGCTTCGCTGAGCCAGGTCAGGATGAGACTGGTTTCCGTGAGCTTCGTTTTACGAAGAAGAATGGCTGCGGTGGTATCCACTCGGTGGCGGCAATGGCCCGGAGTTTCCCCGTTCTTGACTTCCGAAGTCGAGTCCCTAGGTTCGCGGGCCGAAAATAAAGCTTATGAATCATGACTCACTTTCCCGTGCGGCCGATGAGGCGCGCGGGCTCGCCATGGACGCGGTCCATGACTGTTCTTCCGGCCATCTTGGACTTCCGCTCGGCTGTGCGGAAATCGGCGCGGTGCTCTTCGGGCAGTCGCTCCGTTACAATCCTGCGGAGCCCAAGTGGCTCAATCGCGACCGCTTTATCCTGAGCGCCGGGCATGGTTCGATGTTCCTCTACGGCTGGCTGCACTTGAGCGGGTATGCGAGTGTGGATGACGAGCAGATTCGGAAATTCCGCGTGCTCGGCAGCCACACTCCGGGCCATCCCGAATTTCACGAGACGCTGGGCGTCGAAGCCACGACCGGCCCGCTTGGCCAGGGAGTCGCGAACGCGGTCGGCTACGCTGTCTCCCAGAAAATGGCTGCGGCCCATTACAACACCGCGGAGCACAAAATTTTCGACAATCACATCGTGGCTCTCGCTGGAGACGGCTGCATGCAGGAAGGCGTGGCCATGGAAGCGATCGCCTTTGCCGGCCACTTCAAGCTGGATAACCTGATCCTCATTTACGATTCCAACGACGTGACGCTCGACGCCATGGCGAAGGAAACGCAGAGCGAAGACGCGGCCAAGCGTTTCGAGGCCATCGAATGGGAGGTGCAGACTGTGGATGGAAACGACATGGATGCGTTTTTCATTGCGTTCGAGAAGGCCAAAGCCGCGACCGGCAAACCGCAATTGATCATCGCGCGCACCCTCATCGGAAAAGGCATTCCGGAAGTCGCCGGCACCGCCAAGGCGCATGGCGAGGGTGGGGCAAAGTTTGTCGATGCCGCCCGGAAGGCGCTCGGACTTCCCGAAGACAAACACTATTTCGTGAGCCCGGAGACGCGCGCATATTTTGCCGAGCATGCCAAAAAGCTGGCTGCAGATTACGCGGCTTGGGGACGGAAATACGCTGCCTGGATGGCCGCGAATCCCGCCCTGGCGAAGGAACTCGACACTGCCGTCAAAGGAGAAATCCCGGCGGATCTGCTGTCGCGCATCCCAGAATTCCCGGCGGACGCAAAACTCGCCACCCGGAAAGCGGGCAGCGATGTGCTCCAGCCAGTTGCCAAAGCCGTTCCCAACCTTATCGGGGGAAGCGCGGATCTTTACGGCTCGACGCTGAACTACATCAACGACGGCAAGGATTTCAACGCCGCCAACAGGGGCGGCCGCAATATCCGCTTTGGCATTCGCGAGCACGGCATGTGCGGCATCCTCAATGGCATCGCCTACGACGGCATTTTCCGCGCGAGCGGCGCCACATTCCTTGTATTCGCCGATTACTGCCGCGGCAGCATTCGCCTCGCGGCGCTGTCCGGCCTGCCCGTGCTCTATATCTTCACCCACGATAGCGTGGGCGTCGGCGAGGACGGCCCTACGCATCAGCCGGTGGAAACCGTCAGCGGTCTGCGCGTCATCCCGAATCTGGATGTCATCCGCCCAGCCGATCCCGAAGAGACAGCCGGCGCTTTTGTCGCCGCACTCCAGCGCACTTGCGGCCCGACGCTCCTTTCGCTCACCCGGCAGGTCGTGCCAAATCTCACGTCCATTCCCGTCGCCACCCGTCGCGAAGGCGTCATCAAGGGCGGCTACATCGCCGTCAAGGAAACCGGCCCTCTCAAGCTCATTCTCTTGAGCGCCGGCAGCGAATTGCAGCACGCCGTCGCCGCCGCGAAGGAGCTTGGCGAAGGAACTCGCGTGGTCAGCATCCCGAGCTTCCTCCGCTTCGACGAACAGCCGCAGGCTTACAAAGACGAAGTGCTTCCGGTTTCCGTGGAAGCGCGCGTGGCCATCGAAGCCGGTGTTTCCGATCTCTGGTGGAAATACGTGGGCCTCAAGGGCAAGGTTATCGGCATCGATCGCTTCGGTCTCAGCGGTATCGGCGCAAAGGTCATGGAAACCCTTGGCATCACCGCGAAGGCAGTCGTGGACGCGGCGAAGTCGCTCGCCTGAATTCATTCTCCATTCACCACGGGCTGCGTCTCTCACGAGACGCAGCCCGTTTTTTTTCCGGTCCGGCGTTTCGGATCAACAAACGGCCACTCCCTCTCAAAAATGCGAGACGCCCGGGTCTCTCGAACCCGGGCGTCAGGCTGCCCATGAAAAGTGTGTGAATCGCTTTTAGTTCGCAGCGATCAGGCGTTCTCCGCGGGAGGCGACTGGCGCCTTGGACTTGCCAGCCACTGCGGCGACATTGGAGGAATTGCCGGTGTGGCGATAGGAAACGCCTTTGCTGTAGGAGTAGAGGGGAACGTAGTCATCGGCGCTCACTTTGTCCGCGGCGATGGGGGCGGAGTTCATTGTGCAATCCAAAATGAACCACCGGCCTTCGTGCTGCCACATGACCCATGCATGGCTGATCGGGGAATTGCGCTTCATCTTGCCGATGACGAACCGGGCACTGGGGTCTTGAAGCTGGTCGCAGAGCCAGAGGGCCTTGTCTTTGCAATCGCCCACGTGGCGGGCTGCGGTCTCTTGGGGAAGAGCGGGATTGTAAGGATCGGAGTGGGCATAGCGAAATCCACGGCCCTGGCGCATCAGAGCGTTCACTTTATCCATGGTCACGTTGTCGCCGTGGAGGCTGCTGAAGACCTGCTTTACAGGAACCATGTAAGGATCGTAAGGCGTGTGGGAAGTGGTGGAACCGAGATCGACAACCGCGGAAGCCGTGAGATTGGCGAGGAGGAGAAGTCCGAGAGAGAGGAGAGAGATTTTCATTGTTTCGAGAGTTATTAGAATTTCTATAACTCTCCTAAGCGCCATGTGTGCCATACCCTCTGGATTCTCGAAAAAAAGATTCCCGCTTTTTGGGAATGCTCGAACGGAGGTCCCTTATTTCACCTGAGCGGCGGCAGACCCGAGGATGCCCGCCTGGGATGCTGCCAGCCCATTCTCCCACCTCCATATCTCGCCCGCGGTCACCTGCCTCCGTTTGTCCCGTACGCCGCCACCTCGGTCCCGTGTGCCGCCCCTCGGAGCTTCATCACGAGGGCGCGAGCGCCCTCTCAAACGCACTCCGCAACCCATCAAAGACGCCACTGGGGATTCTGAAGGGCATCGCTCTGTGATGCCTTTGGAGAAACTTCCTGCTTGGGAGCATCCCGGACCGGCGTCGACGGAGGCGATGTCCTTCAGATCCCGCCCATTCCGGGACCACTCTCCGCTCGAACGTAGAAGCGGCATCCTGCCGCCTTCAAAAAGCCGGTGCGTGCCGGCCCTCTCACACCTTCCACCCGCGGTATGGAAACCGGCGGCTACCGGGAAATTAAATGTGGAACGCGCTTCCTTTGCATTCTCTGAGCCCTTTGCGGTTAAATCTCCCCGGTATTCTCAAGCCTCAAAGAACGCAAAGAGCACAAAGAAAGAGAGATGGAAATGCGCCCGCTTCCTTTTTTTGCTGATAGCCAAACGGCGGCCGAATCGTCAATTCCCCGATCAGCATATCGGCCAACCCCTCCCCACATTCATCATTTTTGACAGGAGGAGGTCCCATGCTAAGTTGCACACGTTCCTCCCTGAAATGACTGACCGCGCGACACCCATGTTTTCCGCACCTCCTGCCTGCTCAATTTATCTGGACCACGAAGCGGAAGTTCAGACATGTGTCCATCGGGAGGTGGACATTTCCGAGCGAGGGATGCGGTTTTCCTGCTGCCGGGAGTTTCCCCTCGGGACACAGTTGGCCGTTTCGATGATGCACATGCACCCGCGGCGAGGGCTATGCCGGATGACGCTCGAAGGAATTGTCGTCTGGTGCGAATCACACGACGGCATTCGTTTTGAAAGCACCGTCCTCTTTCTTGAACTCCCGGATGAGCTAAGACCTGGCCTCCGGGAGTTTTCGCATCAACTCGCCACGAGCTGACCCGGCTGCGCTCAAACCTCACTGACCCTCAGCGCGAGGCGCGGTGCTGCAGAAGTAAAAGTGGCAGAGGCGGCCCGCCTTTGATGCGGCCCAAGCCGCCGGGAAAGTAGAAGCGGCATCCCTGCCGCTTTCCCAAGCAGTTCCCAAGAAACCGACAAGCGCGACTTCCCAGATTTCCCGAGGACGAAAAGCTTTCGTTTGCTCCAATCAGGGGCTTCGACTTCGTCGAAACGGGTATCGCTCCCAAAAGACGGTTAATCCGTCCTCGCCCGGCAGTGATGAAGCCATGCGGGACATCATCAATCCTTCCGTCGAGCCACGCTCTGCAAGATCCTGCCCGATGGCCGGTTAAGGCCGTGCAGGCGCTTACGCCTTTTTCGCAAGAGCGATATTGAGGCGGCTCTTATGCCGGCTAGCCGCATTGCGATGAATGCGTCCAGCCTTTACCGCCTTGTCGATGGTAGAGACAAAACGCTCGGCGGCTGCCTTGGCGGTCTCCTTGTTGTCGCCCTTCAGCGCGTCGCGCACGGTCTTGAGCTGATTTTTGACCGCCGTAAGACTGCGGCGATTGACGAGGGTGCGGCGTTCGGTTTGACGTGCGCGTTTGGCTGCGGATTTGGTATTGGCCATGACTTCGGTTTCTTAAGAAAAAGGACGGGCAGGATAGCGGCGCCGCAGCCAGTGTCAAGCGGGCGAAATAAGAAGGTTCAGCAGACGGAAGGCGGCGCCATCGCGGCCACATTCCTGAATGGGCCGGGAGGAGGGTCGTCCGAATGCCAATGTGGATGTATTCCTCTAGCGGTGCGGATGAAATCGTGGGGGGCGCCGGGTTGATCAAATATCCGGTTGCCATGGAAAACCCCGATCCTCAAAATGCGCGACCTCGCAATCCGAGCTTTGGCAAATTCATGTATTTCCGATTTATACGTACGCTTGCAGCCGCATCTGCCGGTTTCATCATTGCGTGCGTCGTTGGCGCGCGCCTGTTGCCGGCGCCGGATCTGCCGAGCGTCGTTCGCGAAAAAATCGCGCGTCTTTCGACGGAAGGAGATCAATATGACGCGATCTTTCTTGGTTCCAGCAGAATTCAAAATCATGTGATGCCTGCTTTGTTCGATGACCTCGTGGCCCGTGGCGGCATCCACATGAAGTCGTTCAATTTCGGAATAGCGTCCATGCACGCTCCAGAGGACGACTATGTGCTCGATCTCATTCTCGCGCAGCCTCATGCGCGGCTGCGCTGGGTTTTTGTCGAAATAGATTTTTTTCGGACAGAAATGCAGCCCGATCAGGCAGGCACTTTACGCGGGCAGTATTGGCACGATTTGCCACGCATTGAGCTCCTCTGCCGGCGCCTCTTCCTGACGACGGAGTCTGGCCTCCGTCGAAATATTCGGGACGCCTTTCGGCGATGGAACGACTTTCTCGATCATGGTTTGCTGTTTTGTAAGCGAAGCGCGAACATAGGACGCGGCGCTCAGTTGATCGAAAGACATCTCTTTCGGGCCGATCAGAACCCCATGAATTGGAGAGTGCTCGGAGATTCGGCCGATGGATGGACCCCTGTGATTCCAAACGAAAGCGATATTGCGGAGCGGCAGTCGGGGCGGTTGGGGAAAATCTTACAGAAGAGGATCGCGAATCCGCCGGCGAGGGATGAGGCGGATTCTGCCAGCCAGAGCATTCTCGCTTCTTTGCTCGCGAAAATTGTCAAAACGGGGGCGATGCCCGTGATTGTCATTCCCCCACGGATCCGGCATTACTACCTCTATCCTGCGCCGGATATCGCCGCGCGGTTCCCGACGATAGATTTATGCGATCCGGTAAGATATCCTGAGCTTTATCGGGAAGATCTTCACGTCGATGGAACTCATCTGAATAGAGAGGGCGCTGTGGTCTTTACCCGTGAATTAGCCGGCGCTTTCCTCGACGCCGCGCGGAAGCGTTAGCTTTTCGTATGGTGTTCGCGAAATCTCAAGCAGTCTTGCCTTCCGTTATCCTTCTCTCCCAGCATGGCATCCGCGAAGAGTGAATCGGATTTGCCTCGCTGATTTCCGTGGAAAAAACCGAGGAGCATAGGGGAGACTCTCGAGATTCCATTTGCCATGATGTATCTCCGATTGTCTCGCACGCTCGCATCTGCCATAGCCGCTGTCGCCGGCTTCGCCATCGTATGCGTCGTTGACATGCGCCTGTTGCCGGCGCCGGATCTGCCGAGCGTCGTTCGCGAAAAAATCGCGCGTCTTTCGACGGAGGGGGATCAATATGACGCGATCTTTCTAGGTTCCAGCCGGATTCAGGATCACGTGATGCCCGCGCTATTCGACGACCTCATGGCCCGCGGCGGCATGCGCATGAAGTCGTTCAATTTCGGAATATCGTCCCTGCACGCACCGGAGGACGACTATGTTCTTGACCTGATTCTCGCGCAGCCCCACGCCCGGTTGCGGTGGGTGTTTGTAGAAGCCGACTTTTTTCAAACGGATGTGACGACAGACCAGGACGGAACGCTCCGGGGGCTTTACTGGCACGATTTTCCCCGATTCGCGCTGGTTTGCCGCCGGCTCTCGCTGGCCACTGAGACTGGCCTCAAGCACCGTCTTTTGGATGCCTGGGTTCGTTTGCGTGACTTTCAAAAACATGCCTGGCTTTTCTGCGAGCGAAGCGCCGGCACGGGCCGGGGCGCCGAGATCCTGGAAACGCGGCTTCTCATGAAAGGGCCTGCCCCGATGGACTGGTCATCGCTTGGAAAATCGGGTGATGGATGGGTGGCGGCGGTTCCCAGCAGCAAGGACATTGCGGAGAAGAACTCGGGCCGCCTCGGGAAATTTCTGAAAGAAAGAACCTTGAATCCGCCAGAGCGGGACGAAGCGGATTCCGCCAGCCAGGGCATTCTCGCTTCGTTGCTCGCGAAGATTGTGCGCGCGGGCGCCATTCCAGTCATTGTGATTCCGCCTCGCATACGACAAGTTTACTTCTATCCGGAGCCGGCCCTCGCAAGGCAGTTTCCAGTGATAGATTTGTGCAGTCCCACGACCTATCCCGAACTCTATCGGGAAGAGTTTCACGTGGACAGGTCCCACCTGAATGAAAAGGGCGCCCAACTCTTTACCCGAGCGTTGGCCGGCGCTTTCCTCGAATCCGTTCAGAAACGTTAACCCGACTTCGCGGATTCGAGCGAAAACGAGACGCAAGTGGCTGATAATCAGGCCGAGGGTCTAATAGGTCTGCACTACAAGGGCTCTGCTGACGGGAGCTGTGCGGCAGTAATCCTGGGCAAGGGTTGGGCGGGTAGCTCCAGTTTGAGCCGGCGCAGCAAGAGCTTCAGTTCATTTTCGGGCTGGGTATAACGGGTCAAAATTACCTCGCGTCCATCATCGGTCGGGAGATGCACATCGAGCATCTGGATCGCGGCGAACTTTTCGAGCACCGAGCGTGCAGTGAGTCCTGGGGCGAGGTCGCGCAACCGGCGGCTTAAAGTGACTTGGACACAGTAGGCCAGGAAGGCGATGAAGATATGCGCTTCCACACGCTCCTCGCGTTGATGGTAGATCGGGCGGATCGCCAGATCCCCCTTGATCGTCTTAAAAGCCTCTTCGACCTGGGTGAGTTGCATGTAAAACTCCCAGAGTTTGGCGGGGTCTTCCCGGCACAGATTGCTGCGCAATAAATAACGTCCCTCGCGTCGGCGCACCACGCGCAGCTTTTGCCGGTTCAAGGAAAAGTGGAAGGTCTCTTCGCTGACCGTCTCGCCCGCTGTGGGCAGCCGCAGGCTTACCAGCGAGAAGGCGCGGCCGGCGCGGCCCTTGGCCTGTCCTATTTTGATCAAGAGTTCATCCCGCGAGAGTTTCTTCATGGCCCGCAACTCGGCCAGTCGTTTCAGCAACTCCTTCAACGCACGCCGCCGCATGGCCCGCTCTTTATCGATCCGGGAGCGGCTCTGCGCAAAGACATAGAGTTCGCCTTCCTGCGGCAGCAGTTTGACGGCGATATCCTCGCGCACTTCCTGCCACGGCCGCTTTGCCAGTTCGCCTTCCAGCTTGCTCAATCGGCCCTTCGGCGTGCCCACCAGATAATGCACCGGCGTCGCGCTGGCGCGCATTTGCTCCAACACTTCTTCGGTGGGAATGCCGCGATCCATCACCCAAATCCGATCCGCCTTGCCATACTGGCTTTCGATCCTCTCCAGGAACCCTTTCAGCGTCGTCTTATCGCTGGTGTTGCCCGCCATGACTTCGTAGGCGAGCGGAAATCCCTCCGGCGTCACCACCAGCGCGATGACCACCTGCACGCAATCCGAGCGCTTGTCCCGGCTGTATCCGAACTTCCGCTTGTCCTCTTCGGCAAACGGCGGATCGCTCTCAAAATAAGTGCTCGTCAAGTCATAGAGCAGGACTTCAAAACGCGCGTTGAAAAGATCCCTCCAGCGCTCCTGCAGATGCGTAAAGAGCGCCTCTTTGTGCTCCAGGAGCCGGTCATGGCACTCGTAGAGTTTATGGATCTCGACCAGCGAAAAATCTTCCCCCAGCAAGTCCCCCATCGCGCTGTGCTCAAACCAATGCCGATGCAACCGCCACTCACTGCCAGGAGCGATGAGCCGGTAACAGCAAAGCGTGCAAAGGATCAAATCCCAGCGCGTGCCTTTGCGTCCCCGCGGCAATCGCTTCTCAAAAAACTCATCCAAAGCCAGTTGCTCATACAGGTGGCACGCCAGCCAGCACGCTCCCCATTGTCGAGGCCTGCGCAACACCATCTCCGAGATCCGAATCCGCACCACTTCCTTCGCCCCAGTGTGCGCCTGCCGCGCCACGATGGTTCCAGCCTTCATCTCTTCTTCCAGCAACTCCCTGATCTCGGGCCGCGGCGCTCCCTCGCTAAAAACCTCGATCGATTCCTGCCATTGCCCAATCTGCACACTGTTAATTTCACCCAGATAAAGCACATGCCTCTGCACCACCCGGCCGCGCCATACCCGTTTGTTTTCCACGATGCTCCAATACCGGTGAAGCTTGCCGTTCTTTTTGCGAATGCTGCAGCGCAGAAACATAACGACTATCGATTATGCCCATATTTTTCTTTCTGGGAATAGGGTAGGTCTGCACTACAAGCCTTTTTGGCCCTTCCTTCCAAACAACCCCCTTCATTTCCAATCACTTACAACGCAAAAAATCTCGAATTTACCGCTTTCTCCTCCCGAATCCGCTAAGTCGGGTTAAAGCGGCAGCCGTTTCGACAGGCTCAAGGCCCAGAGCTCGCCGAGGGGGATACCGTTTCTACTTTGCTACTTCGCCCCGCCCACGGGTTGCAGGAGGCCCCGTCTTACGTCTGCGCGCGATCGTGCGAAACGGAAGTGAGCGCAGTGGGGCGATCCGGAGGCTTTGCTCCATTAAGGGACTGGGTAATTTCACCGAGGACAAACCGCTCCTTGAATCCAAACTGAAATCGCACTGAGGGATCCGCGCAAACCCAGAGGTGATATTCGTTCCCTGTATCCACCAGCCGGCTTTCCGCCGGGAATAACTGTAATGCCTCGTATTCCGGGCCTATCAATTCATTCTTGATACGCTGAAAATCGTGCCACTCATTGCATGTTTTACCATCCTTGCGCCGAATATCGAGATGGATAAAAGGCGGAGCATTCTTCATTTCCACGCGATACACATCGTTTTGGTAGATATGCATGGAAGTCATCCTTTGGACCGCTTCCTCCACAAAGAACGCCTTTTCGGCGATTGTCGGCGTTCTGCCATTAAAGAAGCTTTTAAAGAATTCGCATGGTTGCGCCAGCATCGCCGTGCGCTCGATCATGCTGGATGAGGCGTCCCGCTGAACCTTGGTGAACGGTGTCACGCGGTCACCTCCATTTCGCGCTGACCTGCCAACCTTTCGGCATGAAGGAACCGGATCGCCAAACGGCGCCGCTTCTCTAATAGTT
>Ga0206905_10144_pt1 | contig 19914 bp, 21 predicted proteins | sample Alteio_BWOrgHeat_43_FD_152940 | JGI IMG/M metagenome (GOLD analysis project Ga0206905, IMG submission 152940) | Enriched cells from forest soil in Barre Woods Harvard Forest LTER site, Petersham, Massachusetts, United States -... | ecosystem: Environmental > Terrestrial > Soil > Temperate forest >...
AACACCACTCCCTGACGGCGGAGTTCGATCGCCATGAAGTTATGGCCGTTCAGGTAATACCTGGTCTGAAACGGAAGATAGGTGCCGATGCACATCGACAGCGGGCCAATCACCGGATCGCGGATGTAGAAGTAATAATGCAGGTAGCGCGACGGAATACGCCCAATGATGCGGTAGTCCGGATCATCGGTGGGAAACTGCGGCATCCGCGACTGGAAGGTGCTGCCCATCTCCATGCTGGTGAAGATGCAGTAGACACCGTGCCGATTGCGCCGCTCCATCCGTTCGAGATGAGCCAGGACGCACTTCTCCTTGCTCACACCTCTCTCAGCCTTCAGTATGGGGATTTTGTGGTTGCGGGCGTAAGCCTCTACCCATCCTCGATATTCGGGAGTTCGCTTCGCCAGCACCTGCGGCGTAATTGGATATTGACCATGCAGGTCGCGGAAAAAATGCACAATGTGTTCGGGACCGGTGAGCAGGGGCATATACCCCTGGATGACGATGCGATCGAAACAGTGATATACAAAAACCAGGAAACGTGCAAAAAGCTTCGCGAAGGTTTCCATCGGTCGCCTCCTCGGATCTTCTGGTCGGACAACCAAAATCATCCGTCAGGGCGACCGGTGGAATCAACCGCACCACACTTTCTGCGTTGCGATCCTCTCTTCGGATTTCAAGGGCGCAGCCCTTGGCTATACTTAGTCTCAGACTAGAAACAGGATTCCCCAGTGCGCATCCTCACCCGCTACATTCTCGGCGAGATTCTCTCCCACGCCCTCATCGGATGCGCGCTGTTTACGTTCATTCTCTTCATTCCTCGCCTGCCCCAGATCCTCGAGATGGTGGTGCGCAACAGCTCCACGCTCGCCAACGTGCTGCAGATTTTTCTCTTCACCCTGCCCAACCTGTTTTGGGTCACCATTCCCATGTCGGTTCTCGTCGGGATCCTGCTCGGGTACAGCCGTCTGGCCGCCGACAACGAAGTGATCGCCATGCGCGCGTCGGGCCTGGGCGTCGGCTATTTCGTACGCGTGGCTTCAGTCGTCGCCGTTGGGGGCGCATTGCTGGGGTTGGGCAATTCGCTTTACGTGGCTCCGCGCGCCAACCAGGCGATCCTCGAAATGGAGCAGTCGCTGGCTGCGTCTCAGGCCTCCTATCAAATTCAACCTCGGGTGTTTTACGAGGACTTCCACGAGCGGGTGCTGTATGTGCAGGACGTACGCGGCGGAGCAGGCGCCGCCAACTGGCGCCAGGTCTTCATGGCCGATGTCAGCGATCCGTCTTCGCCTACAATCACCACCGCGGCCTCGGCCACGGTCGTCAACGATTCAAGCCAGGAATTGCTGATGCGCCTCCGCGACGGAGCGGAGCATGAGACGGCGGCCGGTCAACCGCAGCAGTACAACATCTCCACCTTCACCAGTACGGACCTGCCGCTCCGGCTCAGCGCCCAAAGCGATATTCACCTGGGCCGCATGGATACCGCTGTGTATGCGGTGCCGACCGATTTGCTCTTTAAGCGCATCCACGGGCCGGACGGCCGGCGCTTCCTCATCGAGTTGAACAGTCGCTTCTCCTATCCCGGCGCGTGCCTGGTGCTGATGCTGGTCGGTGTGCCCCTGGGCGTGATTTCCCGCCGCGGCGGCAAAAGTTCCGGGTTTGTCTTCACCCTGCTCCTGGTCATTCTCTACTACGTTCTCTCCTACACCGGGGTGGCTCTCGCGCGCCAGGACAAGCTGCCCGCCTTTGTCGGAGTCTGGCTGGCCAACATACTCTTCGCAGCGGTCGGCATTTTCCTGCTCTGGCAGATGGCGAGTGGAGGACGCGTTCTCAGCGCCATCGTCGGCCTCGCCTCGCGCGCGTCCAACGTCAAGCTTCTGCCGGCGCTTCCGGAAAACGGGGTTCACCTTACCAGGATTCTCGGCCGCCTGCAGCCGCGCGGGCAGCGAACAGCGTCCCGTGGCGTCTTTCCGCGCATCCTTGACGAGTACGTCATCCGTGAATTCATCAATGTCTTCGTATTGGTTCTGACCGGCTTTGTCCTACTGATGCTGGTCTTCACATTTTTCGAGCTGGTAGGGGACATCCTGCGCAACCATATCTCGCTGGTCATCGTGGGCGAGTACCTGGTGAATCTCACCCCCAACATGCTCTACACCATTGCGCCGCTGGCGGTGTTGATCGCGGTGCTGGTGACCTTCGGCGTGCTCAATCGCAACAGTGAAATCATCGCCATGAAAGCCACGGGCATCAGCCTCTACCGCCTGGTGGTTCCGATCGTCTCCATCTCCGCCATCCTGGCCGTGAGCCTTTTCCTGTTTGACGAGTTCTACCTGCCCCAGGCCAATCGCCGCCAGGAATCATTGCGGAGCACGATCAAGGGACGGCCGCCGCAGACCTTTCTCCACCCGGAACAGAAATGGATCTTCGGGCAACAGGAGCCCGGCGGCCCCGCGCGCATTTTCTATTACCAGTTCTTTGATCCCGACCAGAATGAATTCGCGAATCTTTCCGTTTTCGAGTTCGATCCCCACACCTTTTCTTTGTCGCGCCGCATCTTCGCCGCGCGGGTTTTCTGGGATTCAAACGATGAAACCTGGCGATTTCAGCACGGCTGGGAGCGCGATTTCGCCGGCTCCGTCCAGCTCAATTATCACGAGTTCGACAATACTTCATTTGCTGCCATCCACGAAGAGCCCAGCTATTTTAAAAAAGAGAGCCTGCAATCGCAGGAGATGAACTTCGGGCAGCTCGACCGCTATATCCGCGACCTGCGCCAGAGCGGATTCGACACCATGCGCCTGCGCGTCGCCCTCTGGCACAAACTCGCTTATCCACTGGTGGCTGTCGTCATGGCGGTGCTGGCGATTCCCTTCGCGCTGACGATGGGACGGCGCGGTTCACTCACCGGCATTGCGGTTGCCATTGGCGTGGCGCTCGCCTACTGGGTAGTGGATGGGCTGTTCGGGGCCATGGGCTATGTGAACTATCTTCCCGCACCGCTGGCCGCGTGGTCGTCGGATGTTCTGTTCGGCCTCGCCGGCGGTTATCTCCTGCTGCGAACTCCGACTTGAAAACGGCACCTTGTTCCGTGCCCCATCCTTTCCGCTTTTCTCTGCGGAAAGGTTTGGAAAGCGCGAACTTTGACGGGCTCTCGTCAGATTGCTTCCGCGCTTTCAGGCGCAGCAGCGGCGCTGAGCCGCTCGAGCAACTCATGAAACTGCTGGTCCATGCGCGGGTCGCCGGGCAGAAATTCGATCCCCACCCCCTTGCCGGGCCGGACTTCCATCACCCGCGTCAGCGAGCTGAGATGCTGCCCATTGGCTGAAAACCGCAACTCGATCTCCGCAAACCGTTTCAGGTTGAGCCGCGCGCGCGTGGCAATGTAACAGCCTGTCAGGCTGATGTCCTTGATCTCCCCGCGGAAAAGCAGGTCCGGGCGAAAGACCACCACTTCGGCGCGCCCATCGCACGCGAATCGCGTATGCCGCCTGCGTTCGCTGGCTGTTGCCGTTTCTTCACTCGCCATAGAGCCGTCGCAACCAACCTTCCCGGCTCGGCAGCCTACGACAGCCGCGCCCGTAGAAGTTCCCTTCCGCTTTATCGGCTCAGTCGAGGATCCCGTCAGAGTCCGTACAAAAGTCGTGCAGCCCGCCGCCCCGCGCGAGCCAGCCTCCCCTTACAATAGAGTTATGCTTCGCGAACTGCGCCCCCTCTTCGCCTACATGCGCCGCTACCGCTGGGGATACTTGTGGGGCAGCCTGTGTGTGATTGCCACCAACGCCGTGTGGGTCTTGTTCCCCAAGGTTCTCCAGCAGGCGATCGACGCGCTGAATCATGGCGTGACGCGACGCAGGGTCCTCTTCTTTGCCGGAATTCTGATCGCGATCGCGCTGATCAAGGGTGTCTTTCTCTACGCGCAGCGATGGATCCTCATCGGCATCTCGCGGGAAATTGAATTCGACCTGCGCAACGACCTGTTCCGCCACCTCGAAAAACAGGACACGGGTTTCTATCAGCGCTATCGCACCGGCGACATCATGGCGCGTCTCACCAACGACCTGAACGCGGTGCGCATGCTTCTCGGCCCCGCCATCATGTACAGCGCCAACACCTTGATGTTCACCGTGGGAGCGCTGTTCTTCCTGCTCCGGATCAGCCCCTATCTGACCCTCGTGGCCCTGGCCCCGGCCCCGATCGCCAGTATCGTTATCCAATACCTGGGCCGCAAGATTCATGACCGCTTCGAGCGCATCCAGGCCAGCTTCTCCGAGATTTCAGCGCAGGCCCAGGAAAACTACTCCGGGGCGCGGCTGGTGCGGGCGTTCGCACGCGAGGAGTCGCAGATCAGTCTCTTCGAACAGCTCAATCGCCAATACATCTCCCGCGCCCTGCGCCTGGTTCAGCTGATGGGCATGTTATGGCCTTCGCTCGAATTCATTCTGGGCGTCTCGATGATCATTACCTTGCTGGCTGGCGGCCACCTGGTCATCCAGCACCGCATCACCGTCGGCGAATTTGTGGCCTTCAACACCTACATGATCCTGCTTATCTGGCCGATCATCGCCGTGGGCTGGGTGGTCAACATCTTCCAGCGCGGTACCGCCTCGGTCACGCGGATCGACGAGCTGTTGCGCCAGGAGCCCGCCATCGACGACCGCGACGCTGACCCCGCAATCGCGCAAGACGCGGCCCTGGCAGGCGAAATTGAATTCCGCCACCTCGACTTCAGCTATGGCCAGACGCAGGTGCTGCACGACATCTCGCTGCAGGTTCCCGCTGGATCGAGCCTTGCCATCGTCGGGCCGACCGGCTCCGGCAAGACCACGTTGGTCAACCTGATCTCGCGTCTCTACGAAGCGCCCGAAGGCTCGCTGCTCATCGACGGCAGACCCATTCGCGAATATCCCCTCGCGGTTCTGCGCCGCAGCATCGGCATGGTGCCACAGGAAACATTCCTGTTCAGCGAGACTCTTCGTGAGAACCTCGCCTTCGGCGCCCCCCAGGCCAGCGCCGCCGACCTGCTCGAAGCGGCCGAAGCGGCTCACGTCCGCCAGGAATTCGAGGAATTCCCGCAGGGCTTTGAAACCATGGTCGGCGAGCGCGGTGTGACCTTGTCCGGTGGACAAAAGCAGCGCACTGCCATCGCCCGCGCCTTGCTGCGCCGGCCACCGATTCTCATTCTCGATGACGCGCTGGCGAGTGTGGATACCTACACCGAGGAACGAATTCTCGGAGGCTTGCAGAGGTACACCTCGGGTTCAACGACGATCCTGATTTCTCATCGTGTTTCCACCGTGCGCCACGCCGATCAGATCGCCGTCCTCGATCGCGGCCGGATCGTCGAACTGGGTAAGCACGATGAGCTGCTCGCGCTCGACGGCTACTACGCAAGCCTCTACCAGAAACAACAACTCGAAGAAGAACTCACGGTTGCCGGATGAGCGGCGGCATCAAGCTTTCCAAGAACGGACGACCGAGTCGCCGCCATCGCTCTCAAACGCTGATCGTGAGTCAGACAAGCGGGCCACCTGAAGCGGGGCGGGATTGACCGCGGGATCCCGGGCCACCTGCCGCCACGCATCGCGGACATTGCGCACACAATCGATGGCATGCTGGAACTTGGGCTTTGACACGGATTGCGAGGCCTGCAGGATCTGCGCAAAAACGGATGCATAGAATTCACTCAAAGCCTGCGCCGGCCTTCCTCCAACATCCATGCGCAACCGCGCCTGCAGGTGAATGATGATATCCAGCGCCCGCTTCACCGCGATTCTCCGCCCCGCCTGGTCGCCGCGCTCCACCGATTCCATGGCCGCATAGAGAAAGCGAATGATCCCGTCGTAGAGGGCTACCACCAGGTCGACTGCGGAGGCTCCATTCAGCGCATGTTCCTGATAACTGTTCATTGAGTTTGGCTCCTTGGCCGATGGTCGTTATGACTTCTGGTTGTAGCCGGTGATGGCCGAGTAAAGCATATCCACGCTGGACAACTGCGACGGCAGAGCCTGAGGATCTCGTTGGCCTTGTTCAACTCCGTGGTCAGGTTCTTCTGCTGCGTCGAAATCAGAGTCTCTTCCCGGGCAATATCCGCATTCAGGTTGGACTCCATCGTGCTGTTCGCCTTTTGCGCCAGCTTCAGAATTCCCGTCGAGGAACTCGTACCGGCCTGGTTCAGCACGTTGGCTGTGGTCATGCCCCAGCTGTCGACACCCTGAAAAAAGCCCACGACGCTGCTGAAATCCGAATTCAGGGTTGAATCGAGAGTGTTCGCGTCAAGGCTGATCGTGCCGTCGTTGTTCATGTTGATACTGAGACCGGTCAGTCCCGGGATGTCCGAACTATGGGTGTAATTCAGAGTCGTGTTGCTGTTGGTGGTATCGACAATGTTGGAAGTAACGCTCAAGGCGCCCGCGGACCCCGCCGTCCTCGACAGCAGCGTGAGTGTCGACAGGCCGTTGTTGGTCACCACTTTCGCGGTCGCGTCGATGCTGGCCGCGTTGATGGCGCTCGCCAGCCCGGACAGCGTCTGATCAGACAGCGTTGACATATCGATCTGGTGAGCCGTTCCGTTTCCGACCTGGATCGAGATCGTCCCGGAGAGTGTGTCGCTCGCGTTCTTGATCGCGTCCAGAGTCCCGTTGGGGTTCTGGGTGTTGATACTGCTCAGCAATTGCTGTTGCAGCAGCGACAAGGTCGGCGAACCAAACAACGGCTCGGCATTGCCCGACGAATCGTTCCCGGTCTGGGCGTTGATGGCTTTGATAAGAGAGTTGTAGTCCGTGACCATGGTGTTGATGGCGCTCTCCACATTCGCATTGTCGTTGCCGATGACAACTTGGATGGGCACCGGATCACCATTGGAGTCGGTCGAGGCCGGGGAAAGAATCTGAAATGTCACGCCGGGAATCAGATTGGTCGCCGTATTCGAAGGGCTGGCCAGATCGACGCCGTCGATGTTCAGCGACGCGTCTACGCCGGTGACGGTGGACTTGTAACTCAACGGAGCATTTCCGTTGCTCGAATCGGCGAGCGAGTTGGAAGTGACGGTGATGTTGCCCGCGCCGCCGGAGGTAGCGGAAACAAGGCTCAGCCGAGAACCGGTGGAGTCGGTGAGAATGCCGGCAGAAATGCCCGCGCCGGAACTGTTGATTGAGGAAGCCAGGCTGGAAAGCGTGCCTCCGCCCGTGGGCAGCGTGATGGTGTGTGTAGTTCCATTGCCCACCTGCAAGGTAATGGCGCCGGTCAAGTTGTCCGATGCGCTCGCAACTTCGGTCAAATAGCCGCTGGAGGTCTTGGCCAGGCTGTTGACAATCACGCTGTGGGAACCAGCCATGGCTGCGGAGGTAGCGGCTGTGAGTTCGACCACGTTGGTATCGGAACTCGATCCGGTCTTCTGTGACAGGATGCCGGCAAAATCGGTAAGCGCGCTCACGTCGTTGGAGAGACTCGACAGCAGCGTGCCCAGGCTGGAGATTACCGTATCCTGGCTCTGCAGCGTGGACAACTGCGTCTTCCAGGGAGTCTCCACCTTCTCGAGATTGGCGACGATCGACGACACCGTTGCGCTAACATCGAGTCCCGCGCCGCTCGTCGGCGACCCGAAACTCGGTCCTACAGTGCCCATGGATTCCTCCGTGGTTGACTCAGGCAGCACGTCTGCCAAGTCCAGTTGAAAAAGATTGGGAAATACTCATCTGCCGGGAGAAGCAGTGCGCGTTACACGCGAAGGGCGTCCGGATCGGACGCCCTTCGCGGCTTGCTTGGATTCTCACTGCATCCATTCCGACGCTACGCTGGCCGCGGAAATGGGGTCCGGGTTACTGCAGCAGCTTGGTTACTTCCTGCTGGATGCTGTTGGCCTGCGCCAGGGCGGAGATACCGGTCTGGCTCAGAATTTTGTACTTCGATATGTTGGAGGATGCCTGCGCATAGTCGGTCGCCTGCACCGCGTTCTGGGCCGCCACGATGTTCTGCTGTTGGGTGGCCAAGACCTGGCCCATCGAGCTCAGCGTGTTGATCTGCGCGCCGATGTAGCCATCCTGCGCCGCCACGTTCTGGATTGCGGAGTTCAGCGCGGTCAGCGTCGCCTGTGCGGCCGTTTGAGCAGCAGCGGTGGTGGCGCCCGTCAAACTGGTGGCCGACAGATCGATCTGGTTGGTGGGAGCGGCGGTTGGTGTATATGTGATGGTTGCTGGCACAGCGCCAGCGGCGGCCGTGAGTGAAACCGCTCCCCCGCCGTCGCCGACTTTGCTCTTCGACAGAGTCGCGAAGTAGGCTGTTCTGCGTGTTATTCAGGTTGTTGGCCGCGTACATCGCGGAGAGATTATTCAAGACACCCAGGGACATGGGTTACTCCTTGTGGGATGCGTTGATTTACGTCCCGCCTCCCGCCGCTCGCTCCCATTGTTTTTGTTGCCCTGGGCTGCTGGTTTCGGGGTGGTACGTCGCATCTGGCCCCTTCTTCGGCCCCCCCATGGAGGACTTTATCGCATCCCCCCGAATGTCCCGCTGAGGACACTCCTGCGCCATTACTTTAATCTTTCAACCTTTCTTTTCCTCACGCCGATAACTCCCGTGAGGAAGCAAATCAATGATCGAACTGACCAGGCTCAACGGAAATCCCATGGTCTTAAACAGCGATCTGATCAAGACCGCCGAGGCTTCGCCCGACACCATGCTGACGCTGATCAACGGAGAAAAACTGATTGTGCGCGAAAGTTGCGTTGACGTAATCGAACGCGTTCTCGCCTACCGTGCGCGCCGCCTGGCTGCCGTGTCCCGGCAACTGCCGTCCCTGCAAGATCTGGACAAGATGACCTCCCTCAACAGTCTCAATACGGGCGGCCAGAGCGATCTCCCACTTACGTTGGAAACCAGCAAGCCGGAGATGGTCCGCTGAGGCTTCGCACGGGGACTGCGCGGACGATGTCTGGAGGAGTGTTCCATGGATAAAGCGAGTATTGGCGGAGTGTTGCTGGCCATTGCGGGGATCGTGGCCGGACTGCTGATGGAAGGAGGCAACTTGGGCCAGATCCTGCAGCCGACCGCGGGCCTGATTGTCTTTGGCGGAACCATGGGAGCAGTCTTGCTGCAGTTCCCGCTCACCACCGTCGTCGCCGCATTCCGGTCAAACAAGCGTGTCACACAGGAACACCTAAGGACTCTATCTGCCAATGTTTTGAATAACTTGCAATTTTCGACGTTCTGCGCCACTCTCTGAGAATCACCGCTTCTCAGGGGGTTTCTGGAAATGAACTGGAAATGGTATGGTCCCGACATGAAGAAGATCGATCTGAAGAGTCCCACTTCCCGCCGCAGTATCCCCATCGGACCCAAGTTGCACCGCTCCTATATCCGCAAAGGGTTGTACCTTGGCTACCGCAAAAGCAAAACAACCACCTCATGGTTCGCACGCCGATGGAAATCGGAAATCAAAGACGAACTCACTCAATTTCTTGGCGTCACTGATGATGTACTACCGGCCAACGATGTTGGCGTGCTGTCCCACGATCAAGCAGTCGAACACGCTAAAAAATGGTTTGACGAAGAGCAAGCTAAGGAACTCGATACCATCGTTGTTGAGAAAACGTACTCCGTTCGAAACCTGATGACGGACTACCAGAAGTTTCTTAAAGACGACGGTTGCAAGTCGCTTCGACAAACAAAAAGCACCATCGAAAAACACATTCTGCCTACACTTGGCGAAATACCGCTGCACAAGTTGAATCACCGTCAAGTGAAAACGTGGTTGAACAATTTGGTGGAATCCGCCCCGCGTTCCAAGGCGACCGGCAACCGAATCTGGAACACTCTTCGCGCAGCATTGAACTTTGGCTACAAGGAAGGCAAAGTCTCCCACAAACGAGCATGGGACAAAGTCCAATCATTCAAGGCTGCCAGCAAACCCCGCATTGTCGAAACGACTCTTGATGATCTTCAGGAACTGGTTGCCGCTTGTCTTCCACACTTCCAGCAATTGGTCAAAGGTGCGATCTTAACCGGGTGCCGATACAGCGAACTGGCGAATTTGCGCGTGAGAAACTTCTACCCCAATACCCAACAAATTCACATTGAAGACAGCAAAAACGATCACGAACGCATGGTTCCATTGAACGAGGAAGGCGTTGTTCTGTTTGAGGAACTGACGGCGCACCGGAAACCGGACGAATTCATGTTCCAGAAGTCAACCGGCCAACCGTGGCACCCTTCCGACCAGATACGTCCCATGTATGCAGCCTTAGCAAGGTCCGGAATCACAAAGCCGATAACCTTTCACCAGCTTCGGCATGGCTTTGCCTCCCTGTCGCTGCAAAACGGGATGCGGCTGGAAGAAGTGGGCGATATCCTAGGCCACAGAGACTTGAAGATCACGCAGAAGCATTACGCTCGGTTCAGCGGTTCGCACCTACTCGACAAGGTGCGCCAATGTGCCCCGCAATTGGGCCTAAGAACCTCGCCAAGCGGTTCCGACAAGGTTATCCCTATCCAGCGAGTCAGGAAGCATGCCTAGAGCCTCTGGACTCGATTTCCACCGCATCAAACTTCTACGCTGACAGCTTGGGACACTTCAGGCCACTTAGTGACTTTCACGTGTGACGCAAAGATTTCAATTGACTTTCAAAGAATGCCTCCGATAATCGGAGGCATAACTTTTTGCGCGAAGGATGGATTAGATGGAAACAATAGTTAAAGACCGGCTGCTTGATCTTGAAGAACTTTGCAAGATAGTCCCGGTAAAAATGTCGTCAGTGTACCGGAATCCAGAACTAAGGGCGATGCGAATCAAAATTGGTGCTAAAACGTTTTGGAGTGAAGTAGCTATTTACGCTTGGATTGCTGGCAAACGCAACGAAGTTACTCCAGCGAAGTAGCTTAATCACATTTCTTAATCACATTAGCTTATTCAACAACCGCAAATTAATTAACTGGAGGTTTGTTATGGCCGATGTGAAGTCAGCAGGTAATGTGGGATGAAATGCGAAGACGAAATCAATCGACTGTTAGCTGAACACGGTGCTGTCTTGGTCCGGCAACGAAAGCACCGCGTGTACCAATTTCCCGACGGACAGATTTTTACTCTGCCGAAAAGTCCAAGTGATCATCGTACTGACATCAACAATCTCACAAAGTTGCGCCGCACACTGGGAATTGAACGTGATATCCGGAAGAATCCGAATCGCAAATTAAAGCCGGGAATTGATCATCGCCAAGAGACTGTCTATGTACCGGTTGATGTTCGACCGAACCTGCGAACCCAACTTAAGCAACTAACCAAATTAACACAGGAGACAAATATGGATGACAATAACGGTCAATCACAATCGCTCACTATAAGAGGCAAAGACTTTCCGATGACCCATGAAACTAAGCAGCGTTGCACAAAGATATTTCAATGCTGTACTGAAGTGCAAATTCTAATGGCGGAATGCGAGTCCGGCGAATTGCCCAAAGATATTCGTAAAGATATAGAGCTATTCATGCAAAAGATCACTGCCGAAGTTGAGCTTAATTTTGCCTACGCAAGATACCTACAAGTACGCTTAGAACAAGCAAAGAATCACATCGTCAAATCTTGCTGAGTTGAGGGCATTGTATGGGTAACCAATAACAAACAAACCAAAAAGGAGAATAACAATGGAACAAGAAAAGATTGACACAATCATCGTCGAAGGCAAGGAGTATAAAGTTACTCCTGAAGTGAGATTGTCAATTGAACTGGTGCAACAAATCCTTCGCGATGATGAAAGGGAACTTGCAAAGCATCGTGGGTTGCTGCATCTGCTTGTCTCCCACGAGTTCGCCAAGATTGCTTCCAGATAAGCAAGAGAAGGTCACTAACATACATCAATCAACACATCACTTACCCTATAGACACATTAGATTAAAACACCATGACACTTAGACTTAATTCAGATTATTGGGACCTTGACGACCCGGTACCACCAAAGGGTGTTGCCGCTGACCATCATGAACGCGAACTTTGGGTGTCAGTGATTGCTCAAGCATTGTTCGACGCGGAGCGCGGCGACATTTATGCCCGGTTCTGGTTCTACGACAAGAGCGGAAGTTTTCATTTGGCTTGTCATCTGTCAGGGTTGTCTGCGAGTCGAGTTAGGAGCAGCATTGAGCACATGCCGCAATTGTGGGCAAACCAACAAGGGGAGGAATAGCTTATATGCGTTTCACACCGGAACAAACTGACATGGACAAGTTCTTTGCGATGCTGGCAACATCGAAGCAACCGGGACTTAGACAACTAGCCAACGATTACAAGCGTAGCCAACAAAAAGCAGCCTACGATTCCAAGCCATGCACAAAAGAAGAAGTTGTTGCGATACTAAAGAGTGACATACTCAAGAAGCCTCCACATGAGCGAGAGGCAATCATGGAGTATGGTGAACAAATCGTTGAGCAAATCTATGCTGATGAAGAGCGCAGGGAACAAGCTGAACAGAATGCACTGGCCGAACGCATGTACCTAACACGGCGTACTGTCATGAACCAATGGATGAGACGGTAACATCCCCTAGATACAGGAGGGTAACACTATGAGCGTTAATTTTGACACAGATTCATTCAACGAGTTTGGTGACGACTCGGAATGCAAGGAAATGGTTCAAGAGGTTCAGCAGCTAAATTTGAAGTTCGCTGCGCTGCTGGAACGCAAATCCAAAGAGAAGTTTAAAGTTGCGAAAGCGGAACACGAATCACTTGTTGGTCAACTCGAAAAAGCGGAGCAGTATGGCCGAAATTTGCTAGCGGAACAGGCATCTTATTTCGTCGAGAATGCTGGCGTTGATAACGCTGTCCAAAAAGCCAACCACGAGTTGCATGTCTATAAACGCGATTACACGCCTAATCCGATTTTTGCGCTAGAACACGACCTTGAACAATTCGACCAGACCGTTGAAAAGCTGGAAGCTGCCAAGAAAGCTGCTGTTCAAGTGCAATCGGACTACAACGCAAGGGTTGCAAGCTGGCGTGCACGGGAATATGCCAATAGCCAAGAGGTGCGGCGTTTGACCGATGAAGTTATCCGCGCTTGGAGAATCAAACAGCGTCTGGAGGGCAAACCAGTCGGACCTTCATGGTCTAGGGAAAATGGTTTGCCCATTCCCGCCGATGAGGGACAGATGAAGGTTGTCGGGGTGGGTAACATTCCATACCAAGTCAAAATTCAAAAGCTGGTGCCGGGTGTTGGTCCGTACCCAGTTGAGGATCAGGGACAAACGGTAGAGGTTGTCGGGGTGGGTGACGTTCCTGAAGTCAAAGTAGTTCACAAAGTATTCAAGTAGCAAGTTAGGCGTGATGTACTCCTGCCAATGCAGGGGTACACACGGTGGGACCGGTCGAAACCCTCGTTCTGGTCCCACTTTGATTTTGCCCGTTAAATAGGATAGGTGAATAAGCCATGTTAATAAGCCAAACGGATATGGAAGACATTTTTCAGCAGTTCCAGCGCAACATACCTACCGAGCAAATTGTCCGTGAGTATGACATTGCGAACCCGCCTATGTTGGAACAATACTGCTCCGATCTTCCGGAGGTTGACCAGCTTCCCATGCTAAAAACTCTTGTCCGTTTTGAATCTGGACGCATTGCCTGTGTCGGGATTGAAACGTGGAATGAGTTCGTCTGGTTCGTGGGTGTCATTGCATGTTGCCGGAAGCATGGGTGGTTGGACGGAGAAGAGGTTAATACGATTGTGTTTGAAGGACTGCGCTGGTGTGATGGTAAGCGAGACGGGGAAGACTGGAAGGTTGAGGAAGCAGAGCTAGCACTAATGCGGATTGCTGGTGGGTTGAGTCACAGGATGTTTTGATTGAAAGGAGATTAGCAATGGAACAGGAGAGAACAGAAACAGTCACTTTTAACGATAAGACGCGCACGGTGCTCTGCAATTCGCACTGCCATCCCACTCATACGTTTGATCCAACCGATGTTTGTTTATGCCGATGCGATTGCGGGCGCGAGATGTGGATTTGCAAAACCTGTTTGGTGGAAGGGTTAGTCACATCCTGCGGAGAATGCAGTTAACTGGACTGGACCTAATGCCAAAATAGCCACTTGGTGGTGGTGGGTGGTGGTTGATGAGTGGGGGTGTTGATATGCGCGGCTCAGCCGACAAAACAGATGAAGAGTTGTGGGCAAACGCGTACCACGAAGCCGGTCACGCACTGGTGGATTGGTATCTAGGGCGAGGACTGCGCAAAAAAGGCGTCACCATCGTGCCCAACAAGAAAAAAGGAACCGCTGGGGCTTGCCACTCTAAACTGGTGATCCGCAAGGAATATGGGTGTTTCAACCCTTCACACATCAACCAAATGCGCGCGGAAATTGCCGTGATGGGGCTGATGGCTGGGGAAATCGCGCAACGACGCCACAACCCACGCAGTGTGCAGAGCTACCAAGCCAGTGGTGACCGTAGACAGATGGACAACCTTCTTACCGTCTTCACTTACAACCAAAAGGAAATCACCGCGTGGATAACGCTGCTGGAGATACGCACCCAGAACTTGTTTGACAACGCTAACATCTGGCGAGCGGTAAAAGCATTGGCCGTTGCGCTGATGGAGAAGCACACCATCAACGGCGAAGAGGCGACAGGGATTCTGAGTGCTGGATTCCGTGAGTGGGAGTAATTGAGCCTCATACCCTGAATTAAGTCCATCGATTGCCTGTTCCATTTGAATAACTAGGGTCCAGCAATGGCCCTTTTTTATTGTTGTGAGCGGCGAAGCCGCGAACTATTGGTACCATACCCTGAATATGGGACCCTTTTTTATGGGTATAGGTAAGTGACTTGACGGCGGCAATAAAAGGGATGACGCACATGTTATTGCACCTTGGATTATTTCTAATCTTGGGGTTGACCCTTTATGGCGTGTCGCTTCTGTTGGTCTGCGTCCGCCATTCTTCCGGGCAAGTCTATGCAGGGCATCGCGTCTTGGGTACCTCCGTATCTATACTGGGTACCTTTAATTTCTGGAACACCTCTGACGGAAAGATAGGCGTGACATTCGGTCACAGTAGGTGTGTCTCTGAATCCGTTGAAATAAGAGAAGGTAAATTTGAACGTATAGGCGGCATCCTCTTCATCGTCTTTGGACACGCCAGAGAAACGCTCTTCCCAGTGCGCCATGTTGATATCGGCAGGTTGTTGCCCGTTGGATTGGGGAATTGGAACGGCCCATCGATAGAAGTTAAAATCTTTTGTCCACAAAGTTTTCCCCGTAGGGAAGCTGAGTTTAGTGAGAACTCCTTTGGCATTAAGATTTATAGCCGGAGAGCGCCCATAGTTAATAAAGGTCGCGGACACGTAATTTGGATTAACGGTTACAGGCTCGGCAACAGCGACCACAGCTCCATCTTCCAACTCAATTTGCTTTTGCAGAATCTCCGTTTGTTTAGAAGCATTATTCGCGGCACAGATGGCAGCAACGGTTTGCTTTTGCATTTCTTGATAAGTGCTGCGCATAGTCCCCAATTGCCAAGCAGCAATTGCGGCGTAGATGGCGGCAGCGCAACCAGCGCCCAAAGTCGCCCAAAAAACTAGCCTTTGGAGTTTATATTCTTTATCGCGTTGGGCCTTTTCATAGTTTGGTACGTCGGCCCCCACAGACTGGAGAGCGGCGGCGATGACCCCGCTTATTTCTTCCTGCTTTTCATCGGAGGATTTACTTGTATCGCGTATGGCTCGTTCTTGCTTATTGACCGCATCATGAATCAAGCTCAATCTGGAATGCAGGGTTTCAATCAATCGCTTGAATTGACTCGGGAGCATGGTCCCATACCTGCTTTCGGGAGGATTTACGGGATATGAAACACGAATATCACGAAGGCCCGAAGGCTGGCGAGAATTTTGAAAAATTGGCGCGGGCTGTTTTTTAGGCTCCGCTGTTTTTTAGGCTCCGAAGGTTGCGGTTCCGAAGAAACAGCCACCCCCTCCCAACCTAAACATTATCCAACACTTAGTCAAGCAACTGGAATTCCTTTAGTTACTAGGGTCCCTCAGGGTAGGGTCGTTGCTCAGGGTTGGAAAATTTGTATTTGCTCTCCCGCCCGGGTACCGGTTAAGACCATCTAGATTTTTGCGAATTCCCGGGGCTATTGCGCCATAGTCCACGCACCACAGCGCATAGACCGCCAATAGCGAACAGACCCACAAGGACGAATCAGGAGTGGGTTGGGTAGCCGATTCCCTTGGCCTCATCCCCAGAAGCATCGTGGCACCCGGCTTTCCGGTGCGGGAATCCCCATCGTAGGTCATGGCAGGAGTGTTCATCGCAGGTTGTAGCAGGCACGTTCCGCGACAATCGCAGAACGTCCGTATACCACTGGCAGCAGGATGTTCACAAACGAGTGTTTCTGACATGTTTTGATGGGCAGTGTTTAAGCTGGTGTTTGGCGAGTTGAATACGATCAAAACTCATGCTCACAATTAACCTGTTATTTGCGTACCTATGTGATACCCCTGTGAATGGCGAGTTGAACGCAAAAATAGAGGCAAACCGATTGTGGGACGGTTTGCCTCAAATTAGGGAAAAAACCCTTAATTAAACTTGCGCTGTCACGTTGTCACTGGCACGTCGTTTTCGTGTTGAACGGGTTGTTGAACGGGTTCCGTGTTCACTGGGTGCATCACTGCCCATAGCAACTGGAGCATTAAGCCGTCATTTTTCCTGCTATCGGTAACGGCATTGAGCACAACACGAGCATGGGGTGAATCCGTGCGGTCCAAGGCATCAACATAGGCTTGAGCGGATTGTGATCTTGAAAGAATGCGCTGTGATCTATCAGGCATGGTATATATCACACTGGTCTGCAACAATCGCTGTTTTTCACGTAGTTGGTGACGTTCAATACGATCAATGCGCGTGAAGTGATTCATTGTTGCCAGTCCTGCGGTTGATCTTTCCACCACTCATGATTGTTTTGAATCGAACCGTCACTGGTTTCAGGACCGTTAGCAATCGCACCAGAATCAACAGCGTCAATGGTTTTTAATTCAAGGTTTTTCAGCTTTGCATCGTATTGATCAGTAAGATGCACCAGTCTGCTGTATTCCATCAAGGTTCGCATTGCCCCTAAACGGACTGCGGCGGATTCCAACGTATCATCCCTGAGTTTAACCAACGCTTCAACAGTTTTTTTGTACTCTTGGCGAAGGATGATATTGCCCGGTTCGTATATGCGATGATAAGCAATTCTTAGAAGATCAATGAACCATTCTTGTTGATACCAACGATAAATTGTTTTCTCGCATACGCCAGTCATCTGAGCTATTTCAGCATCAGTAGGGTTTAACGTTACGATAACGTTGATAACTTCAGCCACCTTCCGGCGACCGTAACGATTACCGTATTTAGGTGGTCGGACATTTCCTGCCATAGAAAGACTCTAAGTTAACGTTTTAGTTTTTAAATTTTTCTTGCCCTACACCGTGAGGTGTGGATTCCGACAATTAAGCCACACAACCAACTTCACAATCAAGTCCCAAAAGATCCCAAGCCAACATGCCCACATTGCCAGCATTGCTGGATAACAAGGCTGTGTAGCGGTGTAGAGCCGTGTAGAATCTGTCTCTCTACACTCGATCTCTTTTGTTTGTATGTACTTATATATGTATGTAGAGTGTAGAGAGAGATATAGAGTAACTATGTATTTTCTCCCCCTCCTTATGAGAAATTTCCGCCAAATTTCTACAAACACTATAACTCTTTCATTCGATTGCAGTTCGAGTGTAGAAACTCATTTCTACAGACCTCTACACACTTCTACACTTCTACATCAGCTTCGATTTATCGATAATTCGGTACACGATTGCCTTGCGGCGGGTATTCCCTTCGACTGGTACAGTCTCCCATTCTGACAGTGCCTCCACCTTAATAAAAGACTCGATAGCGTTTGTTAATGCTTGAATGGCATTACGCTCTTCCTGCGCAAACGGTAACATGTTCTTTACTCGTTGCTGGATATAGGAGTAGGGTATTCCTCCGTTCTGGTGCATTATCTCGGTAATGCGATAGCTCTTCAACAATTTTTGGTTCCATTTTGAATCCGCATATTCCAGAAGAATTCGTCCTACCAGTTGTCGTTGTTTGAAACCTAGTGTGGTGTTACCAACATCGCCGGATTCAAAACGTTGACTAACAACCGAGACGCCGTGCTCGATTATTTGCCTTGCCCATTTGTAATGCGTAACCTCCACTACCGGATGCACTACCGGGTAATCACGATTCGCGCCGACTGCAACCAATGTACCCAAACGCAACATGCGCTTGTGGGCACGATTCCACACTTGACTGATTGGATTTTTGCGATCTTCCCACATGATATCCTGACAAACCTTTTGATAGTCGAGTTGATAAGCTTTAGCTTCCACCGTTTCGGTAACTTGTATAATGTTGTCGATACTCTGATTGATAAAACAGATTTGTGGAATAAGTCTCTCTAGTGCCGTCAACAATTCATCCGATGGTTTTATATTACCGGCGCAAGCATTGTAGACAGGTTGAACATCAGGACATGAAATAACAGTCAGACGCGACACCAACCCGTCATCGATATTGCTTTGATCAATACCCTTGTAAAATGGATCAAGCGTAGAGTCACCGATAAACGTGAATGCCGGGGCATTCACCAGCGGAACGTTATTGCTCTTGTCGGAATAGATAGCACCATCCAACGTATCCCACTTGCCAGACTTATTGAACAAATCCAGCAACAATCGTTTGAGTTGTGCCTCATGTGGATTTGCTCGTGGCGAATTTATGTTCTGCATCCAGATGCCAAACTCGCCCTTGAATGAGCACATAGAAGGCTTTTCAACCAAGTGCCTCATAAGAGCCTGTGGACTTGCAATTTCAGCAGGACCAGCAAAGCCGCGCAACGACTCTTTTGCAACTGTGCGCAGCGAGTTGCATAACCTTGAAATTCCACTGTGAGCAGCCTCTTTACCGATGCCGGTTCGCCCCAACAACGCGATGTACTGATTTAATCCAGTGCCGGTAACGGTGTTGTACGCACGGCCAACTAATCCAGCAAAGAAACCAATGGCAGCAGCCAGCGCAACATGTTGATTGGGATATGGAGCAGCTTGATAGACGTAATCGGCAATGTCTCCAAGCAGTCCCGGAGGTTTCTCCCACTGAACAGGTGCACCATTGTCGAATTGCGTAACAATTTCAATTGCTGGTGCTGGTGCTGGTGCTGGTGCTGGTGGTGCCATAGCTTTAACCGGAGGAGTTGTAGTTCCATTTTTGGCTGCTGCTGCCAATTGCTTGAATTTCTCTCCAAGGTCACTCATATCTGGCAGTGGCAACTTCTGATCAAATGCCAATGTTACAAGTCCATATTTTTGACTGTACAGGTAATCAAGTCGCTGTGCTTTCGGACGTTTTCCTAATTCAGAACTGAGAAACAGTCTTGCTGTTTGTTGTCGGGAGTCGGTATAGAACGCGATGATGTTAGCTAAAGCCTGATCAGCTTCAGACTGGGTGTCATATCTACCATGCCAGTTCCCCGAGTACAATGCCTTGAACAACTCACCATTGAAGGCTTGCGCAGCCATCGTACATACTTCGTCATCAGTGTTGACCTCTGGCAAATCAACAGAACTTGTGGCTTCAAACGAAGGTGGAGGAAAATACTTATCAACCCACTGAGACAATGTGCTTAGCGCATGTGGGCATTCGATGCAGGGCAAAGTATGGATTGTGTTCTCTGTGTAGGTTAGGTATTTGTTTTCATCTTTCAATTCCACGAAGATGCGCGAAAGATTACGACGGCTACATGTAAAAACACCTTTGCAAAGAATATGAACACCACCCCGTAGAGACAATTCAGAGTAGGTCCCTGCAAACAATTCATCGTGAATCCATTTGTGTATTGCGATGATTATTGGAT
>Ga0206905_10054_pt3 | contig 19417 bp, 19 predicted proteins | sample Alteio_BWOrgHeat_43_FD_152940 | JGI IMG/M metagenome (GOLD analysis project Ga0206905, IMG submission 152940) | Enriched cells from forest soil in Barre Woods Harvard Forest LTER site, Petersham, Massachusetts, United States -... | ecosystem: Environmental > Terrestrial > Soil > Temperate forest >...
TCTTCGACGTGAGCGGTATCGGGCATTCTGATTCTGATTACGTTCTCTTTTTCGTCATGCTGCCGGTGAGCGTCCACGCTCCCGTGGAAGGGTTGTATCGCTCAGCAGTGGTGTAGCAATTTATTACCCAGTCAGTGCCGCCGGCCACCAGCACTTCTCCGTTTTGAAGCAGAGTCGCGGTGAAATCCGTTCGTACTGCCGTCGTGCTGCCCGTAAGCGTCCATTCGCCTGTCTTTGGGTTATAGAGCTCGGCGCTGGCCAGCGAATTGGCGCTATTCGGGGGAATTCCTCCGGCGACGAGAACCTCTCCGCTGGGCAGCAGCGTAGCGGTGTGGTTATACCGCGCAACGTTGAGGTTGCCGGTATACGCGAAGGTCCCGCTACCTCCGGTGGCGCCGCGAGCCTCAAAGACCAGACTAAGCAGCATTCCGGCGAGCAAGGTTGATAACCAGACCGGGCGTACAGATTTGAAGCACTGCAATGTTGTGCGAGTCATTGCGATCTCCGAATCGACGACTGGCACAGCAAAACCAGAATCCGTGTCGTCTTGGCGGTTCTGGCTAATGCGTTAGCACCCAGACGAACGGCCGGATGCGAATTCTCCCTTAACAAAAGCTCGGCTACTTACACTCTTGCGTTGCTTTAAGGGGCGCGGTGGACAGAATCAGGCTGTCGGCAACGTAGGAGAAACCGTCACTGACAGTGGATAGATTCCCGTTTGACACCGTTACTGCGACGGAGGCGGTTGTCGCTGAATCGTTCTGGACATCAGTGCAGCCCGAGATGTTGCCGCTGGAATCAGTCTTTACCAGCCAAATCGAACCGTTGCCGTTGTCGAACTCGTTGGTGGTGCCGGCGGCGATGAACCCGCCGTCGCTGGTCTGCTGGAACGAATAGAAGTACCGGTCGGAATACTCAACGTCAGGGCCGTAGATCTTGTTCCACTGCACCTTTCCAGAGGAATCTGTTTTCACCATCCATGCTCTGTTGGTGTAGACCGTGTAATTGAAGTAGTAGCCGGAAAACGCGTATCCTCCGTCGGAGGTTTGCTGTACGCCTGTGACAGTCAGACTGTAGACGTCGATGTCACCCGTTGGAAGAAAGGTCCGGGCGAATTGCGAGTTTCCGCTTGAATCGACTTTCAGCAAAAGGACACTGCTGGTGGGGGTGGATCCAGGAGTTGTGTAGACCGTCCCGGCGACAATAGCTCCGCCGTCCGAAGTCACTTCCATGTATTGGAGGTAGGTGTCGAGACCGGTCACATAATTGCGCTGCCATACCATTTTTCCTGTCGAGTCAAGCTTGAAGAGGACAATTTCCGATTTCGTGTACGAGTCCGTGACAACGTAGCTTACCTGGCCCCCGACAAGGTAGCCGCCGTCGGCTGTCTGCTGGACTGAGTAGGCTGCGCTGTAGTCGCTGTTTGGATCGACAAGTAGATGCATCCACTGTATTTGCCCGGTGGAGCTCAATTTGGCAATCCACGGATTGTAAATCGAGCTGGGCGCGAACGCGTAGCCCACGAGAACAAATCCCCCATCAGTGGTCTGCTGGATGTCGAAGGGCCAGGTCACAGCAGACGAGTCGGCGAATTGCAGGTCCCTGGCCCATTGAACTTTCCCGGTCGAGTCCACTCTTACGATTGCCGCACAGCGGGTCATGTTCTCAGCCGGACAGCCGAACTGGGGTTGGCCGGCGAAGATGGCGCCCCCGTCTGAGGTCGCCTTAATAATGTTCAGTGCGGTGCTTTGCGAAGCGCTTTCATAGCTGTACTGCATCTGTGACTGTATGTTTCCGCTTGGGTCGACCCTCAAGACAGTTGCCGGTCCGTTGCAGTTTGGAGTCGTAGATGCCGCTGGTTCGCACAGCGCGCCCACGACAAAACTACCGCTGCTTGCCTGGCTGATGCTCTCGGCCACCGAGTAGCTGTTAGGGACATTGTAGGCGGTAGCGAAAGAGGAGCCGGTTGAGGACGGGGGTGGATTCTTCGTCGCGGCATCCGCAACCATCACGAATGCAAGAACCAACAAGATTGCTACGCACCCTGTCAGCAGAGCCAGTTTACCAATTCCTTTTGTCATGGTTGATCCTCCAGTTCAACATCACTCTACAAGTACATGCGTGAACACGAGAGGGCGAACCACTGCAAGCCCCATGCTTGTCTTCGCAGTTGATACCACCATCCCGCGAGACGAAAAAGAGAACGTAATCAGAATCAGAATGCCCGATACCGCTCACGTCGAAGAAGATTGAGCGATCTCTGAGCTTGCACAAAATGCATGCGGGCGTTGTCCGAATGCGAGGTTAATCTAGCCGACGAATGATTCGCTTGTGTCATAGAAATGACCATCCTTTGTCATGGAAATGTAAAAAGCTTGTCGACCCGTTAACGTTCTAAGCGCCAGCCAGGCTTCGAACGAATGACACCCACCGATCGGAACGTACCGAACAACCAATGGTTATGCTGGCGCCTAACAGCCTGTGGTAGAAGTCAAGATCCGGAAGAAACCATCCTTTAGCGGCTAAAGCCGCGTTCATTCTCGATGCTTTACGGCACGACTGAAGTCGTGCCCTTTCAAAAGCGGACTTCCGCCACAGGTTGCTAAGGCGTGTACAGTTCGGCGTCGGCAATCGGCACCAGATGCCCCGAACCTTTGTCGAATGTCTCGCCGCCCGCGAAGAGCACTTGCCCGTTCTGGGCAGGGGTTTCGTAGGAGGTAGCGCTGAATGTCCCATTTGGCCTTGATGCGGCGACCACGCTCTTTGCCGTGAACGGTCCTAGTTGTAAGCTTGGAATCCTCAGCAGGAAAGCGTCATCCGGCGCTCCGTCTACGTTCGCGGGACCGGCTGCTCCAGTGCTACTCGGCCAATCAGGATGTTCCTTCGACCATCTTTGCATTATGTCTTCTCACATGAGCGTGAGCTTGGTTCCTTGTCGAGTAGAAAGCCATAACTTGCTCCGCCAATTTCGACATCGACTCTCGGATGCCCGCTGGACGCAATATACAGGCAAGGCAGTTTCTCTCCACGGTGTGGAATGCTGCCGGGGGCACCGACAGACAGTTGCCGGCGAGGATAATCCAGGACAACCTGATAGCGTTCCAATGCCTTGCCTGGAAGCAGGCCCTCGACGCTATCCCGGTTCGTAAAGCTAGCCAGACCGAGGTGCATATACGCCTTGCTGCTACGCATGTCGAGCGGCATACCGCCTATAAATGCGGCAGGCACATCTATTGCCCTATATTGCTGTCCTTCTTCGGAGATACCGGAACCTTCCGGCTTCAATGCAATCTCGGTTGCCAGTCCCTCATTGAGGATGATTGCCCCGCCTCCGGAATCGAAAATAAATGGGCTGTCCGCACACTGCCGTCCGGTCTTCTGAACGTGAGCGTGGCAATGGGCGCGTTGCCCTCCAAGGACATTGGAACCGATACGCTTTGTGCGCTTGGCTGGCCTTGCGCGTACGAAGATAGACGGCCCAGAATTATGGTGCAAACCAAGACGAGAAGCGTTGACGGAGGCCGCATTTGCCAAGAATACCTGAAGCTGGTCAGACAGAATGCGTTGTGATTGCATAACCATAACCGCCCGTCTGCATCTATCAACATTCAGTCAGTTGGCGATAAATCGCCAGAGCGCGTTTCTGAGTCGACATCAGCTTGGAATCAAGAGTTGGGCTGATTTCGTCAAGTATGTTCATATGGTTCGGAGTTGGAGGATAATGCCGCGTGCATTCCGCAACTGCAAACAGGTATGATTCTGCTGCCGTGAGCTTGGCAAACCCAATTCGCAATATTTCGGATACCGCCCTGTGGGTAGCGGTTTACCGCGCGCAGGAGAGCGAGCTCGCCGACGCCGTCTTCCGCGACCCCTATGCGCGCAAGTTGGCCGGAGATCGCGGCATGCAAATCGCCGCCGCGATGCCATTCGCCCAGCGGCATTCATGGTCTTACACAGCGCGCACCTGGCTGGTCGATCAAGTCATCGAACGCGAAGTGCAGCAAGGCGCGGACATGGTCATTAACCTCGCTGCTGGACTCGATTCCAGGCCGTACCGGATGCAGCTTCCCGCTTCGCTCCGGTGGATCGAGATCGACCTGCCGGATATGCTGAACTACAAGCAGGAAGTTCTCGCCGCTGAACGTCCGCTCTGCACCCTCGAGCGCGTGCCTCTCGGTTTAAAAGATACTGCAGGGCGCCGTGCATTGTTTCAGCGGCTCGGGGACGAAGCGAAGCGCGTGGTGGTGGTAAGCGAAGGGCTCATCATTTACTTTGAAGCCGACGGGGCTGCTGAGCTGGCCCGCGATCTGGCAGCCCGCTCCAGCTTCCGGCATTGGGTCACCGACCTTACGTCACCTGCGCTTCTCAAGATGCTCCAGAAGACCATTGGCGGCCCGCTGGCTGATGTCCGTTCGCCGCTGAAATTCGCGCCTCGGGAAGGGCCGGAATTCTTTGCCCCATACGGCTGGCAGTCTGTCGAGACGCGTTCACTGTTACATACCGCGGCGAAGTTGAAGCGCCTGTCGTTCGGAATGCGGCTGCTGTCGCTTCTCCCCGATCCTGCTGGCCGCAAGCCCGACAAGCCGTGGGGAGGAGTCTGCGTGTTGGAGAACTACGGACCAGCGCGCACTAATTAGCCCTCGCAAGCCGGTGAGAGAATCTGGAACGAATCGCAACGGCGCAAAAACCTGCTGCGCTACCGGCTTAGTGGAAATCGTCAAGGTACGTTTCCATGACCATGAATTCTGGAAACGTGATTTGGCGACATCTGAGAATGTCTTCTCGATCATGTTGTTGCTCCGTAACGTTGGAAAACCTCTATGGCGCGTGCCTTCTCGGCATCTGAGCGTGTTCTCAAATTCCCAATCCATTCCAGCCAACGCCCTCGTATCTTTGCGCCTGTCGCGAGGAGGGCTTCAAATGTCGGGATGAAATCGACCTTTGAGGTTTCATGCTCAAAGCCGTGGCCGGCATGCTCCAGGACAGATCCACCCCATCGGTTGATCTCTTCCAAGGGAGATCCCAAATCGAGAAGTCGTCTGACGATGCCGAGGTGTCCTCCACCCGCCGCCCAATGCAGACCGGTGGCCCCAGTGCCCGCAGCATCGCGGAAATCTGCGCCGTGCTCCAGCAGAAAGGACGCGACATCCTCATGTCCATACATACATGCCCAGAGAAACCCCGCCTGCAAATCCCGCTTTGTTGTGGGCGGTAGCAATGTCCCATCGGTATGGAACGATGTCTTCACGATCTCGAGTCGGCCTGTGCCCGCCGCGCTCTCCAAGTTCAGGCTCGCGCCTCTGGAAGCAAGGAATACCGCAGCCTTCTGTCGTCCATTGGCAAGGCAAGATATGACTACTCCTTGGCTGTTACCTGCGAGATTCGGCTTTTCGATCTGGGCGCCGTGGTCCAGCAATAATTGCAACAACGCCTCCTGCACTCCCGCCAATTCTGGATGCACGCTCGTCGCAGCTAGGCCCAGTGTCGTGCGTCCGCCCCCATAAACATTGGCCTCGGCGTCCACCTCCGCCCCCGATTCCGACAGGAACCTTGCGATCTCGACATGTTCTGCGGAGTCATCTGGCGATAGCTTTCGACACCATTCGCACCGGTGTAGTGCAGCAGCGCGGCCCGATGTTCGCGAGTCGAGCGCCGTCGAACCAGATCGGGATTTCTGGCCAGGAGGTCCTTCAGAGTCTTCAGATCTCCGGTAACAATCGCATTCGCAGCCGCCTCGAACTCTGGCACCGGTGATTTAGCATCAATCGACCCGGCCCCCGATGACGAAAGATCTTGGCGTGTCCCCGATCTCGCAATCGATGCCGGGCGCCCTCAATGCAGTTAGCGGGATAGCCCAGCGGCTGAGCGTCAGGACATTGACCGTTCCTGGATCAGAGTCCAAAGTGTGCCAAATTGATCGCGCAGTTAACTGAAGCGCGATGCGAAATAGGTCTCCTGCAGGGGCATGAAGGCTTCGCCACCCTGCATGAGCGCAGCGTAGATTCGCTCAGCTTCCTGCACCGAGTCGACACTGAGACAAAGGTATGCGGAGCGCATCGGTTCGAGGCGATCCGGAGGTACGTCGTTTCCGATGAGGACGGTTTTGCCAATTTCCATGCGCGCACGCAAAACCGGATCCTCTCCTTCTACTTTCCGGCCCGCGCCCGGCGCGTCGCTCTGCTTCATCAAAGCCAGGATTTTTCCTCCGAGAATCTCCTCGTAGTAGCGAAACGCCTGCGCACAGTTGCCCGGGAAGTTCAGATGAGTAAACAGGTTCATGTCAGCTCCGTTAGGTGATTTGGTGTTGTTCTGGTGTCGTTCGGAGCTGTCTCTCGTCAAATTGAAATCGGGCGGATAGAGGGGTTCCCCTTTTTTTTGCAGAGAGTCTTCCCACAGTGGCACCCAGGTGTCGAGTTGTGGCAAACTTCTTCTTTCGGTGTGTGGGGAGCACGGCCCGGCGGCGTTCACGCTGCTTGCTATGCCCACCGGGCGCACGTCCCCGCTGGTCATTTGGGGCAGTGTCTGTTGTGCGAAGTAGCAGGAGCTACGCAGCGATGCAGTATCGATGATGTAGGCCGCCCAATCGTGGGATCGAAACGACTCGGCAATCGGGCGCCGGATTCTCTTCGGCCTTGCGTCTGGCAGGCGTTTCTTTGCTAAGGCCGAGATGGGTGCGGTCCTCGTGATAGTAGGAGATATACGAGTTCATTAGTCGCTTCAAATGGCGCTCGTTCACTACAATCACATGGTCGAGCAAGTCCCGACGGCCGTTGCCGACGAAACGCTCCGCGATTCCGTTCTGCCACGGGCTTTGAAAGCTTGTTCGCTTGGGCTGAATGCCAAAGCCCATGATCGTATCAACTACATCGTCATTGAAGTTCGCGCCGCGATCGAAGATGAGATAGCGTGGCGCGGAGTCGTACGGAAACGCTTCCCGCAATTGCTGGATCACCCACGCGCTCGTCGGATGCCTGGTGGCGTTGAAGTGAAGAATACTCCGGCGGTCATGTGCGATCACGAAGAAGCCGTAAAGCACCCCGAATGTCAGCGTCGGCACGGTAAAGAAATCCATTGCGGCAATCGCTTCACAGTGGTTGCTCAGGAATGCTGCCCAAAGTCTTGCCGGCTCGGCATTCCTGGGCGCCTTTCGCATCCAGCGCAGGACGGTCCGCTCAGAGAGCGCGTATCCGAGCATTTTCAGCTCACCGTGGATACGCGGCGCACCCCAGGTGCTGTTCTCCGCTACCATGCGAAAGATGAGTTCGCGGAGCCCCTTCGGTGTAGGTTTCATGCCGGATCGTATATGCTTCCGCGAGATCCACTTCCAGTACATCTTGAACCCGCCGCGATGCCAGCGAACGACAGTCTCGGGATGCACAATGACAAGAACACGTCTCCAATCGGACCAAAATCGCCGCAGGATGACCCAGAACAGACGGTCATGGGCAGCCAGCCGTGGACGCGGCTGCCTCGCCGCCAAGGCCGCAAGCTGCTGACGGAGTGAAAGGTTCTCCAATACCAGGTCGCGGCGAGATCGAGCACAGCGAATCAGGGCTAGGAAGATGGCCCGCAGCATTTCCGGCATGAAAGGGTTATATCATTGAAAGCTCAGGCCGGACGGAATTTTTGGCGAAGCACAATGCTTGTGGCGCTAGCCGTGATGGCAGTGTGCGCCCGGAGTTCGGCGCAGACCGCGCACAACGACGAATTTGTCCAGCGCGACGGAACCCGCCTGACCCTTGGCGGCGAAACCTTCCGCTACGGCGGGCCCAACATTGAATGGCTTGGCGTGGAAGCCTGTGGCCCCATCGATCCCATGGGTCCCCGCTACCCTCGTCATCTGGAAGCTGGACCGCCTGGGTCGCTCGCTACGCGACCTGCTTGAGATTGTTGAACGCCTCGAAAACTCAGGCGTGCAGTTCATTTCTCTTACGGAGGATATCAACACCAAAGGAGCCAACGGCAGACTCATCTTCCACATCTTCGCGGTATTGGCAGAGTTTGAGCGGAACCTTGTCCGCGAAAGAACGATGGCAGGTTTAGCCACCGCTCGCGCTCGCGGTCGTCTCGGCGAGCCAGGAGAAAGACGACGAAAAAGCAGGATGAAGGGATGCGTGCTTTGTGGGACAGCAGGAAGTTCACCGCTGCCGAGCTGGCGAAACAATTCGGTATCTCAGTACCCACATTTTTCCGCAGGATGCGCCCAAAAAGTCTGAAGAAGGAGGATTAACCACAGCAGCGCAGGCCGGAAATCGCATCACCACGGTTCACTTTGGCCTCAATGATGCCAGAATGCCTTTCGAGATCAGACCGAGCATCAGGCACTCGAGACTTTGTGTTTCGAATATCCGGACAGTTTCATGATGCCTTTCTCTCCTTCGGGCGCATTCAGCATGTAAAACTCATCATGGAGCTTGGCCTGGAGGAGTTTCTTGTCGACCGTGTGCGCTGAGATTTCCGCGAAATCGAGATGCTGGATCCGGTTTACTGAGGCCGCCTCAAGGAATAGTTCCCGCTGCTTCGACCAAAGCTGCATTACTCCTACCGAGAGTTGCAGGCTATCGCCATACTGTGAATCAACCTCTGACGAGCCTAGTGCGGGAAATCTGCACGCTGGGTTCTGTGGGAGCCGGAGGTGGATGACTGCCTCCGGCCACCCAGTGTGCGATCAGCGATGATCGTCCCTACTGCGACCAACTGGATTGCTGGCAAACCAATCGGAGGGGGTAGTGGAGGCGCCAAACGCAACGTTGCGGCAGAAATCAGGCCCCAACAGCGCATAACGTAGACGGATCGCATTCGTCCAAAGCCACGATCTGTGCGACCGGGGTGAATCTCGCCTGATGGTCGGCTCGCGCTCCGGACTGTTGGTGCAAGGCTGATCGCTGCACCGGCAGACATCAGATATCTGGCTAAGAAGATCTGTGTGGTTGTCATGCGCATTGTTATTTCCTCCGTATCTTCAGAATCTGCGACTGATCTCGTCCTCGTCTCGGTGGAGTCCCGCATGACAGATCGAAAACAAGTGAAGAAGACGACACCGTTGCCTTAACATTCCGAAAGCCCGGATTCACTTGTGCGCCAAGCTGGCAACGAGTCCGGCACAGAAATTCAAGCCGGAGGCTCTTTGCCTTCCGGCTCGCAATTGGCTTTGAGAGGGAATTACTGCATTGCGACGAGGCTCTGCTCGCTGTGATGGTTCAGCCCCTCCAGGGCCCTCGTTTCAAGTCCGGAAGTGGGAAGAAAGAAGTTTGCGTTCACTGCATCGCATCTGGATTGCTTCAGGAAGTACTGATCACCGTAGCGGGCGAAGACCAGCGCGCACGTTCCGTCCTTGATGCCCTGATCGGATTCCACGAAGGTGATTGCGCTGTCACCGTTGTCAATGTTGCGGAACGTCACGATTCCGGACATATCGTAAGTGATGCGATATTCTCCGGCGGACAATCTTGCCGACCCGGCGGTGAAGCCGAACGGGATTTGACCGCGAAGTTGGCGTTCCTGGGCCGAAGCGAGGCTCGTAGAGCCAAGGCCTGCAAATACTACGAGCGCGAACATATTCAGTTTTCTCATGTCGTATGTCTCCATTTCCAAGGCGGCTTTGTTGCACCGGCCTTCACTGCAGATATCGGACACGAGTGGCAATACACGTCACGAGGACAGGTCATTTTGGAGGGACGCCGAGGATCTATTTGGAGGCGCAGAGAAGTTCTGCTGATTGGCGCGCCATGCGCGAGTCAGGGTGGTTCGGACCAAGAGTATCTTCTAGGTGCGTTGCGGCCAGGCCGAATGCTTCTCGAGCCTCAGCCAGTTTGCCTTCGTGCTGCAGGATACGGCCTTTTGCAAGGTACGCACGGCCGACGTGGCTGGAAGACAACCCGTCATCGATCGCTTTTCTAAACAATGTGAGTGCCCGGTCCGCATCGGCAGCGGCGTGCTGGACCTGGTGCAACTCGAGCTCAACTGCCGATCGGCGTACCAGGAGTACGGGCAGATAGGCCGCGCACTGTCCGCCTTGCTGGATAGCCGCCTCATCCATGCTGATGGCTTCGTTCGCCAGTCGGAGCGCCGCCGGAAGATCCTTCCGCGCCTCAGCCAGCAGAGCCTTGTCGGAAGTCAGTGCCGCGAACGCATAGTGGAAAGGAGGGAGTTTGCGCTTCAGCCTGGGCTCCAGGTTCGATAATAATGCTTCCGCACGGGACCAGTCGTGTTGGTCGCGATAGATTCGGGCGAAGAGCAAATCGATCTGATCGACCAGAATTGCATTGCCGGCATCGCGAGCCCTGGCGGAGGCTTTACGCGCATTCTCTTTCGCTTCGCGGAAACGACCGAGGTCCCGCAGCACGGTGGCATAGTTGTATAAGAGAACCGGTGGCAGAGTGTCTTCGGTGGGACTGGTGCGGCCCGCGTCGATCGCGCGGCGGTAGACCTGCTCCGCCTGTAGCTGTCTGCCCACGTATGTCAGGATGAGCGCCCAGTCATTGAAGAGTTTCACCGCTCTCTGGGTCTCGCCATATCCGAGGTTCGCCATCAAAGCGCTGGCGCGCTCAAATACGGCGTTGGACTCGCGAAAGCGCCCTGCATCGCCGTACATCCCGGCGAGGTTCACCAACAGATTGAGTTCCTGAAAATCGGGCTGAACGGGCGACTGCTTGAATATGTGTACGGCGGACTCCGCGCGCTCAATTGCCTCATTCGAGTTTCCACTGCGAAATGCTGCTTCGCTTCCACGCAGGAGACAAAACGCCCGGTCGAGGGAGGAGCGGGGATCCCTGGGAAGATCATTCCGACCTTGTTGATAGAGAGCCTCCGCGCGCGCCAATTCGCCTAATGGCAGCAATGCTCCCGATAATACGCACGACGCCCTGGCGCGGACGGACCTTTCCGGAATGCCGCGGGAAAGTCGGTACGCTTGCTCGAGCACCCGTAGGGCATTCGCATTCTGACCTTGTCCGGAGTATTGGTCGCCGATCGAAAGCAGCATTTCGACGTGACTGGCTACACTGTCGTACTGTTCGCGCTGGACAATTCGCTCTTCACGTTCGAGAAGCTGAGAGGGAGTGAGAGACACGCCCGTGGGAGCCGCATCCGTGAGCAGCACCGCGTTGAGATTGGCGATTCTCTCCGCCCGAGACAATTGACGCACGGCCAAGTCCCTCTCCGCGCGCGTAGACTTCACCTGAAGCCCGGTTCCGACCAGGCCCGCGGTCGACGCTACAACGGTAATGGCCGCGAGCGTTACAACGGTCGCGTTGCGTCGCACGAATTTGGACGCACGGTAGCCAACCGTGTCCGGTCGAGCGCTGATCGGCTCATTCTTCAAGTATCGCCGCAGGTCATCCGCCAATGCGGTCACTGATAAGTATCGCTCTGACGGATCCTTCTTCAATGCTTTTGCGACAATCGTGTCCAGGTCTCCGAGCAACATACGGCGGAGTCTTTCCGGTGTCGAAGACCTCCGTGCGGCATACCATCCGGCCAGCCCGTCGCTGCTTTGTGCGACCACCTCCGCTGGACGCCGCGATTCCTCCTCCAGGATGGCCTTAATGAAATCGGCGAGTGTTTGCACGTTCTGCCCAATGGGATGGCGCCCGGTCAGCAGCAAGTAAAGCAGCACCCCCAAGGAATAAACATCTGCCGCGGTCGTGACTGCCTCTCCGTTCAACTGTTCCGGTGCTGCATACTGGGGCGTCAACGCTTGTCCATATTCGAACGTAAGCTGCGATCGCACTTCGATGTGCGCTTCGTTCTCCAACAGCTTGGCAATCCCAAAATCGAGCAACTTGACCTGGCCATCGCGGCCCACGAGCACGTTGGAGGGCTTAACGTCCCGGTGCACAATCAGGTTTGCGTGGGCTTTCGCCACGGCCTGCAGCACATCCAAGAATTTGAGGATGCGACTCGGGATATCGAGATTGTGCTCATCGCAGTAACGGTCGATGTCGGCGCCATCGATATGTTCAAGCACAAGGTATGGCTGCCCAGTAGGCAGCACTCCGGCATCGATCAGTTCGGCGATGTTGGGATGAACCAGAAGTCCGAGGATCTTGCCCTCGCGCTTGAAACGTTTCTCTCCACCGTTTCCGATGAGGGCGACGTTGAGGAACTTGATGGCCACGCGACGTTCGAATCGACCGTCTTGCCTCTCTGCCAGCCACACGGTGCTCATTCCCCCGCGCCCGATTTGCGATACCAAGCGGTAGACGCCGACGGATTGCCCAGTCAACGCTACCGGATTCGGCAACTCGACCGCACGCCTCTCGAGAAATCTCTCCTCCACGGCTTCCTCTGAGTGCAGCAGAAGAGCCTCCAGTTCCTCCGCGATGGTCGGATTCTTAAGACGCAAAGAATCAAACCAGACAGAGCGCTCCTCCGGCGACATCTCGAGAGCGTCTTCCAAGTAGGGACTGAGTGCAAGCCATTGAGCGGAAGTCATACTGGACGCGACTTTCTAGAAGGACAAACTGGTCGACACGTTACAGTGGAGATAGACGCGCGCCTTTTCCCATCTCCGTTGCACCGTTCTTTCCGACAGTTTTTGTATGGCGGCAATTTCGGCAAAGGAGAATCCGCAGAAGAACTTGAGATCAACTACCTCAGCCAGTGCCGGTTCAACCTTCGCGAGTTGATCCAGGACATCGCTGATGATCGATAACTCTTTGGCCTCGTCAGGCTGTCCGATGATTTCGATGCTTTGGGCGGTGATTGCGAAGTCGGCACCGCGCTTCAAGGAGCGGCTCCGGCGGGTGTGATCGATGAGGATACCCCGGATAACGCGCGCCATGTATCCCATAAAGCGGGCGCGATCGGGAAAGGAGCAGTCTCGCCGGGCGACATCGAGGTAAGCTTCGTGCAAAAGCGTGGTTGCGCCCAGTTTTTGCGGATTCCACCGCAGGGAGCGCTCTCGCTTCGCCAGCTGGTGCAGATCCGAGTACAGGATGCTGAACAGCGCATCGGTCGCCGCTCTGTCGCCACTTTCAGGTGCATTGGTGCGCAGGTAATCGCTCAACTGCAAGGAGAAACCTCCATTGTTTCGATTCGGTGGTGCAGCAGTATCGGTTCGCTGAACAGGGCAAGGGCACCGGCCATTCCGCAGGTCCTGGAATATCTCGATCACAATCTCGCATCATGAACAACGTTCATTTGTGCAGCGAAGACGCGATGGTTGTCACGCGTTTGTCATAGTCTTTGTGTTGCCAAGTGACGACCCGGTACGACAGTTGCCGCAGCCTTGCGCTATCAAGTGTAGGCGTTGAAGCACGACTTACGAGCGAGGGCGAACGATGGGGAAACTCTCAGCTCGAGCTCTGAACACCCTCGTGCTGTTCAACTGAGATGGTCCTGGTGACTGTCCGCACTCTCGGCCATCAGGCCCATGCGGAGCTGTTGGTTCTTGACCAGCAATTCGCAGACTCGCTGTTGCAGACCCATCAACCGGGCCTGTATGAAGTCCTCAGTCGGCACGGCCGCGGCGAAGCCCTGCGACGGAATGCCGCAGTCATCGAGTGGCTTCAAACGAAGAGCCGGGCGCGGTGGAATTGCGCCCGAAGAAACCAACGCTTTGCGGGGCGAATCCGTCGCCGTGACCGTAACCGGGCATGCGTCGCTCGCTAACCTGGCTGTATGGTGCACCGGTTTGTGCTCGGCACTTCCGCTCGGCGCATTTCCCCGCTCGGATTCTTCGAGCCAGAGGATGATCGAGTCGGCGATTTCGCGGGTCTGACCGGCAATTTCATCGAGGCATCGAATTATTGCCGATTCAAACCGCACATGTACACTGGTCCGCTTCGCGAGATGGTGATGCGTGAGATAGACAGCCAGATCCAAACTGTTGCCGGCTCCGGCGTTGTGCAGAACCGCCTTCGCATATCGTACATCTCTGTTCAACAGAGAGAGAACGCATAGACGAATCAGGCTGTTCACGAACTGTCCCGCATCTTCCAATTCAGCAGAGACTGGTATCCATCCAGCGGCGAAACAAGTTTCGATCTGTTGCGCGATTTCGACTGCGGCGTTGTACGCGACCTCGAGCGCGCCGGATATTCGCAATGCGGCGCATGCGAACCGCGAATCCGCATCCACGGGTATCCCGGTCTCCAGAAGTTTCCGGCCATGACTCGCGATCCAGCAACGAATCGCGCTCATGTCGTCTTTGGAATTTTGTACAGCTCGGCAGAGCTCGGGCCGGCCGAGTTGAAACGCCTTGGTGGAATAGTTCACCGTGCGCTGCGTCAGTCTTGTCAAGGCGATCAGTTTTGATCGCAGGATTTGAATGTCATATTGAATGCTCATTGATCCAAGCAACCCCTTTCTTGATAAGGGTCGGCTCCTCATTCTCCGTGAATGGAGACGAAGAACTTGTGTTTCGGCTGATTGCCCTTTCATGCCGGTGTCGTGGCGCTGGCATGGGGCCGGATATTCTGATTCACGCGGAAGAAGTTGTCTGGATCGTATTTCGTCTTGATCTGCACAAGGCGTTCATAGTTGTCCAGGTATGTCGCGCGGATCCGCTCGTCTCCTTCGCCGTCCATCATGAAGTTCACGTACGCGCCTCCGGCTCCAAACGGGTGCAGTGCCTCCCAGTAATTCCGGGCCCACTCGGTAATCTGGTCCTTGTTCGCTGGATCGGGGTCAACACCGACAATCACCTCGCTCCACGTGGCCCTCCGATAACTCCATGGCGTATCGTCGTTGGCGGCCTTGTGAGCAGCCCCGTTGATGGGATATAGGTGCATCGTCGACTGCATGGTAGGCAGTTGCGAGGCGTACTTGATGTGGAGAGCAATGGCCTCGTCTTTCAACTCGTTGACGAAGTCCGCCTTCCAGTACCATTGCAGTCCCGGTGGATAAAGCCCGTCGAACATGCCCTGCAACGCAGGGAAAGGCATGGGAGCGAAGAATTCGAACTCGGGAGGATGGAAGTTGCGCAAAGGCTCGAGGATTTCGCCGGCGTGTTCGAGCAGGCCGTTGTAGCACCACACCACGCCGCACATTTTCTGGAAGTGAAGATTTTCAGGAAACGGGGGCCCGGGAGGAACGGTCATAAACGCGAAGAAGCCATTAATCTCCTCGGGTGCCTGGGTGATGAAGTCCCGATACCATTTCATGATGTCCGCGGCCTTGTCCAGGGGCCAGAGCATCGGGCCGGCGCACACCATCCTCACTGGGTGCGCCTGGAATAAGAACGACGTCACGACGCCGAAGTTTCCCCCGCCGCCACGGATTGCCCAGAACAAGTCAGTGTTCTCGTCGGCGCTTGCGGTCACGAACGAGCCATCGGCGAGAACCATATCGGCAGAGAGCAGGTTGTCGATCGTCAGCCCATACTGGCGGGTCAAGTGGCCCATGCCGCCGCCGAGCGTCAAGCCGCCGACCCCGGTGGTGGAGATGATTCCCGACGGCACGGCCAGTCCGAACGCGTGCGTTGCGTGGTCAACCTCGCCCCACGTGCTGCCGGCGCCCACGCGAACCGTCCTTGCGGCCGGATCGACATAAGCGTATTTCATCGGCGAGAGGTCGATCACCAGTCCATCGTCACAGACACCCAATCCGCCTGCGTTGTGCCCGCCACCCCGGATCGAGACCCGAAGCTCATTCTGTCGACCAAAATTCACCGCCGCGATCACGTCGGCTACGTCAGCACACCGGGCGATCAGGCGCGGTTTCCGGCTGATCATTCCGTTGTAGACCTTGCGCGCTTCGTCGTAGCGCGGATCGGCAGGATCAATCAGCTCACCCTGTAGCTGACCCTTGAATTCACTGATAGCTTGCTGTTGCATGATTGCCTCCTGGGGAAGGACGTGCGGTTCAAGAACTACTTTGCGCCGGAGGGCGTTCGGAAAGCGTTCTGTGAGGAACGGGATCAGCGTTCGGCCGTTTCAACCGGGTTGATTTGAAGAAAACGAAGGCGGTCCGTTGCGCGATTTTCAAACAGCCGCGAGCCAATCTGGCTGGCGGTTGCGATCGCGCGCCGGTAGCTGGCCTGCGCCTGTATCTGGTCGCCGCCGCGCAACAACAGATCGCCGTGGATGCGGTGCAGCTCGGGCGCCGCCCACATCTCACTGTTCTTGCTCAAGAAAGCAAATCCGGTGGCAATATTCGCCAGCGCTTCGCCACTCTGGCCGGCCCGACCACCGACTTCCCCGAGGAGCCCGTAGTAGAACGGCAAACGAAGCTCCGCTCCTGTGGCCTTCAGCGCATCAAGTCCGCGGTGGAGTCGACGCATCCCGAAGCGTCGCTCTCCATTCCGGTAGCCCAACCAGCAAGGATCTCTGCCACGGCCCGGTAATAGGCAAACCCGTGCTTTCCGCAGATCGCGGCTGCTTCCTCGGCCAGCACCAGGGCAAGACCGCATTCGTATCGATACACATTCAGCATGGCCGCATAGTCCAGCGCGATGGCGAGTGTGAACGGGTGGGCAACCTCGCGCGCCCTGAGAACGGCTTCGTCGCTCTTGATTACGGCCGCGTCCACATCGCCCGACTGGCATAACAAATGCGCTCTGTACGCGCGGCTGAACACGCCCACGTCCGGCCCCGCGAAGAGCGCCAGCGCAGGATGCGAAGAAGCCTCCGAAGATGACACCGCCAATTCGATCTGTTCCCGGGACGCCGCCAGTCGTCCAAGATGAAACAGGCTGGTGCCCAGAATAAAGTGGCCGCCCATCTCCTGGGGAACATCGCCTTCGTCGCGCGCACAGTCGACGCATTCCTGCGCCAGCATTCTCGATTGCTCCAGTTCGCCACGCACAATATGGAAGAGCCATGCTCCGCTCAGCAACGCGAACAGGTGCTCTGTGTGCTTCAAGCGCCGTGAAAGCTCCAGACCGCGATGATACGTCTCCCCTACCTCGGGAACGCTATAACCATGGGTAGTGACCAATGACGGCCCAAGCCGTAACAGCAATTCGAGCTCTTCATGGTCGCGTTTTGCCGTCTCTGGGAACTCGCGACATAACCGAAGCGCTCGCCGCATCAGGTCTGCTGATTCTGCATCGGCAAAGCTTTGTTTGGCCACCGACGCGGCCACCCCGTAAAACCGGATCGCCTGCCCCGCCATGCCAGCGCCCTCATAATGCCCAGCCAACTGCACGCTGACGCCCGCCGGTTCAGGTCCGTGCAACTCTTCCAATGCGCGGGCTATCCTCTGATGCAAAGACCGCCGGCGTATGGGGCTGAGTTCGGCATTCGCCACCTCCCGCAGCAGATCGTGCGTGTAGTCGTAAACGGCCGCGCCCTGGCCGTCGATAATGCGCCGCTGCCACAGCTCTTCCAGCGCTCGAGAAAGGCTGTCTTCATCCCAGTCGGTGGCCTTAGCGAGCAATTCGAAAGAGAACGGTCTGCCGATCGTCGCCGCCAGTCCAGCCAATTCATATGCCGCCGGTGACAGTTGAGCAAACCGCGCTGCAATCACGGCCTGCACTCGCGGTGGAACGGATCGCTGCTCTCCATCGCCTTCAATCGATGCCCGCATAGTCTCCACCACGAAGAGCGGGTTTCCCCTGGTTGTCTTGTAGAGACTCTTGAGAAATGCCGGATCGCACTTGTGGGCGGCTACCTCGGCGGCCAGGGCCTCGGTTTCCTCGACACTCAGCGGGTTTAGCGCCAGTTCAGACAACTGGCCAGCCTGGCGCAGTTCGCCAAGCAGGCCCGTCAATGCATGATCGCGCTGGGTTTCCTCCATCCGCGCAGTGCCCACTGCCAGAATCCCTTTGGCCGAGCCCGATCTGAAGAGCGAATGCAGCCATTCAAAGGAATGCCGATCGCACCACTGAAGGTCATCGATCACCAGCAGCAGCGGTTTCGAGACCTTGCGGAACGCCGTATTCATGGCTTCATACAAGTGAAGCCGCTGCCAACTCTCCGTCAAAGGCTGGGGAGGTGAAATTCCAGGATTCTCCACGAGAATCTCCGGCACCACGCGGGCCAGTTCTGCGAGTTGCGGCAATGGAAGCTGCGTTCGCGCCGCCCGCATAGGCTCGGCCCTTAAAAGCTCCGTGATGGGCCCGTACGCGAGCTGCCCTTGCGCAAAGTAGCAGCGAGCGCGGATGGCTGTGTTTTTTGCATTGCGTGCACACGAATCAAACAGCTTCTCAGCCAGGCGCGATTTTCCAATCCCGGGATCGCCCATGATCAGGGCGAAGTGCGCATCCCCTTCCGTCACGCGCCGCCAGCAATCCTGCAGCCGCTCCCACTCCATGCGACGACCGACCAAAGGAAGAGGCTTGGTTGCGGCGTAGGGCGGCAACTCAACCGGGGCGGCAGCCAACTCCTCGGATTTGAGAGCCTCCCTCAGCATTTCCTGCATAGACCTGCCGGGACTGACGCCCAGTTCGCGCTGCAGAGCTCGCAGGCATTGGTGATACACGCGCAAGGCGCTGGAGCGGTCATGATTGCGCATGTGCAGCCGCATCAGCGTCTGATAGTAGGACTCGCGCAGCGGATCTAGAGCGACCAGCCGGGTCGCGTGAAGAATCCCCGCCGGATACTCGCCGAGCGTCTCGACCAGCCTTGAAAGGCGGGTGAGAACATCCGCGAATTGCTGCCGTAACTGCGTTCGTGTGGGTTCGAGCCATTCGTCGTACAAATCGGGGAGCAGGTCATCCTGGTAGAGCCGCGCTGCTTCCTCGAGGCTTTTTCGAGCCGCCGCAAGATCGCTTTCTTTCGAGCCGGCCGCGGCCTGAACCGCAGCCTTGAACTCCATGACGTCGATCGAGCAGGACTTATCCGTCTTCCAGTGCACGGTGTGGTTATCCGCCACCAGCAGAGAGCAATCCACCGGCAAAGTCCGCCGCAGATTGTGGAGCAGTTGTCGCAAATTCGTGCGGGCCTGGGCCTCACTCGACCCGGGCCACAGCAGGTAGGCCAGATGTTCACGCGATTGCGGCACATCATTGTGAAGCACAAGAAAGGCCAACAAAGAGCGCATCCGGTTTGTATTCACCGACGTTAGCAGATCTTTTCCCAAGGTGATCCGTAACTGGCCGAGAAGTTCGATCCGAATTGGCTGCACTCCGGAATGGTACTAAACAGGATCAAGTTCCTCGACAGAAATAAGTCCGTTAATTCCATCCACTAGATATCTGCATTCGCGCATGACGTATATGTCTCCAGATTGAAGGCTGTTAACCACGCCAGGAACCTGGTCAGCGCAAGTCGTGACTGCACTATTTTGTAAGCCCATGAGGCTGTATGTGAATTTTATTTCCCTCCTTAGGACAGGCGCCTTTAGTCGTCTTCGATGTAAAGTCGAGAATTGTCTCTTCGGCGGAGCCTCTTTGCAGATCGCGCTGTTCCCGCCCGTCTGAATTTTGTTCCAGGCCTTTGTCGTCTTGTGGCTCCCTTTTCCGATATCCCACCAAGAGACAAATAGATCGGTCCACTTATGCAAACGTCTTCTCGGAACCCAACCAATCTCC
>Ga0206905_10046_pt1 | contig 19308 bp, 15 predicted proteins | sample Alteio_BWOrgHeat_43_FD_152940 | JGI IMG/M metagenome (GOLD analysis project Ga0206905, IMG submission 152940) | Enriched cells from forest soil in Barre Woods Harvard Forest LTER site, Petersham, Massachusetts, United States -... | ecosystem: Environmental > Terrestrial > Soil > Temperate forest >...
CTATTGGCGATGTTGATGGGCGTGAGATAGTTGGGGTGGAGGGTGGATGGAGTTGAACGCTTGAAGATTGCGGTGATTACGCAGTACTTTCCTACGTCGGAGCAGCCCTGGGCGGGGCACTCTGCGTATCAGACGCTGCGGTGGCTGGCGCAGTGGAATGAGGTGAAGGTCTTTTATCCGGCGGTACGGTATCCGAAACAACTGACTCCGGCTACGGGCCTGAAGACACGGCTGGATGTGAGGTATCGGCCTGAGGGGGTGGATGTTGAGTACATTCCTTATCCAGCGCTGCCGGGTGTGTCCCGGCCTTTGAATGGATGGGTGGCGTCGAGCCGATTGCTGCCACATGTGCGGGAGTTTGGGCCGGAGATCGTTTTGAACTACGTGGTGTATCCGGATGGGCATGCCGCTCTGCGGGTGGGTAAGGCCCTAGGGGTTCCGGTGGTAGTGACGGCGATTGGGTCGGACTTGAATCGGATTCCTGATCCGCTGTGTGGGGCGCTGACTCGAAAGACGCTGCGAGAGTCGGATGCGGTGATTACCGTGAGTGGGGATTTGCGGAAGACTGCAATTTTGCTGGGAGCGGACGAAGCTAAGAGTCATGCGATTTTGAATGGGTGCGACACTTCGGTCTTTTTCAATCGGGATAAGGGCGAGGCTCGGGCTGCGTTGGGGATCGATCCCAGTGAAGAGGTGGTGGCGTATGTGGGGCGGATGGATGTGCGGAAGGGTCTGCGGGAGTTGATTGAGGCGGTGGCTTCGCTGCATGAGAAAAGGCCGAGGCTGCGATGCTATCTGGTGGGTGATGGATCGGATGAAGGTGTGTTGCGGGAGTTGATTGCACAGAAGGGTGCGGGTGAGTATGTAAGATTGATTCCTCCGTGCAGGACGGATGGCGTGGCGCAGTGGATGGCGGCGGCGGATTTGGTTACGTTGCCGAGCTATAAGGAAGGGTGCCCGAATGTTGTGCTGGAGGCGCTGGCTGCGGGCCGGCCGGTTGTGGCAAGCAATGTTGGGGGGATTCCGGAGCTAATGGATGATTCCAGTGGGCGGCTGGTTCCGCCCATGGATGCGGGTGCGCTGGCTGTGGCTTTGGATGAGGTGTTGGTTGCGGAGTGGTCAGGGGACGAGATTGCGACACGGCATCAGCGTGGATGGGATGATGTGGCGCGAGATGTGGAGCAGGTGCTCGAAGGTGTTCTTCAGGTGAGATCGACGAAGGCGAAGTAGGTGCCTGCCGGATTTCGGCGGCGCGTTGGAGTTCCGCGTAGTCGGGCTAAATGAATGGTGGTATTGTGTGTGCGACCGATACTACGGGCCCAATTCACAACCAAACGAGGAGCCACGATGAACCGAAGAGTCGCGTTTTGCGCAGATGGCACATGGGATGGAACGAGCAACAACACGAATGTCTTTAAGATCTTCAATGCGATCTCCTATATCCCGGGCGTGCAGTTCAAGTTTTATGATCCGGGAGTTGGAGCCGATGGAACGCCAATTGAGAAGCTGACTGGTGGAGCGTTTGGAGCGGGCCTGTTCCAGAAGATCAAAGATGGGTATTCGAGGATTGCGGACGTCTATGAGGATCAAGATGAGATCTTCATCTTCGGATTCAGCCGTGGGGCTTATACGGCTCGCAGCATCGCAGGCATGATTGCGGCCTGTGGGCTTCCTACGAAGAATCCCGATACCAATCTGGTGAATACAGCGTTTGAAGCGTATCGAAATAAGGACAAGAGAGCGGACCTGCTGGCGACGCTGGGAGCATACGGAATGGTGACTGCTCCGATCACGATGGTGGGAGTGTGGGATACGGTCGGGTCGCTGGGGATACCTGCGGTAATTGGCGGTGTGGACCCTTTGCAGTTTGGTTTTTTGGACACGGGTCTTAATCCGCGAATCCTTCATGCGTATCATGCGGTGGCGATTGATGAGAAACGGGTGGAGTTTCCGCCAACGCTTTGGACGACGACGCCCGGGCCGAACCAGACGATCTCGCAGGTGTATTTCTGCGGCGTTCACTCGGATGTCGGAGGCGGCTATGGAGATGATCCGGGTACGGGTACGGCGCTATCGGACATTACTCTGAGTTGGATGATGAGCAAAGCGCAGGCTCTGGGGCTTGTGTTTGATCCGACTGCGATAGCTAAGTATTATCCTTCGGCTGCGAAGAATGCACTGGATACGAAGCACGAATCATGGAATCCGCTATGGCTGTTTCCTAAGCCTCGACTCATCGATCCGAAGGTTACGCTGGCGAACAGCGTTCTGCTTCGCTGCCAACATGACAGCAGCTACAGGCCTTGCAATTTGAGCCTGCAGAACACGGGCCTGCCGATGGATGGATACAGCGCGGAGGCAGTAGTGGTGGTGGATTAAACCCTGCGGTTTAACCCACGGCTTCGAGGACGGACTGGAGGCGGTCTGCGGCCCAGAGCAAGTCTTCTTTTTCGATGATGAGTGGCGGGGCGAAGCGGATGACGTTGTCGTGGGTTTCTTTACAGAGGATGCCTTCGCGCATGAGGGCTTCGCAGATGGGGCGTGCGGGGCCGTTGAGCTCGATGGCGATCCAGAGGCCGCGGCCGCGGATTTCGCGGATGTGAGTGCTCTTGATTTGCTTGAGGCGGTTGAGGAAGAGCGTGCCTAACTCTGCGGAGCGTTCGGCGAGATTTTCTTCGACGATGACTTTGAGAGAGGCTCTCGCTACGGCGCAGGCCATGGGGTTGCCGCCGAAGGTGCTGCCGTGGTCGCCGGGGCGGAGGACTCCAAGGACTTCGCGTGAGGCGAGGACTGCGGAGACGGGATAGAAGCCACCGGCGAGGGCCTTGCCTACGATGAGGACGTCGGGGGTGATGCCTTCGTGCTGGTAGGCGAAGAGCTTTCCGGTGCGGCCGAGGCCAGATTGGATCTCGTCGGCCATGAAGAGGACGTTGTTCTGTTTGCAGATGGCGGATGCTTCGGCGAGGAAGCCGTCGAGTGGAATGAGGACGCCGGCTTCGCCCTGGATGGGTTCGACGAGGAAGGCTGCGGTGTTGGGCGTGATGGCTGCGCGGAGAGCGGCGGCATCGCCGAAGGGGATGATCTTGAAGCCGGGCAGGAAGGGACCGAAGCCTTCGCGGTATTGGTCGTCGGTGGAGAAGCTGACGATGGAGATGGTGCGGCCGTGGAAGTTATTGGTGCAGACGATAATCTCTGCCTGATTGGCTGGGATGCCTTTGACTTGGTAGCCCCACTTGCGGGCAACCTTGAGGGCGGACTCGACGGCCTCGGTGCCGGAGTTCATGAGGAGCGCCATCTCGAAGCCGGTGAGGTTGTGGAGCTCCTCGTAGAAGAGCGGGAGCTGGTCGTTGCGGAAGGCGCGCGAGGTAAGAGTGACCTTGTGGGCCTGCTCGATCATGGCGGCCATGATGACCGGATGGCAGTGGCCTTGATTGACGGCGGAGTAGGCTGCGAGGCAATCGAGGTAGCGGCGACCTTCGACGTCGTAGACCCAGACGCCTGAGGCGCGCTCGACTACTACGTCGAGAGGCTTGTAGTTTTTGGTGCCGTACTGCTCTTCAAGCTCGATGAAGTGCGAGGTTAGCGCATGTGTGTCTTGCTGTAAAACGGTGGCTGCCATATCGATCGCCTGACCTTTTCCCAAAGACATATAGATTTGCTTCGTGTTTGCCCTATTATTTCACGTCGTCTGTATCAGGGCGTGGGAGCGCGGGTATCGCTGGTGCGGAAGACAAGAACAGACAACGACGGAAGCAATAAATTTAGTCGTCTTTGCTCTTGTCTTCAGCAGAGAAAAAGCCGCTCCACGACTGCATTTTTGCAGCACATCCGAAGCCCCAACCTTAAGCCACGCTTAAGGGATATTTCATTTGTGAAATTGATTGTTGTGTAATGCAGGCGAATGCGAACCAGGCACAGAATGGCAGCCCAGGAGGCTGTCATGAAAAATGCAACGACGTTACTGATGATGGCTGCGCTGGCGGTTGTGGCGGCGCAGGCTCAGGAGCAGAACGACAAATTGGGACGCACTCCGATTCGTCATGTGCTGCTGTTGAGTATCGATGGCATGCATGCGGTTGATTTCCTTAATTGCTCGAAGGGGATAAGTGGCGTAAACAACGGTGCGCCGTATTGTCCTCAACTGGCAGCGCTGGCTACGACTGGCGTGAACTATGTGGCGGCGAGCACGTCTCGGCCGTCGGATTCTTTTCCGGGGCTGATGTCGATTGTGACCGGCGCGACGCCGCGAACGATGGGTATCTACTACGACGTGGGCTACGATCGCTCTCTGGATGCTCCTGCGAAGACGACTGGGAATGGCGTTGCGGCTGGATCATGTACTCCAAATGGCACGCCGACGGGGTCGGAGGCGGAGTACGAGGAAGGGATTGACCTTGATCAGAGCAAGGTCAACGGCGGGGCGCCGGGAGCGGCCCTTACGGATGGAGGCATTGCGTCGATCGATCCGACGCGGTTGCCGCGTGACCCGAAGGCCGGTTGTGCTCCGGTGTTCCCGTGGAACTTCGTGAGGACGAACACGATCTTTGGCGTGATCCATGCAGCGGGCGGGTATACGGCGTGGTCGGATAAACATCCTTCTTATTCTTCAGTGGCTGGTCCGGGTGGCAACACGGTCGATGACTACTATTCGCCTGAGATCAATTCGCTTGTTGTTGGGCTGCCGGGTGTGACTACGCCTTCGGGAATGGGATGCTCGACCGTGCCTGATCCAACGCAGACTGGTGCGTGGACGGATAGCTTCAAGAACATTCAGTGCTATGACACGCTGAAGGTGACTGCGATTTTGAACCAGATCGATGGGAAGACCCATAACGGCAAGAAGGCGCAAATGCCGGTGATCTTCGGAATGAACTTTCAGGCAGTGAGTGTGGGTCAGAAGCTGATTGAGAAGAATGTGGCTACGGGCGGATATCTAGATGGAACGGGAACTCCGACGCCGGAGTTGTTGAATGAGATTGAATATGTCGATGCTTCGATCGGGCAGATGGTAGATGAACTGAAAGATCGCGGGGAGTATCAATCGACGTTGATTATCGTTACGGCGAAGCATGGACAGTCGCCGATCGATCCGAAGCGTTACTTCCCTGTTCCGGGACCGAACAACAATAACGGAACTTCACCTGCGACGTTGCTTGCCGGCGCTAATTTGATTCCATTTGTTCAGTCGCCTTTGAATCCGACTGGGATTGGACCGACGGAGGATGATGTTTCGCTGCTGTGGCTTACGGATTCGAGCAAGACGGAGGAGGCTGTGTCGATACTCGAGGCCCATCCGGTACACATTGGCGCTGGAGAGATCTTCTTCGGGTCGGCTCTGGCGATGATTTTCAACAAGCCTGGTTTGCCGCCGTCCGGCGATCCGCGTACGCCTGACATTATTGTCGCTCCCAATGTTGGGGTGACGTATACGGGCAGTTCGGCGAAGCTTATGGAGCATGGAGGGTTTTCGCACGACGATACTAATGTCATGATGCTGGTATCGAATGCGAAGCTTGCCAGCGGGTCTGTTCATGCAGCGGTCGAAACGAATCAGGTTGCGCCTACGATTCTGAAGGAGCTTGGGCTCGACCCAAATAATCTGGATGGGGTTCGACTTGAGGGAACCGCGGTACTTCCGGGGTTGGGTCTGCAGTAGGTCTGGCAGAAAAAAGGCGCTCCGTTGGGAGCGCCTTTTTTATTTCTGTACGGGAATTACTTTGCGGCTAGAGCTAGCTGCTGTTGATATTCCTCGTAGGGGCCCTTGTGGTCTGTGATGCGGAAGTCGTTGGGGCCGCCTTCGAAGTGCCAGATGCGGGTGCCGGCTTCTTCGATCAGGTCCTGGTCGTGGGTGACGAGGAAGACGGTACCTTCGTACTTCTGGATGGCCTGATTGAGTGCGTTGATGCTCTCGAGGTCCAAGTGGTTGGTAGGCTCGTCGAGGACGAGGACGTTGGGCTTCTGCAGCATGATCTTGCAGAAGAGCAGGCGGGCGGCTTCGCCTCCGGAGAGGGCGTCCGTTTTCTTGAGGCCCTCTTCGCCGCGGAAGAGCATCTGGCCGAGGATGCCGCGGATGTCTTCTTTGGTGGCCTGCGGGTCGAACTGGTGGAGCCAGTCGTTGGCCGTCATACCGAGCTGGATGGAGCCTTTGTGGTCCTGGGCGAAGTAGCCGATCTGAACCTCGTGGCCCCATTTGACGGTGCCTGAGTCGATGGATACGTCCTTCTCTTCGATGCCAGGGCCGTTGGCGAGGAGTGCCTTGAGGAGTGTGGTCTTGCCCTGGCCGTTGCGGCCGATGAGAACGACCTTCTCACCGCGTTGGACGGCTGCGGAGAAGTTGTTGATGACGTGCTCGGTCTTGCCGTCCTTCTGCTCGTAGGACTTGTTCACGGCTTCGAACTCGAGGACATTTTTGCCGGAGGGACGTTCCATCTTGAAAGCGATGAAGGGGCGCGCGATGTTGGAGCGGGCGAGTTCGCTGGTAGCGAGGCGCTCGACTTCCTTCTTGCGGGAGTTCACCTGCGAGGAGCGAGTACCGGCGGAGAAGCGGGCGATGAAGTCGTTGAGTTGGGCGATCTTCTTTTCGCGCTGCTCGTTCTGGCTCTCGATGCGGGTGCGGATGCTGGTCTTCTGGAGGACCATGTCGTCGTAGCCGCCGTTGTAGGTGATGATGGTCTCGTAGTCGATGTCGGCGGTGTGGGTGCAGACATTGTTGAGGAAGTGGCGGTCGTGCGAGATGGTGATGACGGTACCGTTATAGCGATTGAGGAAGTCTTCGAGCCAATGGATGGACTCGAGGTCGAGATAGTTGGTGGGCTCGTCGAGGAGCAGAGCTTCGGGGTTGCCGAAGAGAGCCTGGGCTAGCAGGACGCGGACCTTCTGGCCGCCCTGGAGCTCGGACATCTTGCGCTCGTGGAGCTCGTCGGGGATGTCGAGACCTTGTAGGAGGACGGCGGCGTTGGCTTCGGCTTCGTAGCCGTCTTCGTCGCCGACGATGCCTTCGAGTTCGCCGAGGCGGGAGCCGTCTTCGTCGGTGAGCTCGGGCTTGGCGTAGATAATCTCGCGCTCTTCAAGGGCGGCCCAGAGAGCCTTGTTGCCCATGATGACGGTGTCGATGACACGGTAGGCGTCGAACTCGTACTGGTTCTGTTTGAGGACGCCGATCTTTTTGGGGCGGACGACGTTGCCCTTCTGGGCGTCGATCTCGCCGGTGAGCACCTTCATGAAGGTGGATTTGCCGGCGCCGTTGGGGCCGGTGAGGCCGTAGCGGCGGCCTGTGGTGAAGGTGACGGAGACGTCCTCGAAGAGCAGCTTCGAGCCATAGCGCATGGTTACATTGGAGACTGAGATCATGGGATTCCCTTTATTTTACAGGCTCGGAAGATTGCGCGCAGCCTGGAGAGATGAAGGTTGTGTGAAGCAATTCGCAGTAATGGCCGGATAGAAACAGAAAGGAAAACGGCGCTCGGCTCTACGGCTGGTTGGCCTGGAGAGTAGAGCGCCGTTTGCTGAGCTAGCGGCCCCGGTTGCCGCGGGTTGGGCGGCTGCCGGAGTTGCCGCGGGAGCCGTTGGGGCGTCCGTAGCTGCGACCACCGGAGTTGCCTCCGCCACCGTTTCCGCCGCTGCGGCTACGGAATCCACCGCCATTGCCGCCAGCTTTATGGGGACGGCTGGGCGTCATGGGGGTGACAGGGTCGTTGCCGCGCCAGGAGCGGGTTTCGAGCTGCATGATGTCCTGCCCCTGGGCTGCTGCGTTGTCGAGAGGCTGGTTGCGCAGTTCCTTCTCGAGGTTCTTATCGGCTTCGCGCCACTCGAACTTTATCTTCAGTTCGCGCTCGAGCTTGCGGGCTTCGTACTTTTCCTGCGGCATGACGAAGGTGGTGGCTACGCCCTTGGCCCCGGCGCGTCCGGTACGGCCGATGCGGTGAACGAAGTCGTCGGAGGCATTGGGCAGGTCGTAGTTGACGACATGCGCGATGTCGGAGACGTCGATACCGCGAGCAGCTACGTCGGTTGCAACGAGGACGCGGTGCTTACCGTTGGCGAAACCCTTGAGAGCGGCCGTGCGCTGCGATTGGCTGCGGTCACCGTGAATGACGTCGGCGTCGTGGCCTAGCTTTTCGAGCTTCTTCGAGATGCGGTCGGCACCGTGCTTGGTGCGCGAGAAGACGAGGAAGGTTCCCTTCTCTTCGTTGAGCATCTGGTTCAGCAGGCCGAGCTTCTGGTCCTGCATGACGGTGTAGACGCGGAGTTCAACGCGATCGCTGGGCTTCGAGGTGGTACCGATCTCGATGCGGATGGGATCCTTGACGTAGTCGCGGACGATCTCGCGGATATTGGCGTCGAGGGTCGCCGAATAGCACATGGTCTGACGGGTTCTCGGGATCGCACCGACGATGCGGCGAATGGCGGGCAGGAAGCCCATGTCGAGCATGCGATCGACCTCGTCGAGGACGAACATTTCGACGGAGCCGAGGTTGATCTCGCGGCGACGGAGGAAGTCCTCAAGACGGCCGGGAGTGGCAACTACGAGGCGTGGGCCGCGATCGAGGTTGTCGAGCTGGGCGCGCTCGGAGAGACCGCCGCAGACGAGCACCGAATCATGACGTGCGCCAGGGACCAGCTTCGCGTAGGCATCGAGAACCTGCATAGCGAGCTCGCGGGTCGGAAGCAGGATGAGCGAACGGATGGGGCCACGCTTGCCGCGTGTGCTGGGCTGCGAGGTCGCATCCATACGCTGGATCATCGGGATGAGGAAGCTGAGGGTCTTGCCGGTGCCTGTGGAGGCGGTGGCGAGAATGTCTTTGCCTTCGAGCGCGGGCGGGATGGCTCCGGCCTGGACGGGCGTGGGATTCAGAAAGCCGGCGTTCGTCAGGCGGTTCTTCAGCGAGTCCGAGATGTTGAAATCGGTGAAGAGGACATCGTTGGCGACGGGGAGGCCGGAAGGCTTGGATACTGGTGTGGGCGTAGCGATCTGCTGTTCGGTAGGTTCAAGAATTGCTGAGGTCAAGATAATTCCTTATCAGTGTTGATAGAGCACATAGGGGTGCAGGGGTGCCGAAGCACCATGGATTTCACTAGTCAGCATTGCTGTCGGGTATCGAAGCGCTGCTGCTGCACGGCGAGACTCGTCCGATGACGGGCCTTCCAGCCAGAGCAACCAGCGCGGCTTCCGAAACGTTCGGGAAGATATGCGGTGGGGATTAAGGCGAATCGCAGTCTCTGGCCAGATTCCGAATTCCACTAGGAGTCTTTGCCTGCGATGCCCGTACTCCTTTTTTCCAGAGTACAAACATATAATAGCATAATTGCGATTCGATTGACCAGAATAAAGCTATCGAAGCTTATTTGGACTTCGAAGGTGCGTCCGCAAACGGACAGGACATTCCACAGACGAACAGTTGAGCGACGGTTTCTTTCTCGTGCGGACTTTGTTTGCAGAGACTTAGCGGACGCGAGTTTTGGAGGGCCAGATGCCTCTTCTGGATGCGAAGAACCTAAAAAAACAAAGGCCAGAGAATGCACTCAGTGATACAAGACCTTCGCTTTTCGCTTCGCCAGATACGGCGCTCGCCCGGCTTCATGATTACAGCAGTCCTGACGCTTGCGCTGGGTGTGGGGGCCAATACGGCGATCTTCTCGCTGCTCGATCAGGCGCTGCTTCGCTCGCTGCCAGTGCGCGATCCGGAGAGGCTGGTGATCTTGAGCGCTACTGGCAAGGCCTGGCAGGGGCACAGCAGCAATCATGGAGGAGGAGTCGAAAAATCATTCTCCTATCCGATGTACCGGGATCTGCGGGATAAGGGAGCGGCGTTCGACGGCTTGATAGCCACGTCACCGGCAACGGTCGGAGTGACGCGAGACAACTCCTCGGATATGGCCGGAGCAGAGATAGTCAGCGGCAACTACTTCAGCGTGCTTGGCGTGCCGGCTGCTGCTGGACGGTTGTTGACGCAAGCGGACGATTCGACGCCTGGTGCTAATCCGGTCGTCGTTCTGAGCTTCAACTACTGGAAGACGCACTTTGGAGCGGATGCGAGCGTGGTGGGGCAAACGCTCTCGATCAACGGCAATCCGTTCCAGGTCATCGGAGTTTCGGCACCGACGTTCCAAAGCGCGGTGTGGGGAGAAGTTCCCGATGTCTTTGTGCCAATGTCGATGCTTGAGCAGGTGATTCCTGGCAACGGCTCCCGGCTGCAGGACCATACAGATCGCTGGATGAATATCGTGGGGCGCTTGAAAGACGGTGTATCTCCAGAGCAGGCACAACTAGAGGTGGCTCCGTTGTGGCATGCACTGCGAGCGGATGAGCTGAAGACGATGGGGCACCGATCGCAACGCTTCGTCGACGAGTTTCTAACTCGTAGCCAGTTGCAGGTGCTGCCGGGAGCGCGAGGCTTGTCCTACAGCCGCAATAGCCTGGAGAAACCGCTGCTGGCGGTGATGGCAATGGCTGTCCTCGTACTGCTGATTGCCACGGTAAACGTGGCCAGCCTGCTGCTGGTTCGGTCGGCTGCAAGAGTGCGTGAGTTCTCGTTGCGGTATGCGCTTGGAGCGAACACGTGGCGCATTGTGCAGCAGCTCCTGCTGGAGGGAGTGCTGATTGGCGTTGCGGGTGGAGCGGCGGGGTTGCTGATCGCACCTGCTGCTGCCCGTGTGCTGGTAAGACAACTCAGCTCTGATGGAACAACGGCGTTCCAGACGACGCTGGATGCGCGCCTGCTTGCGTTCAACTTTGCAATCGCTTTGGCCGTAAGCGTCATCTTCAGCCTGGCTCCCGCAATTCAGTTGATCAAACCGGACTTGGTCTCTTCACTGAAGCAGCAGGCGTCGACAGCAACGGGTGGCGCTTTGAGCCTGCGGCGTCTGATTGTTTCGTTGCAGGTGGGGTTGAGCGTTCTTCTGCTGGTGAGCTCGGGCCTCTTCGTGCGCACGATGCAAAATCTTCGGAACGTTGACACTGGTTTCAACACATCTCATCTGGTTACGTTCCACATCGATCCGCAGCTCTCCGGCTATACGAACGAGAGAATCCCGGCAGTGCATCAGCGTGTACAGGAGGCTATGGCGGCACTGCCCGGTGTGCAGTCGGTAGCGGCAACCAACGATGTAGAGTTGGCCAATAGCGAACATAGCGGCAACGTAACTGTAGAAGGCTACATTCCTCCTCCTGATGAGGACTTCGACGTGGAAGGTCCAGCTATTAATCAGGATTTCTTCCACGCGATGCAGGTGCCTGTGCTGGCCGGACGCATCTTCAATGATGGCGATGACAATAACCATCCACCGGTTGGCATTGTGAATGAGAGCTTCGCGAAACATTACTTCAGGAATCCAGCAGAAGCAGTGGGTAGACGCGTAGCTCATGGAGCCGGAAAGAACTTGCAGTACATGACGATTGTGGGTGTAACGAAGGACACCAAGCATGCGAATCTGCGTGATCCGGCGTTGCCAACGCTTTACACTCCACTGCGGCAGGAGAAGGCAGCGAATCAACTCTTCCTTTACTTACGCACGAGCACGCCGCCGGAGCAGACCTTTGCGATGGTGCGGCAGGCCATGAAACAGATCGATGCGGGACTCGCTGTCGATTCGATTCGGACGATGGAGGATCAGATCGACGAGACACTTTCAAACGAACGCATGATCGAGCTGCTGGCGATTTCGTTTGGCCTGCTGGCTACGGTTCTTGCCGGCATTGGCTTGTACGGAGTACTTGCCTACTCGACTGAACAGCGTACGCGCGAGATCGGTATTCGTATCGCGCTCGGTTCTTCGCGGCTGGAGATATCTCGACTCGTCTTGAATGACGTACTTCGGCTTGCCGGTATCGGCGTCGCGGTTGCGATTCCCTGCTCGATGCTGTTGAGCAGGTTGTTGCAGAGCCAGCTTTTTGGCGTTTCGACGACTGATCCGGTTACGTTGGGCGCGGTCGTAATGCTGATTAGCGTGGTCGCATTGCTCGCGGCACTGCTACCTGCACATCGAGCTACATCGGTTGATCTTACGATCGCGCTTCGCACGGAGTAGCACCAAAAGCAGGAACCCCACCCCGGCTGATTGCCTGAGGTGGGGTTTGTTGGTTCCTTCCGGAGTTTCTTTTAGATGTGACAGCTCACCATCCCGCGTTTTTCGAGGTACCTCTGGTGGTACTCCTCGGCTTTCCAGAACGTTGCCGCGGGCATGACCTGGGTGGCGATGGGCAGGCGGTACATTCCGGATGCGTTGAGTTCGGCGACCTTAGCTCGGGCCTGTGCGAATTGCTGGTCCGAGTGTGCGAAGATCACGCTTCGATATTGCGTTCCCCAGTCGGGTCCCTGACGGTTGACCTGAGTGGGATCGTGGAGAGAGAAGAAGGCATCAAGTAATGCCTCATACGATAGGCGGGACGGGTCAAATGTAACCTGAACGACCTCCGCATGGCCGGTGCGGTCCGTACAAACTTCCTTATAGGTTGGGTGTTCGAGGTCGCCGCCTTCGTATCCTACGGCTGTATCGATAACACCTGTGAGTTCTGCCAAACGGGCTTCAACACCCCAAAAACATCCTGCACCAAACGTCGCTTTTTCAATTGCCACTGCGGTTACTCCTTGACTACCACTATTGGATGCTTCACAAGTCATGTTTGTCATCCACATGAGATGAATAGCGGGAGTATTTTGGGCGTCCGGACGCAGGTGTGTCAATAGGTCTTTAGGAGGGCTTAAGTGGTATGTAAATAAAGCGTAAAGTCGCAATTTCGTGCACTTTACAAAGCGATTTTAAAGGAGTACTGAATCGCTCATTTCAGCGTTGATGAAGGATGTCGGCTAGCTCGGACGCCGACCCGTACTTGGCCTGGTCGTGAAGGTACGACGAGGCATGCTGGGCTTCTTTTTTGCAGGGGATTTAAGCTGCGCGAACTCCGGCGTCTTCTTCTTCGGGACGACCTTCTGGCCTTTGGCGGCGCGGCCTAGAGCGGTGACTTCGCCGGGGGTGAGTTCGCGATATTCGCCTGGAGGGACATCGAGACGGAGAGCTCCGTAGCCGATGCGGCGGATCTTTTCGACGTGGTGGCCGATCTCTTCGAACATTTTGCGGATCTGACGATTTCGGCCCTCGGTGAGGGTGAGCTCGTACCAGGGGTTATCGCCTCCGCGGGCCTGCTCGATCTTTGCCGGTGCAGTGATGATGCGATCACGACGGCCGCTGCGGACTTCGTTGAGACGGCCACGATCGATCATAATGCCACGGCGGAGCTGGTCGATGCTCTCGCCCGTTGGGGTGCCGGAGACTTTGACGAGATAGGTCTTCTCTACTCCGGCAGCGGCCTTGGAGAGCTTGTTGGCGAGGTCGCCGTCGTTGGTCATCAGGAGGAGGCCCTCGCTGAGGTAGTCGAGTCGACCAACGGGATAGAGGCGGACGTGGTCGCCGTGGGGGCCCTTCTGCTTGGTCATAAGCTGCATGACGGTGGGGCGCTTCTCGGGATCGTCGAGCGTGGTGACGTAGCCGCGAGGCTTGTTGAGCATGTAGTAGCGCTGCTGCTCGGGGCCGTGGAGGAGCTTGCCGTCGACGCGGATGTGGTCTTTGGTGGCGTCGTGGCGGGTGCCTAGTTCTTTGACGACGTTGCCGTTGACTTGGACGCGGCCAGCCAGGATGATCTCTTCGGCCTTGCGCCGGCTTGCGATGCCAGCCTGCGCGAGGATCTTTTGGAGGCGGTCGCCTTTAGGTTCGTCGTTGGTTTCGGGCTTGGAGGAGGAGAGAGACTTGGTCATTTGTTTCTGGCTTTCTGACTGCGGAGATGCTCATCGCGGTCTGGGGGATTCTGGGTTAGGCTGCAAACGCCGATCTCGCTCGTATGGAGGCGAAATACATGGCCTTCGTTTATTATCTCCTGTTTTCTACGGACCGTCGTCTCTACGACTGAATCCCACGCCGAGCATACGTAAGCAAACCAAATAGACCCGACCCGAGGAGGACGATGGTCGATGGCTCAGGAGTGCTATTTGTGGGAGTCACCGGTTCATTGATGTTGATCGTGTCGAGATCGACATAGTATTCGCCAAGGATGTCAGGTGAGTTTTCGAAAAACACTGCATCGATATTCGTCCAATTTAACGTCAGGAGGTCGAGATCATTGGCGGCGGAGGTCGATGATTGATCGACCAGAATACCCTTTCTGTATCCAAGGATCGTGACAGGCTTGTCATAAGCAGCGACCAACATGTTGTTCAGCGTAAACGGCCGTCCTGAAGTGGAATAGAAGCTGGATACATCTCCAGAGTAGAAGGAATCTCCGTTTGGATCTAAGAGCCCGTTGTAAGGATAGGGCGCCGGTTGAAAAGGGTAATAGTTGCTGAAGATAGATTGAGTCGGGTCGTTAGGAATTAGATTGGGAGTCGGTGGATTTAAAGCGGAGTTATAGGCCCAGCTGAAGTAGTAAAAGGTGAAATTACCGTAGGAAAATACCGGGAAAGCCTCCCCGTCAGATGGTGAGGTCAGCTCATTGAAGGTGAGCGTCTCGGCATAAACGTAGCTGCAGGCATGGAATGTCAGGACCAAGAGGGAAAGACGGCAAAGCATTTTCAGCATAAAGACCTCCAATCGAATTGAAGGGCCGCTTGCGACTACGTCCGTACTATACTCCGTAAACTTTGATGAATGATCACACGTTACTGGGTGCTGTAAACCAGAGCGATCAAAAAGATGTGATAGAGAAGCGACACAGCAAGCAGAGCAAGCTGAATACGACGGTTGCTGGTGGACATTGCCATGACGCAGATGACCAGATTGGCGACGATGCGGATGGGGTATTCGATGCCGAAGGAGTGGAGATATGCGGAGCCCTTGAGACTGGTATCGATGACGTCGGCGACGTAAGTGGCAGCGAGGAAGCCGAAGAACCATTTGCGCCGCGATAAAAAGTAGTCCTCGTAGCCTGCGTAGTCTTTGAGGTCGGACGGAAAGAGTAACGTGCAGAGGAAGTAGAAAAGAATGGCGTAGAGGATGACGAAAAAGTAACTCGCGAAGGTCCAGGTCTGAACCATCGACAGGCGAAACTCCCACCACCAGAAATGGATGATCCAAAGCAGAAGCGATGCCGCCCAGCCAAGGTGAAGGATGGAGAATCGTTCGCGGCGAGGATGTTGTACGAATCGGGCGAATCCGCTGAGCAGTGTCGTAATACAGAGGCCGACGATGATGGAGATAACAACGCGGACGTGAAGGTAGAGATCGGAGTTGGAGGCGGGGAGGGCCATGAGTCTTCCACTCGCTTACAGGTAGAAGGATATGCCATTACTCAGATATTTCGAGGATCATGGACGTCCTGAACACTTGCTGACGATGGCCCGATCAGCAGGTCCATCGTAGCAAGCGTTCCAAAGAAATAACGCAGTCAAACCAATCTATTTCTGTTCTTCGTTTTGCTCTTCTTTAGAAAGATCGGCCTGAACTTCAGCATCGAGGGCGGGCGAATCGGCACCGGTCGGCAACTGATCGGTGTTGTAGTTCGGAGGCAGGCCGGACAGACGTCCATCGACGATGGCCTGTTCCGCCGGACTGTCATCCGCACTTTCTCCGCTGCCGTCGGCCTGTGGCTCGACTTCGTTCCTTTCGGGTTCAAGGTCGCTGGGTGTCTCCGGGGCCTCGTGTTCCATGGGGATTTCCTCCTGCTCGGCCAGCTCGCCGGCCATCTTCTCAAACTCTTCGATGCTGGGAAGCTCGTTGATGTCTTTGAGGCCGAAGCGGAGAAGGAAGTCCTTGGTTGTTTTGTAGAGGATGGGGCGTCCGATAACCTGTTTGCGGCCAGCAGTGGTGACGAGTTTACGCGTCATCAGAGAGCCCAGGACACCGCCAGAGTCAACGCCGCGGATCTCGGAGACCTCGGGAGCGGTGACGGGCTGCTTGTAGGCGACGACAGCCAGTGTTTCCAGCGCCTGCAGGGAGAGCTTTAGAGGTGGTTTGAGCGACTTAATGAAGCCGCGGACCGCGTCGTGATACTCGGGCTTGGTGGAGAGCCGGTAGCCGCTGGCAACTTCGCGGATTTCGAGGCCGCGATCGCCGTTGGCATAATCGGCGATGAGCTGGTCGAGGATCTCGCGAAAGTACTCGCGTAGACGGCGGGCGCGCTCCTTGTCCTCTTTGGCCTCGCGAGCGGCTTTTTTGTCGGCTGGCTCTTCGGCTTGGGGAGCTTCGCTTCCCTGCACTGCCGAGGCGGAGGCTGATTCGGCCTCAGGCTCTGGATCGAGTGTGTCGCTTGTGCGCATTGCGGCGGCATCAGCAGCAGCATGCTGCTGGATGGATTTGAGGTGCGCGGCCTCTTCTGCTGCGGCCAGATGCAGAGCACGATCCAGCGCGGCAGCGTGTTCGGCTTCGGTCTCGACATGTTCGGGCTGGTCATCGGCCTCGTCGAGGCTGAGAGAGTGCTGGGCGGACTCCAGATGGTCCAGTTCGGCCTGGGCTTCGTGGCCGAGGAGCCCGATGAGCTGGGCCAGGGTTACCGGTTCTTCTGAGGCGTAGATGACTGCTTCGATCTTTGCTTTAAGGCTCATAGTTTCGAGGTCGTACCCTAAGCATACCAACCATGCGTAAGATTGCCATGCTGGGCTGTGGAGCCAGGTACGGAGGCTGTCCGATGATGACACGCAGAGAGTATCTGAGGCAGGCGGCAGGAACGGCAGCGGCGCTGGCGATACCGGGGCTGCTTGGAGGCCGGAGTGCCGCGGCTCAAGCTGTGTCGGCAAAGCCAATCACTGGCAAAAACAGCCTTAAAGCGCGTGCAGCGGCCAGAGGTCTGCTGGCAGGATGTGCGGTGAATGCCCCGGCTCTGCGCTCCGATGAAGCATACCGAAATTTGCTGACCGAACAGTACAACATTGTCGTCGCTGAATATTGCATGAAATGGGCAGCCCTGCGCCCGACTCCGGACACCTACTCGTTCGATGAGGCTGATGAGTTGATGGCCTTCGCCCAGACCCACGGCATGAAGATCCGAGGGCATAACTTCGTGTGGCATGAGTCTCTACCAAAGTGGTTTGCGGGGACCGTAAATAAAGACAACGCGCAGAAATTTATGACCGACCACATCATGGCCGTAGGAGGCCGCTATAAGGGACGGATCCACTCCTGGGATGTGGTGAACGAAGCGATCTGGATTCCGGATGGTCGGCCTGATGGGCTGCGAAGCTCCTCACCGTGGATGCAGATGCTTGGTCCCGAGTACATCGATATCGCTTTCAAGACGGCACGGCAGGTTGATCCGAAGGCGCTACTGACATACAACTAATACGGCATTGAGTACGACACTGCGGAAGAAGCAAAGAAGCGAGCTGCGGTGCTTGGCCTACTGCAACGGTTGAAAACCGCGGGCACACCGCTCGATGCGCTGGGCATACAGTCGCACATGCGGGCGGGAGGAAAGGATACCTTCGGCAAGGGCGTTACGGAGCTAATTGCCAGCGCGCGCGGGATGGGTTTGCAGGTCTTCATCACGGAGATGGATGTGAAGGATGCAGATGTTGCATCCGACGATATCGGCGTGATCGATCGCGCGGTGGCAGATGTCTATCGGGATTACTTGACGGACGTGCTGCGTGACCCTTCTGTAAAAGCAGTGCTGACATGGGGTGCGAGCGACAAACAGGCATGGATGAATGATCCTTCGCAGCGCAAGAAAGACGCTGGCCGCATGTCGCGACCGCTGCCGTTCGACAAGGACTATATGCCGAAGGAAGCGTTTTTTGCGATCCGCGATGCCTTTGATGGAGCAAAAAGACGATAGCCCCCGCTAAAACAAAACGGCCCGCCACAATGGGCGAGCCGTGCGGAGAGTTCAGTCCAGCTATTTGACGATGGTGTTGAAGAGCCAGAAGAGGCTTCCCGAAAGCAGGGCGGCTACAGGCAGCGTGAAGACCCAGGCGAGGGCGATGTCACGCAACGTGGATACCTGCAGCCCACTCTTGTTCGCAGCCATTGTGCCGGCCACACCAGAAGAGAGTACATGCGTGGTACTTACGGGCAGTCCGTAGCCGTCGGCCGCAAGAATCGTAAACATAGCTACGAGTTCGGCTGATGCGCCCTGCGCGTATGTCAGGTGGGTCTTGCCGATCTTTTCGCCGACTGTAACCACGATGCGCTTCCAGCCGATCATCGTTCCCAAACCAAGCGCGAGGGCAACTGCGACCTTCACCCAAGGTGGGATGAACTTTGTCGCTGTATCCAGCAGGCCCCTGTAATTCTTGAGGATTGCCGTCTCGTTAGCGCTCATCTGTGGTCCGTACTTTGGTAGCAGGCGAAGAGTCTCGCTAGTGAGATACATCTGGTTGCGAACGTTGGCCTGCATGCCTGGAGGGACCGCGCGCAGAGTCTTGTACCGCGTAACCTCGTTACGAATGTCGCCGACGATCTGCTGCAAGGCGAGCATGGTTGCAGGTGAGAACTGACGGGTGCTGATAAAGTGCTCGAGTTCCGGACCGCTATCGGCAACTGTCGCGTTCGGATCAATGTGGTTGCCAACGGTCGAGATCACTTGTTGCGAGACGGCAGCGAATGTCTGCACCTGGCTTGCGTTGACTGCGTGGTTGAGAGCGTAGGCCGTTGGCACTGTGCCGACCAGGATCAGCATGATGAGGCCCATGCCCTTCTGGCCGTCGTTGGAGCCATGCGCGAAGCTGACGCCCGTGCAGGTAAGGACAAGCAGTGCGCGAATGTAAAACGGCGGCGGCTCCGTGCCTTTGGGGGCTTCGTAGAGTCGCGGATCCCGCATCACAAGTTTGAAGAGGAAGAACATTAGGGCCGCACCGATGAAGCCGACCAATGGTGAAAAGAGCAGCGCCTTGAAGACCTTGGTGACCTGCTCCCAATCCACGCCGCTGGTTCCGCTCGCTCCGCGCATCAATTGGTTAGCGACGCCGACGCCGATGATGGAGCCGATCATGGTGTGAGAACTGGACGCCGGAAGGCCGCGCCACCACGTCGCCAGATTCCATATGATGGCTGCGATCAGTAGTGCGAAGACCATCGAGAAACCAGCACCCTGACTGACTCTCAGAATCAACTCGACGGGCAGCAACGTGATGATAGCGAAGGCTACGGCACCGGAACTGGTCAGTACACCGATGAAGTTCCATAGACCCGACCAGACGACCGCGACGTGCGGTTCCAGCGCATGTGTGTAGATAACGGTGGCTACGGCGTTGGCCGTATCGTGGAAGCCATTGACGAACTCAAACCCCAGCGCGATGAGAAGTGCCAGTCCCAACAGGAAATATGGAAGCACCGAATCCATGTGGATCGGAGACAGGTCGGCCCACAGCCGGTTCGCAATATAGC
>Ga0206905_10149_pt1 | contig 18516 bp, 14 predicted proteins | sample Alteio_BWOrgHeat_43_FD_152940 | JGI IMG/M metagenome (GOLD analysis project Ga0206905, IMG submission 152940) | Enriched cells from forest soil in Barre Woods Harvard Forest LTER site, Petersham, Massachusetts, United States -... | ecosystem: Environmental > Terrestrial > Soil > Temperate forest >...
TTTCCCAGAAACCCCCTCCAAAAACCACACCAAAATAAATCAAACCCGCTCCACAGAAAAATGGGATACTTAACCCACACATGCCTGCAACAGAACCCATCAAAGCTCGCGGAAAAAACGTACTAGGTCAGCCCCTCGATACCTGCGGCTGCGAGCCCATGACCGGCTTCTACCGCACTGGCTGCTGCGAAACCGGCCCCGACGACCTCGGCGTCCACACCATCTGCTGCGTCGTCGACGCCCCATTTCTAGCGGCCTCCAAGGCCCTCGGCAACGACCTCAGCACACCCATGCCCCAATACGGCTTCGCTGGCCTCAAACCCGGCGACCGCTGGTGCGTCTGCGCCGCCCGCTGGCTTCAGGTCCAGCAAGCAGGAGCAGCCTGCCCCATTATCCTCGAAGCCACCCACGAGGCCACCCTCAAGATCGTTCCCTTCGAGCTTTTGATCCGGTACGCCGTAATCCCCGACCAGCTTCACTAAGCCAATCCCACCACCCCATCCGAGCCGCAAAAAAGCCTCTGGAAAATTGGCTTTTTAGCCCCTTTTATTACCAAAGCTTGACATAGTTCACTTGACACGGGCGGCTCAAAGGCCTGACCGTAGAACTAATAAAAACTTTCTTTTCTCAGGTTGCAGCCAAAGATTCGCGGGGACACCATAGCCCGAATCCTGAATGGAACGCATCCAATTCGAACACCGTACCTTTTGCATCGGTGTTGCTTTTATTTCAAGGAGCCCAGTATATGAACCGTCTTTCCGACCGGAAGCGTCTGCTCGCCCTTGTCCTGACAGTCATCTTTGCTGTCATCGCCGTTTCCCCCTCTACTGCACAGACCGCTGGAACCGGCACCATATCGGGTACCGTTACTGACGCCTCCGGCGCCATCGTCCCCGGCGCCAACATCGTCATCACAGCTACAGATACAGGCGCGACACGTACCGTCACCACCAACAACTCAGGGGAATACACCTCCACATTTCTCCAGCCCGGCCGCTACGAAGTCATCGCTACCGCGTCCGGCTTCGGCAAAGTAAACCGCCAGAATCTTGTTCTGACCGTCGGTCAGGTGCTCACAGTCGATGTCACCCTTCCCGCCGCGACCGCTGCTACTGAGGTCACCGTCACCGACGTCTCGCCCCTGATCGATACCCTCAAGACCCAGGTATCGCAGACCGTCAGCCAGCAAATGGTCGCAAACCTCCCCGTCAACGGCCGCCGCTACGACAACTTTGTTCTCCTCACCACCAACGTGGTCCCCGACGGCAACTCCGGCCTCATCTCCTATCGCGGTATCTCCGGTCTCTACAACACCAACCTCGTCGACGGAGCCAATAACCAGCAGGCCTTCTTCTCCGAGGCCCGTGGCCGCGCCATCGGCGCTCCCTACGTCTTCCCACAAGACTCCATCAAGGAGTTTGAGTCCTCCACCTCCGGCTACTCGGCCGAATTCGGACAGGCCGCCGGCGGGCAGATCAATGCCATCTCCAAGTCCGGCTCCAACGCCATCCACGGCGATCTCTTTTACTTCCTCCGTTACCCTTCACTGAACGCGCTCGATCCTCTCACCAAGTTCAACGGTCGCCAGCCCGGAGCGAACCCCGCTCTCCTTCAACCCTCCGTTCATCAGCAGCATCAGTTCGGTGGTTCCGTCGGCGGTCCGATTCTTAAGGACAAGCTCTTCTACTTCTTCACCTACGATGGCTTCCGTCGTTCCGGCCCGCTACTATACAGCTCTACGGCCTCCATCTCGACGTTTGCCTGCCCGGCCCCTATTAGCGGATCGCAATGCGATGCAGCCAAGGCTTACCTCAATGGACTCAGTGGCCCGGCGCCCCGCGAACTCACGCAGGACATCTTCTTCCCGCGTCTCGACTACCAACTTAACGGCAACAATCACATCAGTGTCGAGTATCTCTTCCAGAACTACAAGCTTCCCAACGGCTATAGCACCGCCCCAACCTACACCAACAGTTCGGCTTCCACCAACGGCCGATCGGACTTCCACCAGCGCTACTTCATCTCTAACTGGGAGTCGGTCATCACGCCGACTATGACCAACGCCTTCCGCTTCCAGTGGGGCCGAGACCTCGAAGTCACCTCGTCCAACGCGCCCGGGCCTTCGGTCACTATCTCCAATGTTCAGACCTACGGCATGCCCAACGCTCTACCCCGACTTGCCTTTCCTGACGAGCATCGCTGGCAGATCTCCGATACTGTCTCGAAACTCCTCGGTAATCACAATCTCAAATTCGGTGTCGACATCAATCTCATCCATGAGTATCTCGCCAATCTCTTTCAGGGTGGCGGCATTTACTCTTATGCTGCACTCAACAATCAGTGCCTCAATCCCGCACAACAGGGTGTAACTCCTTGCACTGGTGCGGCAGCCATCAATGGTCCGGGGGCCGCCTTCGCTAACTGGGTTCAGGACGTCTATGGAGTCAACGGCGGCCAACACTACAGCACGTTCACTCAGGTCAACGATCCCATCACCCACATAGGCGCCGACGACTTCTGGAATCAGGACATCGCTGGCTTTGTTGAGGACGCCTGGAAGGTTACAAGCAATCTCAACGTCACCGCAGGCATCCGGTATGACACTCAGATCGTGCCTCAGCCGCCACACCCTTACACCACCAGCTTTAACGGTGCGCCGTCTCCGCTCGGCAACTTCTACACCAAAACAATCAACATCAACTACAAGATGATTCAGCCCCGTATCGGCTTCTCATGGTCGCCCCATAATGGCACCGTTCTCCGCGGCGGCTACGGCATCTTTTATGCCCTCACCACCAACTCCACTTTCTATGCCACCCGTGTGGAGAATGGTGTTTTCCAACAGCAGTACTCGTTCAATGTCAGGCAGTCGGCTGGTACATCGACGATTCCGACTTCGTACACATACGGAGCCGGCGCGCCGCAAAATATAGGCGTACTCTTCACACCTCCCGGACTTCCGTTGGCCGCTCCCTTCTCGGGCGCGGTGACACCGACTGTCCAGAACACAGGTGCTACCCCGGTCACTGCACCGCTTGCCTTCCGCGGTCAGGACCCCAGCTTCACCAATCCATACACCCACTCGATGGATTTGGCAGTGGAACAGGAACTTCCTGGTCATGTCAGCCTTACCATCGCCTATGTTGGTACCCGCGGTATGCGCCTGCCTTATTTCATCGATGTGAATCAGCCGCGTACCACCCTGACTCGCACCTACCAAATCAGGCCATCGGCTACGGGGCCTGTGACCAGCACCATCACGGTTCCGTTTTACTCAACCAGCATTGGCAGACCATCTCCCAACGACGGTGGTATCCTCGCCGGTTTCAGCGGTATCAACTCCTGGTATCACTCAGGCGCGTTCACCATCCGCAAGCCGTTCAGCCACGATGTTGAACTGCTGATCAATCACACCTGGTCCAAGGCCATCGATGGCGGTCAGGTTCCAGGTCAGTTCGGCACCTTCAACGGCACCGATACCATCCTCGATCCCTTCAACCTGAAGAACCCAGGCAGCCTCGACGAATACAGTCGATCCGACCTCGACATGCGCAACCGTTTCGTCGCCAGCGTCGTCTGGTCGCCCAGAGTGGGTCTCGCGAACCGATACGCCAACCTTGCAGCGAACGGTTGGTCCTTCTCAGGAACCGCAACCTTGCAAACCGGCACTCCGCTCACAGCAACCATGAGCGGCAACGCCTCGGGCGGTATCGAAGGCGGCGCAACTGGTGGCGCGGTAGGCAACAGCCCATCGCCCTCCACGGGCCGCGCTCCTCAGTTCCGTCGCAATTCCTTCCCCAGCAATGGTGTTCGCAACATCGACGCCCGTCTCTCGCGTGATATTCCTATCCATGAAAACATCAAGATGCAGGTCTTCGTGGAAGCCTTCAACATCGTCAACAGGAAGCAGATTCTCAGCTACAACACCACTGCCTTCCAGTACAGCAACACGACCGATATCATCCCGTTCGTGACTAACGCTGCTTCTGCCTTCGGTACCCCAAGCTCAACATCGAGCACGCTCTACGGTCCGCGCCAGATGCAGTTCACAGCCAAGTTGTTCTTCTAATCATCCCCAAACCTGAAATGGGGCTCCGCTTCATCGGAGCCCCGTTCCATTTAACCAGCTATCCGGTTGTGCCAGCCCTCCACTCTCTGTACTGTTGATGCCATAGGCTGCCGTCTCGAAAAATCTGAGCCAGCGGATGGTGCCCAATGAAAGCGCGGCGAAGGATCATCGTCTACATCGCGACCAGCGTCGACGGTTACATAGCCCGACCCGACGGCGATGTCGAATGGCTAAATCGTCACCCGAGCACATCCGATTACGGCATGCGGGACTTCTACCCCTCCATCGACACCATCCTGTGGGGGCGCAAGACCTACGACTGGGCCCTCGATTACGACAGGAAGACAGGCAGCAAAGGTAGGATCTTCGACACCAAACTTGCCAACTACGTCTTCTCCAGCAGACCGCCGAAACAAGCGACTCCGGGTATTGAATTCATCTCTGAGCCTATAAAAGAGTTTGCGCAGCGCCTGCGGGCGACGCCGGGAAAACACATCTGGATGATGGGCGGCGGAGAACTGATCGCCTCATTTCTCGACGCCGGCGAGATCGACGAATTCGACATTCATGTCATTCCTACCCTCATCGGTGAGGGCATTCCACTCATAGCGCCGCGCCATCGAGACGTGTCCCTTCGCATGCGCTCGGCCAGAAAGTACCTCGACGGCGTCGTCCGACTGCGCTATGAGGTTGAGAGGTAGCTCTGAGAACGGCGAATCGTACCCCTCGGCGCTCATTCGAACAACCGATATCCACAGACCGCTATCCTCAATTTACTTGTCAAATCCCAAAACTGGTTATGTAGCTCATAACAGAAGACATCGAGTTTGCAAAGGAGTTTCTCAGTTCGGTTTACGTAAGAAGTAGAGTCAAAAAGAGTTCTGTCACCCGACGGGACTCTTTGTTTTAACAGGAAAGGGTAGCAAGTCTTTTATTTGCAATAATTTGGCTTATCGAAAAACAATGTATGGCGTTGTAAACAAAACCCTTAATGGGAGATATGGGGGGAAGGGGTACCTCAGATGGCAGAACCTATGCGAGTCTCACAGAGCTTCAAGTGACTTTCAAGTAACGGTCGCATTTGGGAGAAGTGGATCACACGGTTATGGAAATGCATTATCTTCAGGGACGTGGAGATGGCCTCGTCACAGCCCGATGATCTTGTTCTTCCGTTGTCGACGGCGCAGGAATCCACGACTACGCGTCATCACACGCCCGATCTGTCCGAACTCCCGAAGGATGTTCTTCGTGAGCTATGGCTAACCGCAGAAGCAGAGACCCGTGGCCTGACTTTTGAGGAGTTTGGCGCTGTCCTCGCCTCTGTAGGCGCGAAGCTTAACCACGGTCTGCCTTCGGGCGTTCAGCCCGATACTGCCCAGAGAGCTTCCTTCTTCCGGTCATTACATCTCTCGGAACTTGCTCTCGCGCACTCTTGTGCTCTGGGCCGCGAGGTCGCCTGGGATTGTTTCTTCAGCCTTTACCGTGCTCCTCTTACCCGAGCTGCCGTCGCTATGACCGGATCAGCCAATCTCGGCCACGATCTCGCCGACTCGCTTTACTCCGAGCTCTATGGTCTTCGTCAGGTCGATGGCCAACGCCGTTCTCCACTGGCCTCTTATTCCGGTCGTGGCTCGCTTCTCGGCTGGCTCCGCACGATCCTGGCTCAGCGGCATGTGGATCGCCACCGCCGGACCCATCGCGAGGCCCCGCTTGAAACGGTCGATGTCGCAGCGCAAGCACCCTCTGTGGCGCCGATCGATCTCGAACTCACTCGACTCAAGCATGCTATCGTCCGCACTTTTCAAGACCTTGCACCTGAGGATCGTTTTCTGCTCGCTTCGTACTTTCTTGATAGTCAGACACTCCTGCAGATATCTCGCGTCCTTCGCGTTCACGAAGCTACAATCAGCCGGAGACTCAAGCGCCTGGTCGCCGATCTCCGCAAGCAACTCCTCCATAATCTTCAGTCGGGCGGCCTGAGTAAACGGGCCGCCGAGGAAGCTCTCGGCACAGATCCACGCGATATCGAAACAAATCTTCGATCGCTCCTGCAAACTTCTCAAACCTCATCGTTCTCTGATAAGACGATCTCGACCACTACCAAAGCATCCGATTCACTATGAGCGACCTTCTCCAATTCGGGCATCATCCAGACGCGGACCAGCTCAACGCCTTCGTTGAACATGCTCTGCCTCTTCATGAGTACGAGCAGACGCTCGCCCATCTCGCTGTCTGCTCTGACTGTCGTTCCATCGTGGCGTTTTCCATGCCTCCAATGGAGGAAGCTCCAGTATTGCAAGCCAAGACCGTCCGAAAGTCTTGGTTTCCTGGATGGAAGCTTGCGTGGCCTACCGCCGCGGCCTTCGCTGCGCTCGCCATCGTCGTCCTCTATATTCGTAACACCACGAACTTGCCCAATACAGGTGTGTCGATCCAGAGAGCAGACTCTCCTTCACCTGTTCCCGCCCCAGAAAAATTGACGAAACCCAATGCGCTAGTTGGCCCGGTGTCCCACCAAGGTCGTTTGAGTTCTTCAACTACAAAAAATTCCGTCGGCATAAGCTCCCGAAACGCCGCCGCGCCCTCCAATCAGAGCAGCGATCTCAGAGCCCATGCCCCATCTTCTCCTGACCGCTCTGCGAAGGTTATCAATGGCAACCAGCCCGATTCGCTCATCGCTAGTGCTGGTGTAGGTTCTGGAAATGGCGGTGTTCTCTCCCAGCACCCGGCACCCACGGTGACAGATTCTCTACATCAAAACCGCTTCAACGCCGGTGCGGCATCCTCTGCAGTCCCCGCTTCTCCACTTGCATCGCCTGCGTCAGTCGGTGGTCCCCTTAGGCGACCTTATGATGTGGCACCTACACATGCGGCAACTCTGAATGCCTTCAATCAGAACCCCGAAGTCACAACCGCCGCGGCGCCTATGGCGCTATCTTTCAATGGCCGCAACGTCGGACTAAATGAAGCTGGAGGCGTATTGGCTCAACATCCTCTTCCGAGCCATCTTCCGGCTATCTCCATGGTTTCAGCAAACCATCAGATACTCGCCATTGATACGCAGAATTCGCTCTTCTTCAGCGGAGATGAAGGTAAGAGCTGGAAGGCCATTTCACCCCAGTGGCAAGGCCGCGCTGTCAAAGTCGTCCTGGTATCTTCTGAGACCCTCGCCAAAATGAGTTCCGGAATTGCTGTGGGCAACATTGCTTCCCCAAGTTTTGCGTCGCAAACTGCCCCCGCTCGCGCGCAGGATCCAGGCGCAAGCTCCGTACTGACAGGAAAAGTTACGGATACAACCGGTGCGGCCATTCCGGATGCGTCCATTGTCGTCACGGGCACTGAAGCGGCAAACGTCCACAACGTGAAGACCGACCATTCCGGGAGCTATGCAATAGGTGGCCTTGTCCCTGGTCATTATCAGATCGCGGCCCGGGCACCCGGCTTCCAGGAGCAGGTGTCGGCCGTCAACGTTGCCTCATCTGAGCAGGGGCTCGCTAATTTCGCACTTCCCATCGGGTCGACCTCCGAGACGGTCACAGTCGAGGCGACAGCTCTTCCCCTAGTCGAGTTGCCCACAACGAACAGGGAGATCGCAGAGCCTTCTATTATCAAGCCGCCTCCTCTCTTTGAGATCACGACCGAAGATGGGAATCATTGGATTAGCGTTGACGGCCAGACCTGGAAGCCTAAGTAACGGCCGCGGCGACTCTCTGAAAAAATATTTCCTTTTTGCTGCAAGTTCAAAGAAGTCCAGCGTTCTCCAGTCAGACAGCACCGATGAATATTTCATCGACGTCGTACAAGGAGAACCTTGGATGCGCATTAGCCGTTCTTGCTCTTTTCTTAGTTTCCTAGTGCCTTTTGTTCTTGTCGTTGTTGCCGCCGGCACTCTCTCCTTCACACATGCACGCACGCAGCAACTGGCCGCCACGTACTCGCACCGCGGCCTCTCCGTCACGATCCCATACCAGTCCACAAACGCGGGCTCAGGCAGACTCATCACCGAGATCCTTGATCCCGAAGACCACATTCTTGGTCGGGTCGAACGCGCCGTCGACATCGCCAAAGGTGACGGCTCCTGGCAGCAGGTCATCACACCGGAGAAGCTAATCCCCTTCGATGACATCATCTGGCAGCGCATGCGTTACCGCTTCGAGTACAACGACAGCACTTTTCCCGCAATCGAGGGCATAGAATCCATCTCTCAGATCCTCCGGCATCCTGTCGTTCACATACTTGGCCAAACTCAATATCTTGCCGGCAGTGAGGCCGCAATCCGTGTCATTGTCTCGGACGCCAACAGCGACATCGCAGAGACGGGCATGCTGCACATAGAACTGCTTATCCCCAATCAGTCACCACGCCCGCTCTTCTCCGGTCGCCTGAACCGCCGAGGCACGGTCGAAGCCCAGTTTCGCTTTCCCGCTGACCTCGCAGGCAAGTACGAGATGCGCTACGTGGCTGAGACCCCAATCGGCTCGACCGAATTCACCCAACCCATCCAACTCGAAGAGAAAGCATCCATCCTTCTCACCACCGAAAAGCCTATCTACCAGCCAGGCCAAACCATTCATGTTCGCCTGCTGGCGCTTGACCGCTCCAATTACAAGGCCGAGTCAGACCGCAAGCTTACCTTCGAACTGGAAGACTCACGCGGCAACAAAATCTTCAAGAAATCAACCACAACTGATAAGTTTGGCGTCGCCTCCACTGAGTTTTCGCTTGCCGATGAAGTGAATCTTGGCACATATCATCTTCGTGCGCTCATAGGTGATCCGTCCGCTCTTTCGAGCACTTCCGAGATCGCCATCAACGTCGAACGATACGTGCTGCCCAGATTCAAAGTTGCCGTCGAGTTCTCCGAAAAAGACAACAAGCCAAAACGCGATTACCGACCAGGAGATCATGTCACCGGCACCGTCCGCGCAAACTACTTCTTTGGCAAGCCGGTAGACCATGCCGACATTACCGTCAAAGTTTCCAGCATGGATGTCGCCGTCTTTGAGGCAGCCTCCATCACTGGTACCACGGACAACGATGGGGTCTTCCACTTCAATCTCAAGCTGCCCACGTACTTTGCCGGGCGACCGCTCGACCAGGGCGCCGCCCGCGGTCTCGTCGAGGCTGTCGTGAAAGACTCCGCCGCCCATTCAGAGACTCGCGGCGAGTCCATCACGATCAGCCAATCCCCTCTGCTTATCACGGCAGTACCGGAGGGAGGCACCTTAATACCGCACATTGAAAATCAGGTCTTCATCCTCAGTTCCTATCCTGACGGCACACCGGCCAACACCATCCTCACGGTCCATCTTCCTGGCATCGGCGATCAGCAGGTTTCCACCGACAGCGGCGGGGTTGCTGTCGTTCATCTCATCCCCACTTCTGACATGGAATCTCTCCACATCGAAGCCGACGATCATCGCGGCAACCGCGCATCTTCCTCCATTCCACTTCAGACACGTTTTGGAGCGGACCAGGTCCTTCTCCGCACCAATCACTCGGTGTTCAAGACCGGCGACCGTATCCAACTCAAAGTTCTCTCCACATGTTCGAGCGGCTCCGCTTATATCGATGTCGTAAAAAACGGACAGACAATCCTCACACGCGACCTCGACCTTCAGAATGGTCAAGCTAATCTGACCCTCAACATCACCCCTGAGATGGCTGGCACTCTCGACATCGATGCTTACCTCTTCGGCCGCAACGCCCAGCCTGTCGCCGACCATCGGCTCGTCTTCGTACAGCCCGCCGACGAACTGAAGATTGAGACCATTGCCGATGCTTCTGTCTACAAACCAGGCTCCGATGCAAGCGTACATTTCCACGTCACCAACTCTCGCGGTGAAGGAGTTAGTGCTGCCCTCGGCCTGCAGATCGTCGATGAAGCCGTCTTCGCCCTCGCCGAAAAACAGCCCGGCTTCGCCAAGGTCTTCTTCTATCTCGAGCAGGAGGTCATGAAGCCTCGCTACGAGATCCACTCTCTCTCCATGCCAAACATCGTCGAGCCTGCCGATTCGTCCCATAACGAGCAGCATGACCTTGCCGCCCGCGCTCTCTTCGCCGCGACCGAGATGGCCAATCCCGCGAAGCTTGACACTGAATTTGGCCGCAGCCTCCCGCAGACCAAATATGCTGAGTATCAGCAGCGATATCACGCAGCCTTCATTGATCAGGTCAACCAGGTTGTCGCAAAGCTCGGCAAAGATCTCGAGAACCATCCAGCCGACGAAGACATCACCACAGCATTCGCGAAGATTACTCTCGGCGACGGTTCACGGCCGCACGATTCCTGGAACACGCCCTTCCGCATAGAATCAACCGGATTGAGCCAAGACAGGAATCATTTCTACCGCATCCGCAGCGCTGGTCCCGACCGCGAGTTTAGCAACGCTGATGATCTCACCGTCTACATCGAAGACCGCTCTGGAACCATCATCCATTCACCAGGCCACGGCGGCTCACTTGGCGTCAAAATTGAAAACAATCGCGGTTCCTTCGGCGAACGTGCAGAGGCCACCGGCAGCGTCATCGATCAAAGCGGCGCCGTCATCCCCGGAGCCACGATCATCCTCCGCCAGCTCTCAACACAAAATATCCGCACTACCCACAGCAACGACGCAGGGCAATTTTCTCTCGCGGCTCTGCCCTTCGGGCGCTACCAGCTAGAGATAACTTCACCGGGCTTTCTCAGCCTCACTGGAAGCATTTCTCTGCAGGCACGCGACCGGGCCGTCCTCTCAGCCACCCTAGGTATCGGCAGTGTCACCGAGACCGTAGCGGTCAATGGATCAGCGATCTTCATACCATTGGCAGAGCCACTGCGCATGGTCCAAGGCATAGCTATAGGCGGTCCGGTCGCCGGAACGATGCCATTAGCCCAGACAGCGTTAGTCGACAATGCCTCCGCCGCTCCCCTCGCGGTCTATGCACGCTCATTCGCCGTGGTTAATAAAACAACGACGTCCGACGCTCCGCACGTCCGGTCCTACTTTCCCGAAGCTCTCTACATCAATCCCGAGATCATCACCGACGCCAAAGGTAATGCAAGCGTCTCCATCCCAATCGCCGACTCCATCACCACCTGGCGTATGGCGATGATCGCCTCTACCCAATCCGGCGCGCTCGGCACAAACACCTCAAGCCTCAAGGTCTTCCAGGACTTCTTCGTAGAGCTCGATCTCCCAGTCACCCTTACTCAGGGCGATCGCGTCTCTATCCCCGTCGCCATCTACAACTACTCCGGCAAGCCGGGCCAGGTCAGCCTCAAGCTACAACCTGAAGACTGGTTCTCGCTCGACGGCGACAGCGCCGAAAAGGCCGTTCGAGTCGAAGCAGGTCGAGTCGGCAGCTCGAACTTTACCATCAGCGCAAAGCACATCGGCAAGTTCAAGCTAACCCTTTCTGCTCGTATGAATGATGATTCCGTCCGCGACGAACGTGAAGACATCGTTGTCCGCGAGATAGAGGTCATACCTAATGGCCGCGAGCAGAACCTTGTCTTCAATGGAAGACTCGAAACCTCTGCCCAGCACGATCTCCACTTTCCCATCACCTCCATACCCGATGCTACGAGCATCCTTGTCAGGGTCTATCCCGGCCCGCTCAGTCAGGTCATCGAAGGCATGGACAGTATCCTCAGCATGCCCGGCGGCTGCTTCGAGCAAACCTCCTCCAGTACCTACCCCAACGTTCTTGCGCTGGACTATATGAAGCGCACAAAGAAGCTCACTCCAGAGGTCCATGCCAAGGCCGAGGGCTACATCGCCAACGGCTACCAGCGTCTGCTGACCTTTGAGGTTCCGGGCGGCGGCTTCTCCTGGTTCGGTCAGGTTCCCGCCAATAAAATCCTCACGGCTTATGGCCTCATGGAGTTCAACGACATGTCCAAAGTCTCGGACGTAGACCCCAGGCTCATCGAGCGCACGCGCGACTGGCTCGCTCGGCAGCAACAACCCGACGGTAGCTGGAAGCCCGACAGCTCCTTCATCAATGAAGGAGCAACCAATCGCTACAACTCTGACGTCCTTCGCATCACTGCGTATATTGCCTGGGCGCTCGCTAACACCGGTTATCAAGGGTCGGCCGTTGAGAGGGCCAAACAATTCGTTGAGTCCCATTCAAACTCAAAACCTGACCCTTATACCCTCGCCCTTATAGCCAACTTCGCCGCTGACTATGGCAAGGATCGCGACTTCACTCATCGATCCATGCAGGCACTCATCGATGCTCGGATGGAAAAGGACGATCAGGTTTATTGGACCGTCGAAGAGACCGGTGTTTACTCAACGGGACCGAGCGCAGCGATTGAAACGACCGGCCTCGCCACCCAGGCCCTCCTCAAATGGGGACAGGCATCCGAGATTGCCCGCAAAGCTCTCAACTTCATCTCTTCGAAGAAACAGGCTTCCGGAAACTGGGGTACTACGCAAGCCACCATCATAGCGCTGCGCTCGCTCCTGCTTGCCTCACAGCTCAGCACATCAGATGTCCGTGGCTCGCTCCAGGTCATCCTCAACGACAAACCCGTAGAGACTCTCAAGCTGACACCCGAGAACAACGATCTTCTTCACCAGTTCGTCTTCAAAGGTATCGACGCGCAGAAGCCAGTCTCCGTGAAACTCAAATTTGAAGGTTCCGGCGGCCTGGCTTACCAGGTAGTGGGTCGCTATTTCACCCCGTGGGATGAAAAGCCCGCTATCGAACCTCTCTCGATCGACGTCACCTACGATCGCACGAAGCTTGTCCAGAATGACATCGCTACCGCCACGGCCACTGTAAGAAACAATCTCCCAAAGACCGCCAACATGGTCATGGTCGACTTAGGTATCCCACCCGGGTTCGACCTTCTAAGTGAGGATCTGCAATCCTTCCAGGAAAAGACTGCTAGAGCTGGAAGCGGCCGCCTGGAAAAGTTCAGCCTCACCGCGACCCAGGCAATCCTCTACTTCAATGCGCTCTCACCGAAACAAACTGTAACTCTTAGCTTTCGTTTGCGAGCCAAATATCCGATTCGCGCCCGAACCTTCCAATCCCGCATATACGAATACTATGATCCTGACGTGAATTCGACGGCTCGTCCCATCCAATTGGAGGTGCGTGAACGTTGATCGACGTACATGATTCTGCTATTGAATTCCGGTTCTCTGACGGAAGGAACGTGATAATGCGGAAAACTCATCTAGTCAAAACGGCCAGATCATTTCGAAGTATCCCAGCGGGTCGAAGTATCCGAGCGGAGGCAGTTCAACAGATTGCGGAGAACGGGAAAGAGAAGCTGTGCATTTAGGCCGGAACTTGCAGGAAGAGTCCGCCGAAAGAAACAGCAAACCTAACAACTGTTTCGAACTGTCGGACGGACAGCGTAGACCATTGGTCTGCATAAAGAAAGCCATTTGACCTTCTCTTCAAAAAAGGCAAAACTGAGGAATGGTGCGCCCGAGAAGATTCGAACTTCTGACCTACAGCTTCGGAGGCTGCCGCTCTATCCAGCTGAGCTACGGGCGCATACCTCTAGCCTAGCATCAGTTGACAGCCCGCGCCAACGCAGTACAGCATCGAAACGTATACAAACCAGAGCGCAAGCTCAAACAAGAGAGGTCAAAATGCTCCTCCGTTCCCTCGTATCGCTTGCCTGTACCGCCATTCTCTCTGCTGCGAGCCTTACCCCGGCAGTAGCCCAGAACGACCAGCCCAAACCAAGCCCGCCGGCCACGGCTACGGTTTCACTTGACGGAAGAGACGTCACCATCAATTACGGAGCTCCCTCCATGCGTGGCCGCAAGATCTTCGGCGGTCTGGTCCCATTCGATAAGGTCTGGCGCACAGGAGCAAACGAAGCCACCTCCTTCGTCACCCAGGGCGATCTCAAGATCGGTCCTGCCAAAGTCCCGGCAGGCAGTTATACCCTCTACACGCTGCCCAATTCCACCCGGTGGCTCCTCATCATCAACAAGCAGACCGGTCAGTGGGGCACTGTCTACGATCAGTCCAAAGACCTGGTCCGCATTCCCTTACATTCGAAGACACTCTCCTCCCCACAGGAGAAGATGTCGATCACCTTTGAAAACACGGTCGGCAATATCACCGAGCTTCACATCAGGTGGGAAAATACTGAGCAATACATCGAAATCGTAGGCCAATAAGTATTATTGGGCGTCAGCCGCTTCACGGTCGAGCCGGAGCTTTTCCATCACCGCTGCCACCAGTTCCTTGGCTCCATTGATGTTCATCAGAACGGCCTGCAGATCGAGCGCCGGAACGTTTGGGTTCCGCGCGCTCGTGCAGTACACCCCATGTTGTCCGATGAGAATCAGCGCATCCGTCAGCACATCCAAAGTGACGGCGAGACGCCCCCGCGCCTCGCCCATCATGAACTCATATTTTTCAAGCTCATCCTGCCGGTCATAGAAGACAGACACGTTACCACTCCTTGTCGGCGCTATCGACCGCAAGCTCAGTAGAAGCCGCCGGAGCCTTCCACCGAAGAATCGGCTTCCGGGCCGCCGTAGTCTCATCCAACCGCTGTAGTCGCGTCGAATGCGGAGCAGTCTGCACCAGCTCAGGATTCTCCTCGGCCTCGCGAGCAATCTGCTTCAGAGCATCGATCAGCAGATCCAGCTCCTCGCGGCTCTCGCTCTCCGTAGGTTCGATCATCATTGCGCCCTGAACCACTAGCGGGAACGAAACCGTATACGCATGGAAGCCGTAATCGATCAGCCGCTTGCCCATATCACCCGTCTTCACACCGTTCTTGGCCTGCAGCTTGTCCGAGAACACAACCTCATGCAGCGACTGTGTCTTGTACGGCAGCTCGAACGTGCCCTCCAGCTTCGCCCGAATGTAATTGGCGTTCAATACAGCATCCTCGGTCGTCTGCCGTAGTCCATCCGGGCCATTTGCCAGGATGTAAGCCAGTGCCCGCACGAACATGCCGAAGTTCCCATAGAACATCCGCACGCGCCCAACAGTCTGTGGCCGGTTGTAATCCAACGCCAACCTACCATCCTCGCGCCTCACCACAACCGGCGTAGGCAAAAACGGCTCCAGTATTTTCTTACAGGCCACCGGTCCCGATCCCGGACCACCGCCTCCATGCGGAGTAGAGAACGTCTTATGTAAATTCAAGTGCATTACATCGACGCCAAAATCGCCCGGCCGCGTCTTGCCCACCAGCGCATTCATGTTCGCCCCATCCATGTAGAGCAAGGCGCCCTTCGCATGAAGAATGTCCGCGATCTTGTGAATCTCGCTCTCGAACACACCGATCGTAGAAGGATTCGTCAGCATCAGTGCCGCAGTATCTTCATCGACCATCCGCTCCAGTTCAGCGATATCCACCATACCTTGAGCGTTCGACTTCAGGTTCGCGACCTCGTATCCGCACACTGCAGCAGTCGCTGGATTCGTCCCATGCGCCGAGTCTGGAATCAGGATCTTCTTCCGCGGATTGCCCTTGCTCTCATGGTAAGCCCGAATCATCAGGATCCCCGTAAACTCTCCATGAGCGCCTGCAGCCGGTAGCAGCGTCGTTGCATCCATTCCGGTGATCTCAACCAGAACTTCCTTCATCATCTTGATGATTGCCAGGCAGCCCTGAGATAGGGACTCCGGCTGATAGGGATGTGCCTCAGCTATCCCTTCCAACCGCGCTACAGCCTCATTCACGCGCGGGTTGTACTTCATCGTGCAGCTGCCTAGCGGATACATCCCCAGGTCGATGGCATAGTTCCAGGTCGAAAGCCGCGTAAAATGCCGGATGATCTCAATCTCGCTCAGCTCTGGCATCACACCCAAATCTGTGCGCACTGTATCGCCCAGCAGGGAAGCGGCATCCACAGCCGGAACATCCAGCTCCGCAAGCCGATAAGCTTTCTTCCCCGCAGAAGATTTCTCGAAGATCAAGTCTTCATTCTGGTTGACGTGCGTCGTCGCCTTCTTTGGCGAACCTACAAACTTCTCATCTGCCATCGTTAAAACTCCTGCGCATCACTTGCGTCGCCGGTCTCCGAGTAGTTCCCGGACTCCGGGCCATCCAAATCTTCTTCGCGTAACGAAAGACCAAACACCGTACCGCTCTCGAACTCAATCGTTAGCGCATCACCTTCTTCCAACGAAGCCTGAGCGACTTTTTCGCCGATCTGTGCGCATAAAGCATTCCGGTACTCCGGTTCGCCATATGCCACCGAAAAATCAGGTAGTAGCACGTGAGGCCAGTTGTAGAGCGTAAACAGCGGAGCAGCGAATCGAAGCTGCAGATAATCCTGCACAAACTCAACCGCGACAAGCTCCTCTCCAACGATTCCCGAGACGTCCATCGCTAAACCTTCTTACCCACAAGCGCCTCAGCTACGGCATCGATCTGCTTCCGCGTCGTCAACTCCGTCGCGCACCACAGGCTCGCATTCGGTCCCAGCTCTGGATACCACTTGTGCAACGAAAGTCCGCCGATGATCTTGTGGTCGAGCAGCGCAGCGTTGGTCTCTTCGGTGCTCTTTGGAAGCTCGAGCACAAATTCATTGAACCGGGGCGCACCCTCAAACAACACCTTGCCACGTGTCCCTAGAATGCTCTTCAGATAAGCAGCCTTGGCGAGGTTCTGCTCCGCCAGCTCCTTCATGCCCTGCTTCCCATAAACAGTTAGAAAGATCGTCGTCATCAACGCCATAAGCGCCTGATTCGTGCAGATATTCGAAGTCGCCTTCTCACGTCGAATATGCTGCTCACGGGTCGACATCGTCAGCACAAAACCACGCTTGCCATTTACATCCTTGGTCTCGCCGATCAGTCTTCCCGGCATCTGCCGAAGGAACTTCTCCTTGCAAGCGATCACGCCGCAGTACGGCCCACCGTAGCCGAGAGGGATGCCATACGACTGCGCTTCCATCGACACGATGTCTGCTTCCGCAGGAGGTTTCACAATGCCCAGAGACACCGCCTCCGCTATCGAGACAATCAACAGAGCGCCCTTCTTATGCGCAATCTCGGCAATCGTCGTTACATCCTCAATCGTGCCAAAGAAGTTCGGCGACTGAATCAGCACGCACGCCGTCTCACTCGTAATTGCAGCATCGAGCGCTACCAGATCAACTCGTCCGTTCGACGAATAGCCAACCTCGGTGAGAGGAATCTCCTGGTGCTGCGCATACGTTGCAACCACCTCGCGATACTCCGGATGAACCGTCCTCGCGATGATTGCGCCATCACGCCCGGTCACTCGTACCGCCATCATGATCGCCTCAGCCGCACCGCTCGAGCCGTCGTACATCGAAGCGTTGGCGATCTCCATGCCCGTCAGCTCGCAGATCATCGTCTGGAACTCAAACATCGCCTGCAGCGTTCCCTGCGCGATCTCCGGCTGGTACGGCGTATAGCTCGTCAAAAACTCTCCACGCTGCACCAGAGAGTCGATGATCACCGGCCGATAATGCCGATATACACCCGCGCCCAGAAAGCTCGCATAACCCGTGGCATTGCTCTCAGCAAAAGCGCGAAACTTATCGATGATCTCCGATTCGCTGTGCTGGCGGGGAATCGCAAGATCGCGCGTTAGCCGATATTCGGCCGGGATTGTGGAAAACAGCTCGTCAATGGACGAGACGCCTATCTCCGCGAGCATCTCCTCGCGATCGGCAGGGGACTTCGGCAAGTAGCGCATGTCGTTTAGTGTCCGGTCTCTTCGCTGATGAATTTTTCGTAATCCGCAACCGTCAGCAATCCGTCAACTTCTGCGGCATTGCTCACATCGAGCTTCAGCATCCACGTATTGTTCGCGTCAGCGTTAATCTTTTCCGGCGCATCCTTCAGATCTTCATTCACCGCTGTAACTGTTCCGGATACCGGTGAATACAGGTCGGAGACCGCCTTAACGGACTCCACCGATCCGAAGATCTTGTGCGCCTCCAGCGTGTCGCCCACCTTCGGCAGGTCGACGAATACGATATCGCCCAACGAGTTCTGCGCGTAATCCGTTATGCCGACCGTTCCCTTTGTTCCATCAATCTCAATCCACTCGTGTTCCTTGGTGTACTTGTAATTCGCAGGATATGACATGATCTTGGCAATCTCTCCATCTTCCATTGTAGTGCGTTAAATGCTGGAAAACCTTATGCAGCAAGCGTGTTTTAGCGTGGGGCAAACCCTGGATAGGGCTCAAGCTGGGTGAAAGCGACAACCTCCAGCATGTCCCGCTTCGCCAGCGGAAGACTGGCCACAGCCTCCCGCGCCTCTTCCTCAGATGCAGCTTCCATAACGATTGCCGCACCGGGCATATCTTTTCGACGCCAGATCGTGCGAATGATTCCCGCCGTATATAGCTCCCGCACGCGCTGGCCCTCAGCCTCAATCAACTCTGGGGTCCAGGTCTCGGGCGGGAAGACGTCCGTGCGGCGGCGACTCAAAACAAGAAATTGCACAATCTCTCCTTACCTTTTCGTCTGGTTATCCGGCTA
>Ga0206905_10151_pt1 | contig 18334 bp, 14 predicted proteins | sample Alteio_BWOrgHeat_43_FD_152940 | JGI IMG/M metagenome (GOLD analysis project Ga0206905, IMG submission 152940) | Enriched cells from forest soil in Barre Woods Harvard Forest LTER site, Petersham, Massachusetts, United States -... | ecosystem: Environmental > Terrestrial > Soil > Temperate forest >...
TGAGCGGGTGTATCTGTGAAGGTTTTTTCGACTTCCTTTTTCTTTCCTTTTTTGGAAATTAAGGAAAGGAATTCGGAGATGGAAAGAATTTTGGCGCCAAGATTTTTTACTGTAGATGCAAGTGGTCTATCGGATGTAACAACTGTATGATTTGATGGCTTATGCGCATTTTCAATCTCTTTAATGATATACGCATCAGCTGTTTCCCCTTCTGTATAAATGATCTCAAGATCCCCAAAATGAGAACGTTCTGAGATTTCATGCCCATCGAAGACAAGCGTAAGATTAAGGGATGCGTAAGGCTTTAAAGCTGTTAAAAGGGCTTCTCGTTGTTTTTGAAGGGAGGTGCTTTTGATATGGAGCTTGAATAGCAGGTTATAGGCGTCAACAAAGTAATGCATTTATTTTACAGATTCTAGAATCAGAAGAAGCTTGTCAACGGCTTTTTTGCGATGGGAAACTCTGTTTTTGATATCTTCTCCGAGCTCTCCAAATGTTTTTCCGTATTCGTGTTTGATAAATAGGGAATCATAGCCAAAACCCTTTCCTCCCTTTTCTTCGAAGGCAATAGTTCCTTCACATGTTCCTTTGACACATTTTTTTAGGCCATCAGGAGAAGCAAGGGCTATGTCACATTCAAAATAAGCAGTTCTTCGCTCAGCAGAAAGGTCAGCCATGTCTTGAAGAAGTTTTTTTCTGTTTTCTTTATCTGAAGCTTTTTCTCCTGCATATCTTGCGGAGTACACGCCGGGTTTTCCTTCTAATGCTGGGACTACTAAGCCAGAGTCATCTGCAATCACCCATTTGCCGAGTTCCTCTGCAGCATGTACAGCTTTCAAGATCGCATTTTCTTCAAATGTTATACCTGTTTCTGGAGGTTGCATATAATCAGGAAAGTCTAGGAGCGATAAGAGGTCTAACCCGGGAACTCCTTTCAACATGGAACGGAATTCCCTGATTTTATGCATATTTGTGGTCGCAATAACAAGTTCCATTAAGACCTTTTACAAGAAACTTTTAATGCTGACAATGGTGTACTCTTCGCTTTGGAATTGGAATTTTTCCCCAACAGATTTACCTTTCATTGTCTGCGCAAGTTTCGACTGGAAAGAAAGGATATTTTTTTCAGTATCTGCGTCCCAAGGTCCTAAAAGGGTATAGGTGATTTTTTGCCCCTTTTGATTTTTGCATTCAACAATCGATCCTACCCCCACTTCATCAGAGGGAACATCTTCTTTTGTTAAAACTCTGCATTTATTTAATTGGTCAGATAAAAATTTGAGTTCTCCTTGAAGACGATCTCTTTTCTCTAAAGCAGATTTAAATTCAGCGTTTTCTCTAAGGTCTCCATGAGATCTTGCAACTTCAATTTCTTTAGCATTTTCAACGGTATCAACAGTTCCAATTTGCTGAATTCTATCTTGTAGCTTTTGAAATCCTTCTTTGGTTGTCCAAATCACCTCTTCTTCAGAAGAATCTTTAGATTTATTTTTTTGAAGCTTAGCCAAAGATGGGTGAACCACTTCTCCTAGAGAATGTAAAATCTTGATATCATGATCGCTTAAAGAGTGGCATTTTGTAGCTAAAAGCAGGAATTCTTGCACTTCTTGAATGCTAGCGTTTTGCATGATTTGACGCACAATAGCGTATCTACCAGCAGAAAGAATCCCATGGATTTTTTTCACAAGATCTCTTTGATCTGGATTTCCCTCTACTTTGCTAAGAAGAACTAAAAAGCCTTCAAAAAAACGTATTTTACCTGCTTGGTCGGCAAATGGAAGGGAGTCTTGGGACATAACTTTTTGGAAATACCAGATAAAGGCTTCAGGGTTTTGCCCTGGATGAGCAAGCAGTCCTTCAAGTTTTGCTTTTACTTGAGTTTTAAGGCCTGCAGCCAAAAGTTCATTTAAAATATAATCTCGAAGCGTTCCTTGGTCCATATGAAAGAAAATGTTCAGGAAAAACTCTTGCCAATCGCTTTTATGTTTTCTAATCTCTGTAAGGAGGCGTTTTTTAAATGCAAGGATTTCAATATTTTTTATAATCCCTTCTAAATCTTTAAAACGGCGGATCAGTTCTGCGATAGGCTCGTATTCTGATTCATTGCTTAAATCTTCTAGGAAGAAATGGATTTGAAGCTCCTGTGCATCTGAAAGATCTTGATAAGAGAGGGCTTCTTTGAGCTTATCTTGTAGGAGGGCTTTAAATGTAGAGTCTTTTAAGGTATCGGAAAAATCTTTAAAGAAAGAATATACTGTTTGGATGAGGGTGTTTGGATCTAGTTTTCCTTCTAAAGCTTTTTGCAATTTATCTTCATGGCGCATCTCTTGACGGCGGAGGACAAAAGGATCTTTGATATCTTCAGGAGATTCGATCATCGTATCTTTTTTCACTTTTGCACGAGCACTCTGCCACCATTTTTGCCATTCATTTGTAGGGATAACAAGTTCACAAAGTTCATCTTTGATTTCGCTGGCAGTTTTAGGTCCTAGATCACGTAATAAAATACGGATCACTTCCGCAGGGTTTTCTTTTGCTTTTTGTTCTAAAACATCAGGAGTTCCAAAACGCATTGCTAAGAAGTGGTCTTTTGGAATAGGAAGAAGTGTTTTAAATGCGTTGCTAAAAGAAAGGTCCTTTCTTCCAGGAACGTAATCAAATTCAATGCTGACCTGTTCTCTTAGTTGTGAGACATCGATAATCTCTCCCACTCCCCATCCTCCAATATGAAAGACATAATTTCCTTTCTTCATGTGAGCTAAAATTTCGTAGTTGCCGATCGCTCCCTGAAATTTTTCTTTCGATCTTAAGCCGACAAGACGGATTCTTTCATTAAAAAGGGGGTCAGTTGCAAATTTTTGATGGAGGGCATTGTAAGCAAGATCGGCAAACATTTCATTATTTGCTGTTTGGAGATCGATGATCAGACTAAGGATCTCATAAGCAGCAGGTGTCTCTCCTACTGTTTTCCAAAGCGGAAGAATTCTATCCACATGGCGTCCAAAATTCTCTGCCATATCGGAATACTTTAAAGCTTTAAGGATTTGGATTAATTCTTCGCAATCTAGCTCATCGCCACAGCAATACTCCTCCCACAGCTTAAGAATAGAGGTCAAATTATGATTTGCGATTTGTGTCTGAAATTCTTTAAGATAGCTCATTTCGATTCCTTGATTTAGCAGCATGAAAAACACCTTCTTTTGAAGCAGTATAGAAAGATCCCTATATTTATTCAATTATATCTTAACTTATACCAATCTTCAAAAATAAACAGTCAAATTAACCGGACCTTATTTGCGCTGAAGTTTGCGCTCGATCTCGTTAGCTGGCAAGAAGATGACTTCGATCTCCGCACAAAATTCAGCGCAAAAATCTCTCGGTAATTTGTGTGTTTATTTTTGAGGATTGGTATTAATTGCTCCTCTTGGATATCTTGAGGAGATTATATATGAAAAAAGTCCTGATTTTTTTGAGCTTAATGGGAGGGCTTGTCGCTTCTATTTTTGATGATTTAGAAGTCGTAGAGCAGGTCAATAAAGAAATCAACGATCATCTCCCCTTTTTTTATAATGCCTCATTTGTTGGGGGGTATTTGAACATGCCCTCTGCCAGAATGGCCCCATGCGGAACAATTGCTTTCGGAGGAGGGGTTGTTCCTCCCTATAATCTTTATGCAGCTAATTTTCAACCATTTGATCATATAGAACTTGCGGCGAATTACCGGGTATTTCGAGGAGTGCTGGAAGGGACATTTGGAAAAGAGGGATTTGGGGACGATGCAGATAGAGTAGGGAATATAAAAATTTCTTTTCTTCTCCCAACAGATGGCTTTCCTTCCCTTCCTTCCTTTGCTGTTGGCGCGGATGATTTTTTTGGATCTAAAAGATTTAATGCACAATACGTTGTCGCGACTCAGCAATGGAGAGAATATAATTTTGAATGCACTTTAGGATGGGGTAGAAAAAGAATCGATGGGGTATTTGGAGGTCTTGCTTGGACCCCATTTCGCCAAAGCTGTATCCCTGTATTAAAAGATATTTCTTTAATCGCTGAATATGATGCTATTAATTACAAACACCATATTCATGAGCATCCATCGGGTCGAAATGTGAAAAGCCGCGTGAATGGAGGGATTTCTTATGTTGTGGGAGATACACTACAACTTACTATAAATAGTGTTCGAGGAGAAAAAATTGCGGCTACAGGCTCGATTCGGTATCCACTTGGATCCACAGAAGGATTATTTCCGAAAGTCGATGATGCAGGAACGTATGTTTCTCCCGTCGATAGAGAGTCTTTGGGAGTATGCAGACCAGAATGTGATTTTGCTCAGGAGCTTGCTTATGCATTTGGTGAACAAGGCCTTGATTTATACCGTGTGACATTAAATGGAAATGAATTGTGGTTAAAGGTAATTAATAATCGTTACAGAGAAGAGGCAGTTGTAAGGGAGAGAATTGAACATGTTCTTGCAGCAATTACACCGTCGAATATTTGTACGACAACAGTGGTGCTTGAAGCAGATGGAATTCCTTGTCAGTCTTACACATTCCGTACAGAAGATCTTTGTCGTAGCCAGTATGAACTTGAAACTCTTTCTCCCATGAAAGAGGCGTGTTGCTTTCCTGGTATGTACGATGCAGCGCTCCTTTTTAAACGAAACAAGGAAGTTTGGACATTTACAGCGCGCCCCTATTTGATTACTTTTTTTGGAGGTGCAAAAGGAAAAGTTAAATACGATGTAGGAGTGCTCGCTTCGCCTGAAGGGTATCTTTTTGACGAAGTGTATTATAAACTTCAGCTTGGTTATTCCATCTCTGCAAGTACACAGGATTTAAGCGCTCAAGATAGATTAAATCCTTCGAAAATTGACAACGTAAGATCAGATTCGATTAAATATTATCAGGCCAATACATTTTCTGTTCAGCAAGCATATTTGCAAAAGAGTTTTGCCCTTTCCAAAGGATGGTTTTATCGGATTGCGGGTGGTTATTTTGAACCAGCATATGGAGGAGGCGCTGCAGAACTTTTATATTATCCTGTAGGTTCAAACTTTGCAATTGGCGCTGATTTTGCTTGTGTGCTTAAAAGGCGTTACCATGGGATTGCCTTTACGAAAAAAGTGCGTAAGGTGGAACATGATGAAGCTGAGTTTGTCCATTTTATTGGGATCCAGTATTTTCTTGATCTCTATTATGAATATGCACCCCTTAGTTTAGATTTTAAGTTAAGCATGGGACAGTTCCTTGCAAAAGATAAGGGAGCGCGCATTGAAATGACCCGTTATTTTTCAAGTGGTCTTAGATTTTCATTGTGGTACACTTGGACAACAGCGAACGATATTGTTAACGGAAGCAGATATCAAGACAAAGGATTTGTGTTCTTGATACCGCTCGACATCTTCTTAAAGCAAAGTAGTCGCAACTATGTTGGCTACGCAATGTCCGCGTGGCTGCGTGATGTGGGCGCTCAAGCGCTAACAGGAAAAGAACTCCACAACACCATTTACAATGAAAGACACTAATATATTAATCATTAAAATCGGAGCGATTGGCGATGTCGTCATGGCCCTTCCTATGATAGAGGCCTGCCAGGGCAGAGTAACATGTATTTGCGGCAAAATTGTTCGTCCCTTGATCAAAGCTCATGAGGTGATCGAAGTAGAGGAGAAAAAATTGTTAAAAGGCAACATTTGGGAACTCATCAAAATTTGGACAAAATTGGGTTTCAGAAAATTCGATCTGATCATCATCGCGCATAGAGACTGGCGCTATCGCCTCATCCCCCTCTTTGTCCGCGGCGAAAAGCGCATTTTCAAACCTATCCCCGGCGAATATCATGCCCTCACCTACTTAAACATGCTTGAAGGTAACAAACAAATTAACGCAAAGGCGCAAAGACGCAAAGGCGCAAAAAAAAATTATTATTTTTAATTCTTTTTGCGTCTTTGCGCCTTTGCGTTGATCTGTCTTTTGGTCAAAAGCATGCATAAGGTAAAGTGTTTTTATGAGAAAGATTGCGTTGGCGCCGGGTGGAGCGAAAAATGTGATGAGAGATGACGCGCTTCGTAGATGGCCAATTGAGCATTATGCAAAACTTGCAATTTTATTAAGAGAAAAGGGCTATGAAGTGGTAATTACAGGTGCTGAGACAGATGGATGGTGCAGTGAGTATTTCTTGGGGTTTGAAAATTTGATTGGAAAGACGGGTTTGCTTGAACTCATCGATTTTTATAAACAGTGTTCTTTGTTAATTACTCATGATAGTGGGCCTATGCACTTGGCAAAGCTCTCTGATTGTGAAGTAATTGCTCTATTTGGCCCCACAAACCCCTTTGAAAGAACTGGATCTCCAGAAAAAATTCATGTGATTTGGGGAGGAAAGGATTTGCCTTGTCGTCCTTGTTATGATGGGAAAAATTATCCCCCTTGCAAAAGCAATATCTGCTTGAAGCAAATCACCCCTGAAGAAGTTTTAGAACTTGTGGAGCTGCGTAAGTGAAAATAAAATCAGCACCAGCTCTTTTTATCGATAAAAGAGCTTCATAAAAAACCTTTTCGGCATCGAGATATCCCTTTTCATGTGCAGCCATCACCATGGCGTACTCCCCGCTTACATGATAAGCGCAAATGGGAATGTGGATCTGTTCTTTCATCTTGGCAATGACATCGAGATAATAAAGAGCAGGTTTCACCATGACCATATCAGCGCCCTCTTCTACATCAAGCATTGCTTCTAGTAGTGCTTCGCGAATGTTTGCAGGATTGAGTTGATATGTTTTTTTATCCCCGAAGGCCAAAGAAGATCCGAGAGCTTCTCGAAAAGGAGTGTAAAGAGAAGAGGCGTATTTTGCAGTGTAAGAGAGGATATTTACGTTTGTATGGCCGCTTGCATCTAGGGCTTTTCGAATAGCTTCTACTCTTCCATCCATCATGTCGCTTGGAGAGATAATATCAGCGCCACACTCTGCATGGAGAAGGGACATTTGAGATAAAATGAGAACTGTCTCATCGTTGAGAATTTCTTGGTTTTCGTTGGCAATTCCGTCGTGTCCATGAATTGTATAGGGATCAAGTGCAATGTCAGTGATTACGCATAGGGAAGGGAGCTCTTTTTTCAAAATCTTCAAAGCTTTGGGAATGATCCCTTTTTCATTAAGCGCTTCTTTCGCAAAGAGATCTTTTTTTTCCTTGGGATTAAAAGGGAAAATATTGATCGCTTGTATCCCCTTGCGATGCAATTTTTCAGCCTCCTTAACAAGGAGGTCGATAGATAATCTTTCGATTCCTGGCATTGAGGAAATTTCTTGCCTTTGGTTTGTTCCTTCAACGACAAAAAAGGGAACCACCAGATCTTGCGGCAATAAAGTAGTTTCTTGGCAAAGATTGCGTATTGCTGCGCTTTTGCGGTTTCGTCGCGGCCTTTTTAACATTGACTTCTCTCTTTAAAATATGACAATCTTATAGAACAAGGAGATTGTTTTATGCAAGGCTACGAAGAATTTACAGAAGGTCAGCTTAAGATTCTTAATCGATATGTTACAAGTTCCACTAGCAATGTGTTTGTCTTGCGCAATCTTCCAGAAGTGATTAAAGGAGCTTTGTTCTCCCGCTATTCCCGCTCGAGTTTAGGATTGCGCTCCCTTTTATTAAAAGAGTTTATCCTCAACGAAGAAACCGCCTTTGCCTCGATTGCAAGAGATTTTAAGGCTAGCGAAGAAAATGAGATTGAAGATCAGATCATGGCGATCAAAAAAGCGCAAAATTTTTACGATCGTATTTTAGATGGCTATGGTGATGATTCTATCGGGGAACTTGGAGGAGCGCATCTTGCTGTAGAAAATATTTCTATGATCGCAGCAAAAATTTTAGAAGACTCTAGAATTGGAGGCTCTCCCTTAGAAAAATCGACTCGTTACATCTTCTTTGACCAAAAAGTAAATGGAGAATACTTGTTTTATCGGGAACCCATTTTAATGGCCTCTGCTTATCGCGATGCTTACATAAAAATGTGCAATCAGCTTTTTGAAACGTATTCTCAACTCATTCCTCCGCTTACAGAACTGATGGAGAAAAAGTTTCCTAAGGAGCATGATATTTCAAAAGTGGCGTATACAGCTGCTCTCCGAGCTAAAGTTTTAGATTGTTTAAGAGGGCTTCTTCCAGCAAGCACGCTTACGAATATGGGCGTTTATGGAAATGGGAGATTTTTTGAGAGCACCCTCCAAAAACTCAATAGCCATAACTTAGCAGAAATGCAAGACATTGGACGAAAAGGGTACCAAGAGCTTAATAAGGTAATTCCTTCTTTTGTAAGAAGAGCAGAGGCTAGTCACAAATATCAAAAATCGTTCACGCTTTTCACAGAGCAGATGAATAATGATCTCAAGTCAATATCCAATAAGCATGCGTATTGTCTGGATAAGATGCAGACGTACGGTGTCCGTTTAGTTGATTACGACATGGAAAGCCCAACAAAAGTTGCAGCAGCTCTCTTATTTAGTCATTCGAATGCGGGGCTTGTAGAGCTTAGCGATTATTGTAGTGATCTTGATGAGGAAGAACTTGGTCGTATTTTAGAATCAGGATGCTCTTTTAGAGAAAACAGAAGGCATAAGTCTCCAAGAGCTCTTGAGCACGCAACATTCACTTTTGAAATCTTGGCAGACTTTGGCGTGTATAGAGATTTACAAAGACATAGAATGCTCACTCAAGACAGACAACTCCTTTCTTGCAATTTTGGTCATTACGTTCCTCAAGAGCTTAGAGGAACAGAAATGGAAGCAATCTATTGTGGAGCACTAGAAGATGCGAAAAAAGTCTACGATCTCATTGCGGTAGAGCTTCCAGAAGAAGCTCAATATGTTGTTCCAATGGCTTATAATATTCATTGGTATTTTCATATCAACTTAAGAGCGCTCCAATGGATGTGTGAACTGAGATCGGCGCCTGCAGGTCATCCTACGTATCGCTATATCGCCCAAGAGATGGCAAAACAAGTCACCAATGTTTTTCCTTGTTTTGAGAGATATTTTAAATTTGTCGATTATGATGGGCACGAACTTGGCAGACTTGGACAAGAAATTAAAATCATTGAAAAAATGCAAACAAAACAAGCATCTGTATGACAGCAAAAAAAGGTAGTGTACTTGGCGGCACTCTTCTCATCGGAGGAAGTTGCATTGGAGCCGGAATGTTAGCACTTCCCATTATCACAGGACTTGCGGGATTTGTTCCTGCGATGGTTATGTTTTTTTGCGCTTGGGGCTTTATGACTATAACTGCTCTTCTTATGATTGAAGCCAATGCTTGGTTCAAAGACAAAGTGAATATCATTTCTATGGTAGGTCACAGTCTTGGCAAATGGGGACGGCTCATTAGCTGGACCTTGTACCTTTTTTTATTTTATGCACTCCTTGTTGCCTATATTTCGGGAAGCGGTAATCTCGCTTCCACATTTTTAAACTGGTCCTTTTCTTGGAACATTCCCATTTGGATTGCGAGTTTATTTTTTGTCCTCCTTTTTGGTTGGCTGATTTTTTTGGGAACAAGACCTGTGGATTTATGGAATCGGGTCCTCATGGTGGGAAAGATTGCGACCTATCTTGGGATGGTATTTTTAGGAGCAGCGTATGTTTCTCCAAAATTATTGAGCCATTTTGAACCGGCTTATGCTGTAGCATCTTTGCCCGTTCTTGTGATTGCGTTTGGTTTTCATAACATGATCCCTACACTGTTTTCTTATATGGGGGGCGATGTAAAGCGTGTGCGGCTGACTATTTTAAGTGGCGGCTTATTTGCACTTGGAATCTATATTATTTGGGAGATTATCGTTTTGGGAATCGTTCCCCTTGAAGGTTCTTCAGGAATAAGAGAAAGCCTAAAAGGCGATAAAGAAGCTGCGCAGGCAGTTGCTGGCATTCTTGGCTCTTCATGGGTGAGTATGTTTGCTCAAGGACTTGCGTTTTTTGCCATTCTCACATCATTTTTAGCGCAATCTTTAGCTTTGGTACATTTCTTATCAGATGGTTTCAAAATAAAAAGCCAAAATCGGGAGAATATAAAGATGTGTGCGCTGGCCCTTTTGCCGCCACTTATCCTTTCAGTCATATACCCTCAGCTTTTTTTTACAGCCTTAAACTTCGCAGGAGGTGTCTGCGCAGTGGTCCTTTTTGGCGTTATTCCTGTATGCATGGTATGGAAAGGACGATACACAAAACAACTTTCCTCCCCTTACCAAGTATTCGGTGGTAAATCCCTTCTCGTAATTATTTTCCTCTTCGCAGTGTTTGTTTTAGGCTTTCAACTTTCTAGCATGCTTGGATTATGAGTTTAATTGTCATTGGTGGTGGAGCAGCGGGAGTTTTTGGGGCCATTTCTGCGAAAGAAGCCAATCCCAAGATGGAAGTAGTGCTCTTAGAAAAGTCTGCAGTTCTCCTATCAAAAGTAAAAGTGTCGGGTGGCGGAAGATGCAATGTCACTCATGCCTGTTTTGATCCTAAATTGCTTGTCAAAAATTACCCTCGTGGAGAAAAAGAGCTTCTAGGTCCCTTTCACAAGTTTGGCCCGAAAGAGACAATCGAATGGTTTGCATCTCATGGGGTAAAACTTAAGACAGAAAAAGATGGGAGAATGTTTCCTGTAACAGACAGTTCTGAAACAATCATTAGCTGCTTATTAAATACGGCAAAAAAATTAGGCGTGGATATTCGTACACGTCAAAAAATAGAAAACCTGCAAGATTTCAAGGGCAAGAAAATTTTGCTTGCAACAGGAAGCAGCCCTGATGGGTATAGATGGGCAAAAGCATTTGGTCATACGATCCAAAGTCCTGTTCCCTCTCTTTTTACATTTAATGTGCCTACATCCCCTTTAAAAGAGCTCAGCGGAGTTGTAGTAGCAAATGTTGAGGTGAAGGTGGGCCCGTTTTCACAAAAGGGGCCTTTATTAATTACTCACTTTGGTTTTAGTGGTCCTGCAATCATAAAACTCTCTGCCTGGGCAGCAAGGTATTTGCATGAGAGAAATTATCACACCGATTTTACGATTCATTGGCCGGAAGAACTTCCTAAAAGTCTTTTGAAAATTAAAAATCTTCCTACGGTTTTTCATATTGAAGGAAAAACTACGAATAAAGAAGAGTTTGTTACTTGTGGTGGCGTCACATTAAAAGAGGTCGATTTTAGGAGTATGGAGAGCAAAATCCATCCAGGTCTTTACTTTGCCGGAGAAATTCTCGATATTGATGGGGTTACTGGCGGTTTTAATTTTCAAAATGCGTGGACAACTGGTAAACTAGCCGGTAGCCATGTTTAAGCTTAAAACAGAATTTACACCTTGCGGAGATCAGCCAAAGGCCATTGAGGCCTTAACGCAAGGCCTTGTTCATGGGAAAAAAGCTCAGGTGCTTTTAGGAGTCACAGGTTCTGGTAAAACATTTACTATGGCCAATGTGATTGCCAAAGTTCAAAGGCCTACTCTTATCCTTGCGCATAACAAGACTCTTGCAGCGCAGCTCTACCAAGAATTTAAATCTTTTTTCCCCGAAAATGCTGTCGAATATTTTGTTTCGTATTATGACTACTATCAACCAGAAGCGTACATTGCACGGACAGACACGTATATTGAGAAAGATTTAGCCATCAACGATCAAATTGATCGGATGCGCCTTTCTGCCACACGATCGCTCATAGAAAGACAGGATGTAATTATTGTTTCTTCTATTTCTTGTATCTACGGTTTAGGTTTGCCGGAATATTACGCAGAGATGAAGCTGGGATTGAGTGTTGGAGAAAAGAAAAGACGGGATGAAGTGTTATTACATCTCGTAGAAATGCATTACAAAAGAAATGATTTTGATTTGATGCGCGCCTCTTTTAGAGCAAGAGGAGATGTTTTAGAGATTATGCCTGCTTATGAAGAGGATTTAGCATATCGTGTAGAGTTTTTTGGAGATGAGATAGAAAGGATCAGTGAAATAGACCCATTAACTGGAAGAGTCAGGAAAAGATTGGAAAAAATCACGATTTTTCCTGGATCTCACCACGTTACGCCAGAAAATGTCAGATATAGTGCAATAGATAGCATCCGGACAGAGCTTGGAGAGAGATATACCTATTTTGAGGCAAATCAACGCTATATCGAAATGCAACGGATTAAAGAGCGAACCCTTTACGATTTGGAGATGATTAAAGAGATCGGTTTTTGTAAAGGGATTGAAAACTACTCTCGCCACTTTAGCAAAAGAATGCCCGGCGACCCCCCTCCTTGCTTAATCGATTATTTCCCTAAAGATTTCTTGTTTTTCATTGATGAATCTCACCAAACATTACCCCAATTACATGCGATGTATAATGGAGATAAATCTAGAAAACAGGCTCTTGTGGAATTTGGATTTCGTCTCCCTTCTGCATTTGATAACCGTCCCCTTAAATTTGAAGAAGTCTACAGAAAAATCGATCAAGTTATTTACGTTTCTGCAACGCCAGGCTTATTCGAAATTCAGGAAGCAGGCGGGGATGTGGTAACCCAAGTGATCCGGCCTACAGGTCTTTTAGATCCTGTAATTGAGGTTAGGCCTGCGACAAATCAAGTGGATGATTGCCTCGAAGAGATCCGCGTTGAAACAGAAAAGGGGGGGAGAGTGTTAATCACAACCCTCACCAAAAAACTCTCTGAAGATCTGACAAAATATCTCACGGACATCAACATTAAAGCAAAATACCTCCATTCAGATATCGATACCCTAGAAAGAGTGCAAATTCTCAACGATCTACGCAGGGGCTTTTTCGATGTCCTGGTTGGCATCAATTTATTAAGAGAAGGGCTCGATTTGCCTGAGGTGACCCTCGTTGCCATCCTAGATGCTGATAAGCAAGGCTTTTTACGCAGCGAAACAGCCCTTATCCAGACCTGTGGCAGGGCGGCTCGTAACATTAAAGGACGGGTGATTATGTATGCAGATGTTCAAACTGCAGCCATAAAAAAGGCTCTCGAAGTTACAGAATCGAGAAGAGAGATCCAAGGCGCTTATAATCAGAAACATGGCATTATTCCAAGAACCACACAAAAAGCCCCCATTGAAGACCTGATGGACTCTCTTCAAGAAGTTCTCCCTTCTGCTAAAGAAGACCATCATCTTAACGCTAAAGAGGTTACAGATAAAATCCACGAGTGCAAAGCCGAGATGCATCGCGCTGCAAAAGAGCTCCGTTTTGAAGATGCCGCTCATTTCCGCGACCTCTTAAAACACTACCAAGACCTCCAGCTTCTCGAAGATAGCGTCTAAATTAAATCCAAAATCGACTTTATCTCCATTTTTTTAATAGATCGCGTTACTTTTAAGCTCAAAAAAGGAAATAACTTGAAAAAAAGTGAGGATAAAGTTATTATATGCTCTATGAAGACATTAATAGGAAGAGAGGCTGAAATAGAGGTTTTGGATCGGTTATTTCAGTCTGAAAACGCTGAATTTCTCGCCATTTATGGAAGAAGACGTGTAGGCAAAACTTTTTTGGTAACGCAGCATTTTAAGGATAGGGGGATTTTTTTTGAGATTACTGGCGCCCCGAACGCGACTACCAAAGAGCAGCTTTTAAATTTTCATGATGAATTTTGTGCGCTTTTTAAGAGAGAGAAAAAGCCTCCAAAAACATGGGCCGAAGCTTTTGGTCGCTTGAGAGATGCGATTAAGGAAATTTCTCCTTCTAAAAAAGTGATTCTTTTTTTTGATGAACTTCCCTGGTTGGCATCGACAAGATCAAGATTTCTCCAAGCTCTAGATTACAACTGGAATCGGCATTTTTCTAGAATGCCAAATGTACTTCTTATTGTGTGCGGTTCTTCAGCATTTTGGATGGTAAGCCAAATCATCAATAATAAGGGCGGACTCTATGGCCGCCTAAGTGCGCACCTTCGAATTTCCCCTTTTTCGCTTAGCACCACGGAAAAATATCTTCAAAGTCGAGGCATTCAGCTGCCTCAAGCGCAGATCTGTGAAATTTATATGATTACAGGAGGGGTTCCTAAATATCTTTCTTATTTGGAACCCGGCCAATCAGCAGCTCAGTGTATTCATTCTCTTTGTTTTACTCCGCAGGCTCCTCTAGTGGGAGAATTTTATAAGTTGTACCACTCCCTTTTTAAGAATCCTGAGCTTCATTTTACCATTGTTCAAACGCTTGCAAAAAAACACTATGGACTAACTCGTAAGGAACTGTTGCGGGAAACAAAATTAGGAAATACCGGTCGGACAAGTGAAATTCTTACGGAACTAATCGAGTCAGGATTTATCACGTTAAGACCTGAAATTGGAAAGCAAACAAGGGAAGCTCATTATTATCTTAGCGATGAATATAGCCTTTTTTATTTGAACTGGATAGAGCCGGTAAAAACGACTATTTTGCAAGATGTTGATACGAATTATTGGCTTCAACAGCAAAACACACAAAGTTGGAAGATTTGGGCGGGGTACGCCTTTGAAAATGTCTGTTTTAAGCACCTCACAAAAATCAAAGATGCCCTCCGCATTGGGGGAGTTATTACAACTGCAGGGTATTGGAAGTCCTTAAAAGATGGTAAAAAAGAGGCAGAAATTGATCTCGTAATTGATCGGTCAGATCAAAGCATCAATCTTTGCGAAATTAAGTTTTATAATGAGCCTTTTGAAATGGACCATTCCTATGCCAAAGAACTACAGAGAAAAAAAGGAGTATTCTCAGCTCGAACCAAAACGCGCAAAGCCTTATTTGTGACCCTAATTACTTCCTTTGGGGCAGTAAAAAATCCTGCTTATTTGTCTGTCATTAACAATCAAATCACATTAGAGAATCTATTCGACTAAATAGACGCTTCTTCCTTAGGATAAGTTATTTGCATTTTTAAATAATAATTATACGGATGCTTCCTATTTAGAATAAGCATGTTACGTTTATTAAATAATTTACTTTACAAATAAATTATATATTGTTATAATAGTATCTATAACTAATAGGTATTATGTCATTTATAAACTATGTAAGAAAAGCTAAAGACCTCTTTCTAAATGAAAATGAAAAATATACTAAAGCAGTCAAAGGGATTGATTTAGGATTGGCAAGGCTTGCAACCCTTTATCAAGGGGGGAAAATCCCGAAAGAGATCACCCTCACACCTGGAGAAGTAGATACTCTTGCGCATAAAGTTGTCTCCTTAAAAGGGGAAAGGAAAACAGGGTATTTTAAAGCATCAGAACATAACATCCCAAGACCCGTTCAAATCACAGACGATGGACGGGTGTTTGTCCATTATTCAAAGAAGGATGAGCTTCTATGGGAAGGGGGCGGTAATAAAATTAAGGCTGCATCAGATATCACCAATGACAAAATTTACGTCCGAAGAACAAGGCAGAGATTATATTGTCCCGATGTGGGTCCAAAGAATATGGAAGAGTACAGGGCAGAGTATAAACGCCAAAATGAAATCCTCGATGAGCCAAATGCACGGCAGGCTGATTTTTACAAAGACCAGTTGAAAGACAAAGAGCATTTTGTTGAAGTGATAGGAAAAACCACTTTTATTGCAAAAGATGAAGCTAAAAAAACGGTCGTTTTAATGGAGTTTTGTGAAGATGGCTCTCTTGCAAAAATAGTGGACGAAAATACTGCTCCATTTGAAACAAGGCTTGATGTATCCATTGGAGTTCTTAAGGCCGCGAAGGTTATGCATAAGAAGAACATTGTTCATAAAGATCTTAAACCTGAAAACATTCTTCAGAATGGGAAACAAATTAAGATCACAGATTTTGATGAAGCTATAGTGGGTGAATTCATCGAATGCCCTGTTTCCGGTTCAACACAGCGCTATGTGCCACCAGGAGGCTCCCGTTCCTGCTTAAAAGCAAATGATATTTTTGCGCTTGGCATGACGCTAAAAGATATTTGCTTTGGCCGAGATGATCGGACTGTTTCTCAGATTAGAGCCACTTTATCTGATCCAAAGGAACTTGCCACATTACATATTATCGAAAAAATGTTGGAACCAAAACTAGAGAACCGCACCATTACCGCCTCCCAAGCCCTCAAACAACTCTCAAACCTCCAGAAAAAATAATCTTTTTTCTTCGTAATAAATCACTCCCGAACATAAATTTGATCTATGCCTGGGAAATATTATGTGAATGATTGGTTTGGAAAAATTGCGCTGATGCTTTTTGATTTTTTTTTGCCAAAAGCTAAAAAGCGGAAAATCCCTTCAAAATTTCATAGCATACTTCTATCAAATATTGCGCATCTGGGAGATGTTGTTCTCTCAACTGGCGTTCTAGAACCTATTAAAAAAGCTTATCCCCATGTGAAAATTGGATTTTTAGTCTCTAGTAGCTCAAAACAAGTCATCGAAGGACATCCTCTCATCGATCATATTCACACCTTTGATCATGCGAAATTTAAGCGGGGCAAAAGCTCAAGATTCAAAGCTCTTCGAGAAATTCGGAAAATGAAGTATGACATTGCAATTGATCTCTATGTCTATTATCCCAATACCATCTCTCTTTTTTGGTTAGCGGGCATTCCCATACGTATTGGATATCGTAGTGGCGGTGGAGGGCCGCTCCTAACTCACTATTTGGATCGTTCTAATAAGCATATTCTTGAATACCATTTCGATTTATTGAAGTTTCTCTCCATTCACACTTTTGGAAAACCCTTCCTTCCTGAAAAAGCCTTTGCTATTCCTAAAGAAGAATACATCGTTGTACACATGGGAGATCCTACCTCTCCTAAAAGTTTACCAAAAGACAAGTGGCTGGAGCTCTTTAAAAAATACTCTGAAACGCAACTAGTATTTACAGGGTACGGAGCAAAAGAAAATGCTCAAATCAACGAAGGACTCAATCTTTGCAATAAAATCTCCTTCCAAGAGCTTGTCTATCTGATCAAGCATTGCAAACTGCTCGTCAGCATCGATTCTGTTCCCAGCCACATTGCTTCTTGTTTTGAAAAGCCCTGCATCATTATATTCCGTGAAACCCACACCCTCGACCAATGGAAACCCTTTAATCCTAACGCACACGTATTAGAATGCTGAAAAATATCTTAGTGAATTTTGCAGGGAAAGGAGTCAGTGTTTTGCTTTCGCTGATTTGTATTCCGTTATATATTCATTTTCTGGGGATTGAAGGGTATGGAGAGATAGGGATTTTTTATACTTTCATGTCTGTAATCAATATGTTTAGTTTGGGACTAGCCCCGATCATTACAAGAGAGATGGCAAGAAATCGAGAGTCATTTGAATTGCTCGGAATGGTTGAGATTACGTATTTGGTATTGGGTTGTGGGATTATTCTTTGTGCTGGAGAGAAGTTTACTTGGATCATGGCTCTTATTATTGCTTTGCAAATGCTCTACTGTGTCTATGATGCAGCTCTTATGGGAATGCAAAGACAGGTCCAGGCAAATGTATGGAATGTTGTTTTTGCAGTGATTCGAGCGTTTGGGGCTTTCTCTCCAACGTTGAACATTTTTTTTCTTTGGCTTGCAATAGTTACTCTTTTGCAAGCAGTTGTTTTTCGCTGTTTTTTGTATAGGAATTTTCCTAAATGGAATTTTCCATTGCTAAAGCAATATAAAAATATGCTTTTGGAAAGCAGCGGCAATTCGATTTTAGGGCAAATTCTTACACAGATAGATAAAATTGTGTTAATTAGGATGGTTAGCTTAGAAGCATTTGGATATTATTGCGTGGCTAGCAGTATTTGTAATTCAATTTCTCATGTAGTTTTCCCTGTGATCCAAAGTTTTTATCCCACATTTTCTGAGTATTTTGCCTTAAATCGAAATGTTGATGCAGCCTATAAATTCGGAATGAAAATTCTCTGTTTTTTAGTTGTGCCTATAGGAACAGTTCTTTGCTTTTTTTCGAAACAGATCCTTCTTCTTTGGACACAAAATTCTGTCATTGCGGAACATACTTATAAGATTGTGATTTTGCTATCTATTGCTAAAACTCTTGAAGGGATGGTGCAGTTGCCTTGGAGCCTTACCTTTGCATTTGGATGGAGGAAAGGGGTTTTATATCAGCAGTTTATTTCTTTGCTTATCATGGTTCCCTCTATGATTTGGGCGATAATTCATTTTGGGAGTCTAGGAGCTTGTGTAGTTTTAATTGTGATTAACTTAGGATATCTTCTTATTGGAGTACCCATGATCCATAAGCGAGTGTTGTATGCGCGGGAATAAGCTGCTTAGATTTTTAGACAGGTATTTGGGAATCCCACTAATATTTATCTTAGGATTATTTCGAAAAAAGCGGAAGTTGCCTGAAGTTAGACGGATTGGAATTTTGAAGACGGCGGGTAT